>Ga0136651_10000002_pt1 | contig 146589 bp, 117 predicted proteins | sample Mar14236cmmetaG_FD_94867 | JGI IMG/M metagenome (GOLD analysis project Ga0136651, IMG submission 94867) | Marine hydrothermal vent microbial communities from Guaymas Basin, Gulf of California to study Microbial Dark Matter (Phase II) - Marker... ... | reverse complement strand
GCTTTCTGATGATGCCAAACTGAAGGGGAGGCCAAGAGATTTTAAGATAGCCGTAAGAGAGGTTGAACTGTCATCAGGCGCTGGATTTATTGTGCCCATAGCAGGTGCCATAATGAGAATGCCCGGCCTGCCATCCAAACCGGCAGCAGAAAATATAGATATCGATGCCAATGGCAACATAACCGGATTGTTCTAATTGGATCCCCCTTTGAAGGGGGTTTCCCGACCGATCATGGAGAGTGTTGGGACAGGGGATGTCAGTAGAATTATTGCCGGCAAACGACTAAAGACCAAAGGTTTCAACATCTCTGGTCTTTTTTATTTCTATCTCGTTTGATCAGTTTAACTCACCGCGAAGATTCAGGGTTCGTCGAGCTCGTTCCGATTTCTCGGGGCTCGGTTACATTATTCCATTTTTTGTATATTAAGCCTTTATTTCATCCTATCTTCATTCAATGGAACAGCCAGTAGTTAAATATGAATTTACCGCCGCCATCCTTGCAGGAGGGAAAAACACTCGCTTCTCCGGCAAGACGAAAGCAAAACTCGTAATTGAGGGTGTCCCAATAATAGAAAGAACGATTAAAGTCCTTAAGTCCGTTTTTGATGAAATTATCATAATTACTAATAATGAAAGGGAGTTCAGCGATTACAAAAATATACGGATGGCCGGTGATATATATAATAATATCGGTCCTCTTGGAGGATTGCATTCAGCTCTGACCAATACTGACCGGGATGCTGTTTTCCTGGTGGCAAGTGATATGCCCGGTCTGTCTGTCTCAGCAATCAGGGCTGTTGCCAGGAATTTTAAAAATATAGAATGTGAGGTGTTAATACCTGTATATAATGGACTTATAGAACCACTACATGCTATTTACAGTAAGACTATACTTCCCAGGCTGGATGATTTTATAAAATCAGGGAAGAAATATTCAATAAGGAAATTTCTTAAACTAGTGGATGATAAATACCTGGTAATAGAGGGGGAAAGCATGGGTGTAAATCCTTTCCTTAATATAAATAGCCCTGAAGATTTGCATAAGTGTTATTAGACAGATATCTTGACATATTATTTTACGCATATCTAAAATTGTAAAGACATGAACAATCAACTGGATGAGATATTTGCTCCTTTTACTGGTAAATCTGAAGAATTGATACCTGTTTTGCAGGCTGTACAGGGTGAATATGGGTACCTTTCAGATGAAACCATGGGAGAAATTGCCCGCTTCACAGGAGTGCCGGGGAGCAGGGTATATGGAGTTGCCACATTTTATTCCCAGTTCAGGTTCACACCGGTAGGGGAAACTCACATCTGTGTCTGCAGGGGTACCGCATGCCATGTTCGTGGTTCAGGGAAAATACTGGAGAACATAGAAGGTTTACTGGGCATCAAAAATGGGGAAGTAACAGATGATCTTAAATATTCGATAGACACCCTGGCATGCATCGGGGCCTGTGGAATAGCTCCATGTGTGGTAGTCAATGATAAAGTTAATGCAAAAATGACTCCCAACAAGGTTAGGGAAATACTTAACAGGGATAAAGGTTTATAACAGATGAAAACCAGTTTTGATAGCTTACATGAAGTATCTCTGAAAGAATGGGAGATACTATCCAGCGAAAATGCCACTGTAATATATATCGGGATGGCTACCTGCGGCCAGTCTGCGGGTGCTGCTGAGGTAAAGGATGAGTTTGCTTCTCGCTTAAAGGAAACTGGATTGAAAGCAGATTTACTGGAGGTAGGATGCATAGGGATGTGTTATGCCGAACCCATTGTTATGGTTAAAACACCCGGTCAGGAACTTGTATGTTATGGGAATGTTCAACCCGGTGACGTTAATGACATTATTGAGAGTCATATCAGGAATAATATAATTATAGATTCCCTTGCCCTTGGGGTAATAGGAGAAAGTGATAATCTTAAGATCCCTTCCTTATTTTCAACACAGGTGATGAAGGGCCAGGTACGCAGAGTCCTGGCAAATTGTGGTTTGATTGACCCTGAAAACATTGGGCACTACCTGGCAAAAGATGGATATTCAGGTTTAAGAAAGGCCCTTCAGATGGAACCTTCAGGGATAATCGACATTATAAGGAAATCAGGCCTCAGAGGCAGAGGCGGGGCTGGTTTCCCCACGTGGAAAAAATGGACTTTCTGCTATGAGCAGGAAGCTGACAGGAAATACCTCATATGTAATGCTGATGAGGGTGACCCCGGGGCTTTTATGAACCGCTCTCTCCTAGAAGGTGACCCGCACTCACTGATTGAAGGGATGATAATAGCAGGCTATGCCATTGGTGCGAATGAAGCTTATATATATTGCCGGGCCGAGTACCCGCTTGCTCTTGAGCGTTTACGGCTGGCTATAAGTCAGGCTGAGGAGAAAGGGTTTTTGGGGAAAAGGATCCTTAATTCAAATTTCTCCTTCAACATAAAGATAAAGGAGGGAGCAGGAGCTTTTGTATGCGGTGAAGAAACAGCACTGATAGCTTCAATAGAAGGGAAAAGGGGCATGCCTGTACCGAGACCTCCCTATCCTGCAGTATCAGGGCTCTGGGGGAAGCCAACGGTGATAAATAATGTTGAGACATTGGCTTCTGTAGCTATTATCCTCAGGAATGGCCACGAATGGTATTCTGAGATAGGGACTGAAAACAGTAAAGGCAGCAAAACCTTTGCCCTTGTGGGTAAAGTAAATCATACGGGATTGATAGAGGTTCCTCTGGGAACCACAATACGAGAAATGGTCTTTGAAACAGGAGGAGGTATCCCCGGGAACAGGAAGTTCAAAGCAGTACAAACCGGGGGGCCCTCGGGAGGGTGTATACCTGAAAGCCTTATTGATGTACCTGTGGATTATGATGAACTGGCGAAAGTGGGGACCATTATGGGCTCCGGAGGTATTGTAGTGATGGACGAAAGTACATGCATGGTTGATTTTGCCAAGTATTTCCTTGAATTTGCCAATAAGGAATCATGCGGTAAATGCGCTCCCTGCAGGTTGGGCACACGCCAGATGCTGGATATCCTTGATGATATAGTTAAAGGCAAAGGTAAATTAGAGGATATAGACCTTCTGCTGGAACTGGCTGAAGGCGTTAAGAAAGGATCATTATGCGGATTGGGTCAGACAGCCCCCAACCCGGTGATAACAACCATAAAATACTTCAGGCATGAATACGAAGAACATATACTTCAGAAAAGATGCCGTGCCTCAGTATGCACTGAACTTGTATCTTCCCCCTGTCAGCATACCTGTCCTATTGGTACAGAAGTGCCTGCATATATAACATATATTGCAAGGAAGGAATTTAAAAAAGCCTATGAAATAATTTTAAAGGACAACCCATTGATGTCAGTGTGTGGCAGGGTTTGTCACCATCCCTGTGAAGAGTTCTGCCAGACAGGTAACTGGGGTGATCCAATAGCCATACGTGCTCTTAAAAGATTTGCCACTGACTGGGCAATTGAACAGGGGCTTTATCCCACGCAGGAAAAATTTGAAATTTTCAGGGAAAGTGTGGGAATCATAGGAGCGGGTCCGGGAGGATTGATGGCAGGATATAACCTTGTGAAGAAAGGCTATGATGTTACCATATATGAAGCTGAATTAATCCCGGGAGGAGCCCTGGCAACCGCAATACCTGAATATCGCCTGCCGCTTGACATATTGAACCTCGATATCAGGAATATTATGACTGCGGGAGTGAAAATAAATACAAATACAAGGGTAGGTAAGGATATCTTTTTTGATGCCTTAAGGGAAAAACATGATGCCCTGCTGATAGCTACCGGGGCACATAAATCAAAAAATCTGGGTATAGAAAATGAATCAGCAGATGGGATAACAGATGCTCTGTCATTTCTGAAGAAAGTTAAAATGAAGGAAGATACCCGAATAGGAGAGGTTGTTGGTGTTATCGGAGGAGGTAATGCGGCAATTGACGCAGCACGCTCAGCAGTACGACTGCAGGGATGCAAGAAGGTCATAATTATTTATCGACGCACTGAAACGGAAATACCTGCTTTTCCTGAAGAAATAGAAGCGGGCCTGGAAGAAGGTGTGGAAATTATGTATCTTACCACACCGGTTAAAGTCCTTACGGATAAGGATAATAAGGTAAGGGGGCTGACATGCATTAAAATGACACCGGGCGAATATGACAGCAGTGGAAGGAGGAGGCCTGTGCCGGTCGAAGGTTCAGAATTCGACCTTCAACTGTCTTCAGTGATAGTGGCCATAGGAGAAGATCCTGGACTTGACTTTATAAACGGTAATCAGAACCTGGAAATAAATAAGAATAATTCTATTAAAACCGACCCTGAATCGTTCGCTACCAGCATACATGGTGTGTTTGCCGTGGGTGATGCAGTAACAGGACCTGATACCATAATAAAAGCCATGGGTGGAGGAAAGGTGGCTGCAGAAATGATTGACAAATTCCTTCGAGGTGAAAATGTTAAACCTGAATATGCACCAACAAGGCCATCTGTATATGTCAAACCACTTGAGCTGGATCCGGAGATAATAGCTGAGCTATACAGGCCGGCGGTTCCAAGGATAGGAGTCAGTGAAAGAAGTAGCAATTTCAGTGAAGTTGATAAGGTGCTTGATGAGAAAACTGCGATTAAAGAGTCATACCGGTGCCTCAGGTGTGACCTGGAAACAGAAGATGCAATAGCTGCCTTAAATAATATCGGGCTATGAAAAAAATAAGCTGTTATATTGATGATATTAGAATTGAAACACCAGAAGGAGTAACAATCCTTGAACTGGCCAGGGCTAATGGAATATATATACCAACTCTTTGTTACCATCCTGATATAAGCCCGTCAGGCAACTGCAGGCTTTGCATCGTTGAGATTGAAGGAAGAAGAGGGCAGCATATTTCATGCATGACCCGGGTTGAGGATGGCATGAGAATAAGGACAGACAGCCAGGAGATTGCTGAGATAAGGAGGGTAACACTCGAACTGATACATGCCAACCATACACAGGATTGTACAAGCTGTTCAAGTAATAATAACTGCCAGCTACAGGAAGTAACAGCATATATAGGGGTTAACGAGGAAAGACTCAATAAGCTGAGAAGAACAAGACCGCTGCTTAAAATAGATGATTCCAATCCCTTCTTTAACCTTGATCATAACAAGTGTATTACATGCGGTATCTGCATAAGGACCTGTGATGAAGTTGCAGGTGTGAATGCCCTTGATTACAGTTTCAGAGGTTTTGCTACCGTGGTGAGTACCTTTGGTGACAAACCTATCAAAGAATCGGTCTGTGAATCATGCGGCGAATGTGTGGTTAGATGCCCCGTTGGTGCATTATATGTAAAAGAGACCGTGATTCCTGCACGCGAGGTGAAAACGGTTTGTGCCTACTGCGGTGTAGGTTGTAATATCTATCTTGGAGTCCGTGATAACAAGATCGTAAGCGTAAGGGGTGACAGGGAGAGTATAGTAAACAAAGGCAGACTATGCGTTAAAGGACGCTTCGGGTATTCATTTGTCGACCACCCTGAGAGACTGACGTCGCCTCTTATAAAGAGTAATAGTTCATTTAAAGAAATATCATGGGATGAAGCCCTGGATATTATTGCTGATAAATTCTCAAAGAACCAGGGGAGAAAGTTTGCAGCACTCTCTTCAGCTAAAGCAACAAATGAGGATAATTACATTATTCAAAAGTTTACACGTGCTGTTATGGGCACCAATAATATTGATCATTGTGCCAGGTTGTGTCACGCACCTACTGTATCAGGACTGGTGCAGAGCTTCGGATCAGGTGCCATGACCAACTCCATTGATGAGTTTACATCGGCAAAAACCATTTTTTCAATAGGATCAAACACCACGGTTGCCCATCCCATAATCGGCTTACATGTAAAGGAAGCAAAAAGAAAAGGGGCAAAAATAATAGTCGCCAATCCCAAGGAGATTGACCTGTGTCGTTTTGCCGATATATTTATTCAACACTACCCGGGGACCGATGTTGTGCTGCTGATGGGGATGATGAAGGTTATTGCGGATGAAGGACTGGAAGATAAAAAATTCCTGGAGGACAGGTGTGAGGGTTTTGATGAATTACTCAACTGCCTGGGAGACTATGATCTTGAGAATGTTTCACGCATCACCGGAGTGGACACTGAGAAGATACGTCAGGCTGCAAGGCTCTATGCCACAAATACCCCATCGTCTCTAATATATGCCATGGGAATAACCCAGCACAGTCATGGCACCGACAATGTTCTGGCAGTAAGTAATATAGCCTTACTTACAGGGAATGTTGGTAAGGAGTCATCCGGAGTGAACCCCCTGAGAGGGCAGAATAATGTTCAGGGTGCCTGTGATATGGGCGGCCTGCCCAATGTATTCCCGGGTTACCAGAGTGTTACTGACCCGGATAAGATTGAAAAATTTGAAAAAGCCTGGTCTGCCAGGCTTGACAGGCAGGAAGGCCTTACCCATACCGAGTATTTTACTGAAATAGGAAAGGGGAATATTAAAACCCTGTACCAGGTGGGTGAGAACCCGGTGCTTAGTGAGGCTGATGCCAATCATGTGAAGAAAGCCCTGGAGAAACTTGATTTCTTTGTTGTGCAGGATATTTTCCTTACTGAAACTGCACAGTATGCAGATATTGTGCTGCCGGCATGCTCCTTTGCTGAAAAGGATGGTACTTTTACGAATACCGAACGAAGGGTACAGAGGGTTCGCAAAGCTGTTAACCCCCCGGGAGAGGCAATGGAAGACTGGCGTATCACATGCGAGATCGCGAGGAGAATGGGGGCCGAGGGATTTGACTTTGAGAGTGTGGATGATATTGTCCGAGAAATTAATTCACTTACCCCGAGCTATGCGGGGATTACATATGACAGGATAGAAAAGGAAGGTTTGCAATGGCCATGCCCCGACAGAAAACACCCGGGGACAAAATATCTTCATCGGGAAAAATTTGCAGGAAGCACAGGTAAAGGCAGGTTATTCCCGCTTTTATACAAAGCATCTGTTGAACTGCCGGACACCGAGTTCCCACTGCTGCTGACTACCGACCGCAGCCTGTATCATTATCATACAAGCACCATGACAGGCAGGGTAAGAGGACTGAAAGATATTGAGGGCACGGAATATTTACGCATAAACCCTGAAGATGCCAGGAAGATGGGCGTTAATGAAGGCGAGATGGTATCTGTTAAATCAAGGAGGGGGAAGCTTAAGGTAAAGGTTAATATCAACCGGAGTTGTCCGGAAGGAGTGGCTTCATTAACCTTCCATTTTCCCGAAACACCAACAAATGAGCTTACAATATGTGCCGTCGACCCGGTATCAAAAATACCCGAAACCAAAGTGTGCGCTGTGAATGTCGAAAAAACAGAGTTATGATATAATTTTCTCTTATGGAAAGAGCTGAAATCCTGAAAAAGTTCTGACCCTACCATAACAATATGCTGGGTTTATTGCATGCCCTGCAGGATAATAATACTTATAACTAGTGTCTGAAAGAAAACTCTCGTTTTCCTGATTTTTCATAAAAAGTTCTCATTCTCTAAGGTTAGGATGAATTAAGAATCAGGATTATTATCCCGGATTCCGGTTCATTCCATCCCAGCATTATCAAATATGTTCATATTTTCTCCTTCAGGGCGTACCATTCCCCTGTTGGAAGATATCTGTTTATATTTTTCAGGTGACTTTTAGGCCGCTACTCTAAACTCTCTTTCAGCCAGATCCTGTTTTCGCCGGATCTCAATCAACTCCTGTCCAATTCTCCGCAGGTTATATGCTGCGACTGACAGCCCGATATATCTTTTAAAATGCATATAACCCCGGTCCGGACACCGGTCCAGTCCCCTGCACTCCAATTCATTGATGTTTGATTCTACTGCACTGTGTTTGTTTCTCAACAGTTTAAAATTCCGATGATCCTCCTCGGCCTGCTCCAGCTTGTTGCACTTCCCTTTCTTGGGCATGACTACTTTCTCGACATGTCCTTCCAACAAGGCCTTGTTTTCCTTATTCCAGAAGACTTTATCAAAACTCCAGCTTCTGATATTGTATCTGGAGATCAACTCTTCTGCGATTGGCTTTACCATCTCAACATCGGATTGATTTTCCATGATCCGGTAGTCCACAATCAGGTTGTACTGATCTGTAGTAATGGACAGCTTCTTCCCAAGCTCAACATTGGGATGCAGTTTCCCCTTTTTGATCCATTCGGTATATCCTTCGAAAATGGAAAACACTTTTTCATCGTGAGGGATTACCTCTCCTTTTAACACCCTGCGCTCAAGTAAATCAATATGTTTGTCCAATAGCTCCATATACCGATCCATCTCAAGATGGATCAACACATCCATGATATCTCCTGTCGGAAGGTCTTCTTCTGATCTTTCAAGTTTATTCTGTAGTGCCCGTGCTTTTGACAAGTAATAGCGTACGGCCTGTTTTACCCGTTGCTCCTTACCTTTACCTCCCGACGAGAAGGCTTTGCCAACGGCCCTCATCGAGTTTTTTAGTTGCCGGTACCAGTCTCGCATCTTCCTCCAGCCCTGAACCTCAGGATATTTCTTCAGAAACTTAGCTACCATGTCCAGGGATTTGCGGGCACTGTCCCATAACAGGTTGTAACCTGTGGGAAAATGTACATTGCTCTCTACCGCAAAACTATCTGTCTTTAAGCGTAATGCTTCCGCCTCTTTTTTTTAAACACCTTATACCCGAACTCAACAATAACCCGGTTCAACTCCCGTACAGTCTCGTCATCAAGAAGCGATACATTGTCGACGATGTTTTGGTATTCAAATTCATGTCGCTCATAACCAAACTCCCGTTCAACACCCATTATCTGGCGGATCAGGGTATGGTGGTTTGCCAGGTCATGAAGCTCATCATAGCTGATATTCTGGCACAACCGTACCTGGGATAAAACAAAGATCTGCCACAGATTCATACCCGGACGACCTGTTCGTATCTTGCCTGCCATGATCTTTGCTTCCAGTATCCCAAACACTCTTTCGTTCCACTCAGGGGTGATAAAAATTTCCTGCAATGCCGCGCATAAACCCGGGAGCGATCCACTCCTTTTCTTTGTCGTAATTTTCATTTCTCGGATTGGAATGGTGCCAAGTGTCAATTGTTGTTCGAATCTCTTTCTCATTTTTGAACCTTGTTTGATGTGATAACTGAAATATCCGAATCTCTTTTGCTTAATACACTGAATATCTGTAATTTCAGTATCATAAGCAAGAGAAAACCTCGCTATATTCAAACAAGTTTTCAACATTAATTCATTGAATGGCAACTAATTGACGGTTTTCTTTCAGACACTAAGTATGAAGATGTGGATTTCGACGAAAAGGAGCCGCGCGATTGGGAAAACCCTGCTATGTTTAACCGGAACAAGGAATTGACCCATGCTACAATGATAAGTTATCCTGACGAAGAATACGTAATATCAGGAGACAATGACAGCCCCAGGGTTCTCAGCCTTGACGGGGAGTGGAAATTCAACTGGGCAAAAACCCCCGGGGAAAGACCTTACTGGTTCTTCAGGGATAACTATGATACACGTGACTGGGATAAGATCACAGTACCATCAAACTGGGAAAGAGAAGGATATGGTATGCCTTTTTATGTGAATATCGGTTATGGGTTCGAAAAGAACCCACCTTTCATTAATCATGAATGGTATGGACGTGGACCGCATCATAACTATGCTGACCGTAAAACATCCGCTTTCGTGGGGATAATTCATGGGGGGCACGAACACACCCGCAGTACAGCCTGTTGGATAATGAATATTCATATTCATTCTGGTTAAAGCTGATTAAAGCTGAATAAAAAGCACCATCATTTTTTCAGCATATTAAAAAAGATACTACTCTGATATTGAGTTCTCAATATTTCGTTTATATTTACTGGCTTTAACCCTAAAACTAACGCCTGATGGAATCAAACCCAAACGATTACCACATTAGCTTCTTTAAGCCTACCACCAACAGTGCCAGGCGCAACAGGAACATGGTTGTTCAGCTTGTTCTGATCTGGGCGGTGGCAATATTTGGCTTCCAGGTACTGCTGAAAGTAATAGAGAAGCCAACACCTGAACCTGCCTGGGATGTATACCAATCGGCATGGCCTGAAATTCAAGCCGGCTCTGTCGATGCCGATTTGTTGAAAAAAGCATCACAATCCGCTCTTTCTGTACTGGGCAAAGCAGCCATTGACCCCTTGCACAGAGAGGCGCTGGATAACTTGATAAGCTGGTCGGCATATAATATTGCTGCAGAAGAGCAGAAGTCGATTCTGATGCAGAAACTTGAAACTTTTGAAGGCGTGGCTGCCACAATAGACGACCCTACTGCGGTTGATTACGTGGAAGCGAAAAATGAACTTATTCCTGTACTTCAGGAGATCTATGGTTTTTCACCATCCGATGTAAGGGGAAAGATTGCAGCAGTTGAAATTAATTCAGGATTGATGCAATCATTCAGCGAAGAAAACCGGTTGATTGTCAGTGAGGCAATGGACCTCTATCTTATTCATAACAGGTCAGTGCTTACAGATATAAGATTCCTTGGTTTCCCCTTCCATTATTTCTATACGGCTGTCTTCCTGCTTATATTATTCGTGGGACTATGCTGGCTGTATTGTGTCAGAACGGACATGTTCCATAAAAAATATGGGGTGGAAGACTAATAAAAAATCACAAAATCTCCTGAAAATGAAAAAAATATCTTTACCATTCATAATATTCTTACTGTTCCCCTCAGTCATGCAGGCAGCTTCGGGAGCGACTCAACTGGAAGGCAGTTTTAAAATAGGACCTGCTATTATACTGATAACAATTCTTATTCTTTTCATCCTGGTAGGTATATTCTTCAGGGCAAAGGATACCACTGATTTTTATGCTGCCGGCCGTGGAATATCCAGGGTAGGCTCCGGAATGGCGATAGCATCAAACTGGATGAGTGCAGCCTCTTTCCTTGGCATGGCTGCCCTGATGTACGGGTCGGGCTACCATGGCCTGGCATATGTGGTTGGCTGGACGGGCGGATATGTGCTCTTGCTCATATTGATGGCCGGACAGATAAGAAAATACGGTAAATATACCGCGGCCGATTTTATTGGTGACCGTTATTACTCGAAAGGTCTGAGAGCTGTGGGGGCAATAATTGCCATACTGATATCAATATCTTATTGTGTGGGCCAGTTTGGAGGTATAGGCTTAATGTTTAAATGGGTAATGGGTATTAACTATGGGCTGGCTGTTATTATAGGAGGAACGGTGGTGCTTACTTATACTCTTATTTCGGGTATGCTGGGAGTTACCAAAAATATGCAGATACAGTATATCATTATTATAGTGTCTTTCCTTATACCCTTATTCATATTAACTGCCAAATTTGATTATTTCTGGCTGCTGCCACAGATAGGTTACGGATCGGTTGTATCTGACGTGGTGGCAGGCCTCCCGCTTAATGAAACCAGGGAGCTGGTAAATTCTCTTGGCCATGATTATGCTATTGTGCCCTCGCCCGAGTTTGCCATGCCATGGGATCCGGCAACGGGACAGACCTTCTTCCAGTGGATAGCCATAGCTTTCTCATTGATGATAGGAACTGCAGGACTTCCTCATGTAATACAGAGGTTCTATGTGGTCCCGAGGGCAAAGGATGCACGGTGGTCGGTAGTCTGGGGACTCTTCTTTATTTGTATATTATACTGGAGTGCTCCTGCATATGCTGCCTTTGGTAAGATCTTATCATCTCATCCCGAAGTTGGAACCCTGGCAAAGGATGCAATTGTTGTATATACCGCCCAGCTAGGGAATGTACACCCTCTCATTGTAGGCCTGCTGGCAGCAGGAGGGGTATCAGCAGCTTTTTCGACAGTATCAGGTCTCCTGGTGGCAGGATCTTCAGCTTTTGCTCACGACCTCTATGTAAGGGTTATCAATCCCGATGCAAGCCCTCGCAGACAGTTACTCTATGCCAGGCTGGCCACTATACTTATGGCTATCATTGTTACACTTATTGCCCTTAAGGATTTTGCCCTGATAGCACAGCTTGTTGCAGTGGCATTCTCCCTTGCCGGATGTACAATATTCCCGCTCTTCCTCCTTGGAATATGGTGGAGTGGATCAAATAAGCAGGGTGCAATTGCCGGCCTGATAAGCGGTGGTCTGGTTTCAGTTATTGCCATAACCTACTTCATTGCCGGAAAATCAGGTCTCCAACTGCCGGCGCATGAATTCATAAGTTACTGGCTCGAAGCATGGTACTTTGCCTGGATAGGAGCCCCACTGGCTATACTGACCAATATAATAGTGTCCAAACTAACAAAACCTACACCGGTTGAAATAAGAAAATTCCTTATTGAGCAGGTGCACAGTTAATGGAATTTTTAAGAAATAAGACAACAAGGGCTCTCATTATTATAATGACTGCCCTTGTAATAGCAGGCATAATCATAGCCAGAACATATTATAACTCACAAAATAAAGCGGTCGACCCACGAGTGGCTCCAGCCAGGGAGATGTATGCCAGGTACGACCATTATGCTGGTGAAGGTGATTATTACAGGATTTTTGCCTTGCTTGATTCAGTGGAAAATATCTATAAGGCATATCCTCATTACAATAATTCATTTGAACTGGGTGTAGTCTGTAATAACAGAGCCGCTGCATTAATAACTATAGCCTTATTCTCTGACAGTATACGGGCTGATTACAATCCATGGACAGACCTTCCTCCTGATTCAATCATGACCAGGGCTGAATTTTATATAAATAAGGCTATATCAATATATGATAGTTGGACCCTGAAATACAGCAGTAAAAGCAGGGAAGAAATAGCAGGGTTGATAGAGGAGGATTTCAGGAAGGGTATGCTTACAGATGACAATGATTCCCTATTGATGTACCTTGAAGCAAGAGCGAAGGAAATCATAACAGCAGTAGGAGAAACAGATCGCAGATTATCAGTATGTTATACCAACCTGGGAGTGATAAAAAGACACAGGAAGGAATACGAAGACGCTGTCAGTTGCTATCAAAAGGCCCTGGAGTTATGGGACAGGAATCTGAGTGCGGAGAATAACCTGAATATACTGCTGGGCAGACCTTTGAAAAAAAGAAATATTATCCAGAAACTTTTTCCTCCGGAAAAATAACAGAGGCGCATGACTTTGCGCCTGTAAATAAAAGTTAAAGATATGAGAAAGTTAGTTATTCTGTTTATTACTGTTTTCACAGTTTCAAACCTTAGTGCGCAGGAAGAACCCAAATTTGGTATTACCTGGTCAGGCTTTGTAAAAAATGATTTTTTCTTTGACAGCAGGCAAACAGTCACTGCCCGCGAAGGTCATTTCTTATTATGGCCCGCTCCTGTCAATGCAGACCTTAACGGTGATGACATAAACGCAAAAGCAAATTTCAACTTCCTTGCCATACAGTCGAGGATTAAGGCAGCTATCAGCGGACCGGACGCCTTTGGGGCAAAAACATCAGGAGTTATTGAAGCAGATTTTTTTGCACAGGAAAATGTAAATATTAACCTCCTGAGACTGAGACATGCCTTTGTGCAAATGAAATGGACTAATTTTGAGCTGCTGGCAGGTCAATACTGGAATCCACTTTTTGTTACCGATTGTTTCCCCGGTACAGTATCTTTTAATACAGGTGCACCGCTGCAATCATTTGCAAGAAATCCTCAGATGAGACTAACCTATAAACTGTCAGGTTTTAACCTGATGCTTGCAGCACTGTCACAGAGAGATTATTCATCAAGGGGTGAGGATGGAGTAAGCTCATCATACCTGCGCAACTCAGGAATTCCCGATATGCATTTGCAGGTAAGCTACAGCCCTGAAAACCCGAGCAGTAATACATCCCTAAACATGGGGGGAGGAATTGCCTATAAGAAAATTGTCCCGCGGCTTAACAGTAGTTTCGGACCCGTAACAATGTTTAAAGTAGATGAAGAAGTAGGAGGTTTAACGGCAATAGCTTTCCTAAAAGTGGTAAGTGCACCATTAACGGTAAAATTTCATGCCAGGTACGGTGAAAATATTGCCGATGTACTTGCAATAAGCGGATTTGCAGTTAAGGATGTGGTAAACAATATTACAGGTGAACAATCATATACTCCTCTTAAAAGTATGACTTTCTGGGGAGAGCTACATACGAATGGCTCACAAATTCAGGCCGGCCTGTTCGGAGGATTCTCAAAGAATCTGGGGACCAGGGAGCCTATGTCGGATACCGGTAATGATGTTTACGGACTGGCAGCCAATATTTATAATCTGTACAGGGTGTCGCCCAGACTGATAATTAATTCCGGTAAAACACGCCTTGCCTTCGAGCTCGAATATACATCGGCAGCGTACGGGGATAATTATGATTTGAACTATATTCCCGGAAATACTACAAGAGTGAATAATTTAAGAGCCCTTGTAGCAGTATATTACTTTTTCTAATTCGTATCTTAGTATAGAAAAAGAAAAGACGGGAATCAATGACCGAATGGTCCCGTTTCAGATCTTATAATTAAAGGGCTTATAGCCCTCTCTTGCATATGGCACCAGGTAAAGCGAATAAATTCATTCTAAGTATCGTGCTGCCTTCAGTACTGGCTATTGTATTATTCGTACTTTCCTTCTACCTGGTCCTCATCCCCCTGTTTGAGAATAGTATGATGGACCGGAAAAAGGAAATGATAAGTGAGCTGACAAATACCGCGGTAAGCCTTGTCAGCGACTATTATGATGATTATTCCTCGGGGAAACTTACTGAAGAGGAAGCCAGATCGCTGGCTGCCGAACGCATTGGCAAAATGAGATATGGTGATGACAGAAAGGATTATTTCTGGATTACCGACATGAGGCCTTATATGGTAATGCATCCCTACAGGAAAGAACTGAATGGTACTGACCTTTCTGATTATACCGATCCTGACGGTATCAAGCTTTTTGTTGAATCGGTCCGTGCGGTCACTGAAAAGGGAGAAGGATTTATAGATTATAAGTGGCAGTGGAAAGATGATACCACCCTGATTGTTCCCAAGTTATCATACGTTAAAGGATTCAGTGGCTGGAACTGGATAATTGGAACAGGCATATATCTTGAGGATGTTAAACAGGAAATTAAACAGATAGAGAGCAAGCTGCTGTGGATCAGTTTTATTATTATCCTTGTTATTGCCATCGCCCTGGCTTATATCAACAGGCAGAGCATGATGATAGAAAAAAGCAGGAGGGAAGCCGAGCAGAAGCTCCTGTTATCACGGCAGAAGTATAAGTCGCTGGTGGAGGCATCCTCTGACGGTACCCTCATGATCACAGACGACGGTATTATTTATGTTAACCAGAAATTCCTTGATATGGCAGCTTCGGATCGTCAGACGATAACGACCAGGAAATTCGAGGACCTGTTTAAACTCAAATGGTCAGATATCAGTGGTGCTTTTTCAGATCCGGGAAGATCGGCCAGTTTTGAAACAGAGATCATATGCCCTGATGGACTGAAACAGGTTGTTATATCAGCTTCAAGAGTAAAACATAATAATGGCTATGGTTATATACTGATAGTCAAGGAGCCGGGCAGGGCTGACAGGCTGCAGAAGGAAAGAAAAAGCCTGGACCATGATATCCATGCTACCCTTCTTCTGATGAACCAGCAGGTGGGCAACCTGAAGAGTGACTTCATAAGTTGTGGCACCATGACAAGCATTTCTGAGGCGGCCAGACTGATGGTCCGCAAGAAAGAAGAAGTCATTTATGTAAAACAGGACGACCAGATTATCGGTGTGGCAGGGCTGTCTGATTTCCTTGCCAGGCAGATGGCTGAAGGTCTCGACCCGGGCAGATCCGTAACTTTAATTATGTCTGCTCCCGTGATTTCAGTTACTGAATATGAGCTTATTCATGAAGCTATATCCAGGTGTCAGACCGCTAAGGTCAGTCACCTCCTGGTGAAGAATAAATCAGGTGAATATACAGGTCATATATCATATAAACGATTGCTCGAAACCCAGATGAACTACACAGGGATGCTCACCGCAGAGATAAAAAAATCGGAGAGCGTAGAGGAGATGAGCAGGATATACCAGAAGATGAATGCCCTGGTCGATGCCTTTATTGAAAGTGGTGTAAGAACAGAAAGTATAAGCAGGGTTATATCAAGTATAGCAGATGCTGTCAACAGCAGGATAATTGAATTGTTGATAGAGAAGGAGGGTCAGCCGCCGTGCAGCTTTTGTTTTATAGTAATGGGAAGCCAGGGCCGGGGTGAACAGACCCTTGTCACCGACCAGGATAATGGGATAATCATTGATGACAGTTGCGGAGAAGACGACCGCGCAAAGGAATATTTTCTCAGGCTCGGAAAGAAAATAAATGATAACCTGAATAAGGTTGGCTATAACTATTGTCATGGAAATTTCATGGCCGGTAACCCTGAATGGAACCTGCCTGTGAGCAAATGGAAAAAGTTGTTCTCCGGTTGGATAAATAACAGTGATCCTCAGAGCCTGCTGGATGTAAGCATCTTTTTTGATTTCAGGGCCATATATGGTGATACAGGCCTTGCTGACGAATTGAGGGAGTTCATTAATGATGTCAGCAGAGACAAGGCAGTGTTTTTTTATCATCTGTCACAAACTGTAACAAAGCATAAACCACCTGTAGGATTATTCGGACAGATTATCGGAGAGCATGATTCATCCGACAGCAATATTGTCGATACAAAAAAGCTTCTCCTGCCTGTTACCGGATTTGCCAGGATATTCGCCCTGAAAATGATGATAAATGAAACCAGTACACTTGCAAGACTTGAAAGCCTGAGAGGGACACCCGGTATGCCTGACAGTCTTCTGGATGAAACAATCCAGTCCTACAATATGCTTATGACTTCCCGTTTGTCCCAGCAGGCAAGACAGGTGATTCAGGGAGAGAATCCGGCCAATACCATTGATGTAAATAAACTGACCGACATAGAAAAATCAACACTAAGGAAAGTACTTTCCGTGATCAATGAATTATTGATAAAAATTAAATCTGATTTTAAAGGGGTATTATAAGTTATTTCTTCTTTCCGGGAGCTAAAACCGGAATTCCGGTTTGCCTTGCTTCTTCTGAACCGGATACTTCTTCAAAAAGACTTATGTTGCGTACAGTTTTCACCAGCCTGATAAACTCTGCCCTGTATCCTTCTTCATCTTCTCCCATGGCATTACGAGCCATTTCAGTTACGGAATCAAAATTCGCAGTTCCCTTATATTCCGAATCCCGCAGGATCATCCCGAAACCTGCCACGGCAGCTGAAAATTTCAGATTGTCAGATGCTTCTTCAAATGCAAGGACTTTTTGTTTAAAGGGGATTTCCATCAGGATGCTGTTACCGCCTTCAGGTTTCTTATATCTCAGCTTAATTGTCAGGAATTCTTCGCCGGCCCTCTTGCGCGTAATTTCACGTTCCGACTGGTACTTTAACGGGTCAATTGATGGTACGTGTGCAGCGGCCCCGGCGGGTACAAGTTCGTACAGGGTGGTGACTGTATGGCCCGCTCCCATCTCTCCTGCATCCTTTCTGTCATCATTGAAATCTTCATCATTCAGCAGGCGGTTTTCATAACCAATAAGCCTGTAGGATTTAATCTTTGCCGGATTGAATTCAACCTGGAATTTTACATCTCTGGCAATGGTGAAAAGGGTAGCCCCGAATTCACTCACCAGCACCTTCCTTGCTTCCAGGATATTATCAATATAGGCATAATTGCCGTTTCCTTTATCTGCTATAATTTCCATCTTATCATCCTTGTAATTACCCATCCCAAATCCAAGGACTGTGATATAAATACCCTCATCACGCTTTTCCTCAATAAGCCTTTCCATCTCGGCGTTACTTGATGGGCCAATATTGAAATCACCATCTGTGGCAAGGATTATCCTGTTATTGCCGTCTTCCATAAAATTCCCGGCAGCTATCTTATATGCCAACTGCAAGCCCTGGCCTCCTGCTGTTGATCCTCCCGCTTCCAGTCGCTCAATGGCCTGCAGTATTTCTTCTTTCCTGGTACCTGGTGTAGGTTCGAGAACAACTCCGGCTGCACCGGCATATACAACTATTGAAACCCTGTCTTCAGCCCTGAGTTTGCTGACAAGAAGGCGGAAAGCTGATTTTAAGAGGGGGAGCTTGTTGGGGCTGTTCATTGAGCCTGAAACATCCAGGAGAAATACCAGGTTTGAGGGGGGCAAGCTTTCACTGTCGATCTCTTTCCCTTTCAAACCAATATGCATCAGGTAATGACCTTCATGCCAGGGGCATTCGGAGAGCTCGGTGTATACAGAGAAAGGATGTTCATTCCGCGGTTCCAGGTAATCATAGTTAAAATAGTTGATCATTTCTTCTATCCTTACGGCATCAACAGGTGGCTTTTGTCCCTGGTTGGTAAACCTCCGGATGTTGGAATAGGACGCACGGTCAACATCAATTGAAAATGTGGAAAGAGGATTGTGCAAGACACTCTTATACCCGTTTTCGTGTACAGTGCTGTAGCCTTCGGTGTTGAAATAGTTATTGTAGCGGCCTGGCCCGTTGTATGCTGCCACACCACCTTTCATCCGGTAAGCTGAGTAGGTTTTCCTGTTACTGACTGATATACTGGGAAGTATGTCATCTGATATTTCCTGAATAATTTCATGTTCCACAATTATCATTTCCTCTTTTAAGTTAAGGGATTTCATCCTTACATTTATTACTGATCTTTGCCCGATTTCCTCTTTTACAGTTTTGAAACCTTTGAGGGAGAATACCAGGAATCTGGCCTTTTCATTTATACTTATTGAATAATAACCGTATATGTCGGTCAGTATCCCTGTATTGGTCTTGTCATAATTTACAAATACACCTGGTAAGGGCTTCCCTCCTTCATCAGTTACCTTACCGGTAAGTTTTTGTGTACTACCGGATCCGATTGATAAGCCTGATAATATCAGTATTGCAATAATTGATAGCCTTGTTTTCATGATTTTTATTTTTGAGATTAATGTCTGAAAACAGGATGCTGACTTTAAAGGATTTCCATAATAACTTTGATATTTTTTTCGTAATATTGACTTAAGATATTTACCGGCAGCCTCTAATATATTTATATTCATGGCATTACGCCTCAGAAGAAAAAGTTACGAAAACAAAAGCGACAGGGAATTACTGCAGGCTTACCGCTTATCCGGAAACCTGGATTTACTTGGTGTCTTATTTACCAGGTATATGGAACTGGTGTATGGCGTGAGTCTAAAATATTTTAAGAACAGGGAAATGTCGCAGGATGCCGTAGTGGATATATTTGAAAAACTTATTACGGAGTTGGGAAAGCATGAGGTCGATAATTTCAGGAGCTGGTTGTACGTCTTAACAAAGCACTATTGCCTGATGAAATTAAGATCATTAAGAAAAGATATTAGTAGAACAGTGAATATTGAGGATAATGAATATCTTTTTATGGAAAATGAACCTGAATTGCATCCTCTTGACAGGGCAGATGATGAGAGTGTGGAATTACTGGAATATTGTATGGAAAAGCTTAAAAACGAACATAAGGATTGTATAAGACTGTTTTATTATGATAATAAATGTTACCGGGAAATTGCTGATATAATGAATATTGGGGAAAAGAAAGTGAAATCTCATTTGCAGAATGCAAAAAGGAGACTTAAAATTTGCATGGACGGAAATAATGAAAGAGAACAGAAAAAATAACAAGAGGCACATCGAAGATATTAAACGGTATCTTAATGATGAGATGACACCGGGCGAAAGGAATTCTTTTGAGAGAAAGCTGGAGTCGGATCCCTTTCTTTCCGGAGCAGTAGAGGGTTATGCTCACATTGATGGCGGTGAAGCAGCTGAAGATATTGATGCCTTGCAGAAAAGAATTAAGTCACGAACAAAACGAAAGAGCACACTGGTTTACCGGGTAGCTGCTGCAATCGTTGCCTTGCTTGTTATTTCATCGGTGCTTCTGGTAAAAAATTTCAGGCAGACCGGTCAGCAGATTGCGGAGAACAGGGAGATGACAGAAAAGAAAGCCCCTGAACTGCCTCTTGGTGATCCTTCTGAATCAAAGCCCGGAACCACGGAGGATTTAGCTCCGGGTAAGCAGGAGGTCACGGACCCGGATACTGAGAAGCCTGAGACCGGATCAATGGATACCGGGAGAAATATAGTTATTGAACATGAGATAATCCCGGCGGTGGATAAGGTGGAGGATGTTGAAGAAACGGTAGATTTATCTGATCTGGTAGCTGCTGGTAAAGCTGAAAAAGCGGGAGAGATTGAAGCAGATGACCGTGACACCGGTGTGACAGATGAGCGGGTAACATTGAAGAAGGCAGCCAGGGTGGATGAAGTTGTTGCCCTGAAGATGGCGGCCATTGAGATGTCAAGGGATGCCAGACCGCTTATTGAGCAGGAGGAATACCGTGAATATCTTGCGGAAAAACAGGTATATCCGTCCGGGTATAAGCATATGGGGAGGGTGACTGTCAGCATGGAGATCATTGTTAATCCTGATGGCAGTACAGGAGAAATAAGGGTGCTGGAAAGCCCGGGGAAAGCATTCTCTGATGAGGCCATAAGGCTTGTCAGGGAAGGGCCGGCATGGCTCCCGGCATTAAAGGACGGTGAAGCTGTCAGGGATACCGTAAAGCTGGAGCTAATTTTTTTAGATAGACGTGATTAATCGTTTCTTCTACCTAATGATCCAACACTACGTGCAGATATTCTTCATAGCCGGTGAGCATGTTTTTTATATCCCATTCAAGGGGATTTTCGCTTCCTTTTTCGATGCGCAGTGTTGTAATGCTGTTTGCTTCTATGGTAAATTCTGCTGCTGCACCCGGTGTTCCGTTTATCATCTGAAAGGGGATATCTGAATTATTTTTAATTTCAATCCATTCATACCTTTCATTTTCATAATAGGGCTTCCCTGCAGAAATACTTGCCTCAAAAACCTGCCTGAGCAGATCTTCCCTGCCTGCAAGGGTATTATAAAAGTAGGCCAGTGTACGCGTATCAAACATGGCTTCCTTAATAGACTCTTCAGTACGCTCTCTGGCAAAAACAAGGGTCATGGGACGTGTGAAATGGCCGTAATTTTCGGAAATAACTTCGTGTTCATCACTGTTGGCTAATACTGCCAGCTTATATTCCCTGCACCATTCAAGGATATTAGGATAATATTCTGTATAGTTGAAAAATTCAATTCCATGTATATAAGCCTTATCCAGCAATTCCCTGTGAATATCATAAAGCTTAGGTATGCCGTCCGGCTCCTGTGCTTTCCATCCCGGGTGATTCCATTGTATGAAGGCACCCTGCTCCACAGCTTTTTCAATGGTCTCAAAGGGATCGTCCCGGTAAATTGCTGCTGCATCCTCGAGGAAAAGGGCATTAAGGTGCCCCGGGGGCATGCTTCGTGTTATCTCTGTTGAATGTATGAGGATAAGGTTTCTTTCCTTTGCCAGTCCTGCTGCTATTTCGTAAGCAGCATTGTGATCAGTTGGGATGTATTCTCTATGAGGCTGGTACTCCAGGTGATCGCTTATGGCAAGCACGTCAAGCCCGTCTTTCCAGGCCTCATCTACCCTGTAAGTAGGCCATACGTTGCCGTCAGAAAAGACAGTATGAATGTGAAAGTCACACTTCAGGGTAATATATCCCGGTATGTCGGGAATGTTAATTATTTTCTTCTGTCCATTAGCCAGGCTAAGGCTTATCAACAGAATAACAATGAAGATACTTAACTTTTTCATGATTAATTTATTATTTTACTTTATTTGATTGTCCTTTAAGTATGAATTTATCGTAAAGCAGTAGGAGGAGGCTGGCGGCAACGGCAATTCCGGTAAACAAGACCCATACACTGGATGGGTGATAGCTATCCCAGAGGTAACTGGTAAGCTGTTGACCGTCCATGCCAAAAAGTTCCTGGGCTTTTTCGAAATACTGGGTTTGCGTGAACTGGTCGGATATGGGCCGGATGGTATAACCTTTTTGCTCTATCGCCTTAGACAGCAGGTAATATTTATCAGCCAGTACCTCGAAGGGCTTACCGGACACCCATCCTGCAAGGAAGTGCCCTATGGCTATTGCCAGGAAGACAGTACCCATGTAAAGGGCCTTTTTGTCAGGAGGAGCAATGCGGCCAACATACTCATTGAATTTCGGGGATGAGGCCATTTCGCCAATTGCGAATATAAGAACACCTACCAGCATAATCCATGGATTCCGTGTCAGGAACATAAGCAGCAGCCCGCCACCCAGTATCATTATACCGGTAATCATTGATTGTAATGGTCTGTATCGCATACTGACAGAAGAAACCAACATTTGCAATGCTATGATAAAGAAGGCATTCATGCTGCTAATTGTGGGAGCAGTAATGGTGCCTGCCGGGAGCCCCAGTAAATAAGCTATTTTATCCATGTCAACCCATTGATCGAGGAAGACAGGAAAGGAGTAATAAAGCTGGTTGAAAGCTGTCCAGAACAAACCCATTATAACAAGAAAGAGTACATATTTGCAGTTATTAAGCGTAAGCCAGATATTTTTGAAAGCTATACCGATATTTTGAAGGAATTTAACACCCGAAGGCGCCCTGTATGGTTCCTTAAAAAAGAAAAAGACGAAAATATAGTTTATGGCAATAGTAACAATAGACATCAGAAATACCAGGTTCCAGTCAACTTTATAAAGAAAACCGGCAATGAAGGGACCTATGAAGCCACCAATATTGACCATAATGTAAAATATACCGAAGCCTACGGATGCCGTTTCATCTGTTGTGGTTTTTGCTATCATACCGGAGATGACAGGCTTGAACAGAGCACCTGCCAGTGCCAGGAAAATATAGGCGGCAAAAACAAGACCGTATGATTCAAAGGTGCCAACCATGAAAAACCCTGCAACATAAGCGGTATATGAAAATATAAGTACCTTTTTGTATCCAATCCTGTCGGCTATGGCACCTGTTATTACGGGCAGGAAGTAAAGCAGCATTGAACCGGTTCCTATAATGGCACCTTTTTGTACCTGGCTAAAGCCCAGGGCACCCGTATCCTTTGAAAGAGTGAGATAGAGGGCAAAAGCGTTATAAAAACCATACCATGCCCACCTTTCAAATAATTCCATTATGTTGGACACCCAGAAAACACGCGGGAATTTTTTCAGTACTTCTGCCAGCTTACTCATCTTACTGTAGTTTTAGAAAGAAGATGTAAATATATAAGAAAGTTGATAAAGTTGATAAAGGACCCGGTTCACAATTGACTCTCCAGCATTTCATCTCTCCTCATTCGTTTCCTCATAAAAATATGATTCTTTCCTGTCAGCGTCGTCCCAGGTGACGATCTTCCTATCACGGTTGGTCCAGTAAAAATTGATAAGGGCAAAATCGCCTGCTGACATCGTCGTGTGCATAAATAGAGTGCATAAGAGGCTCCAGGTCCAGAGGGGTGACTGCAGAATACAAACCAGGTATATCAGCCCTGCACTTATCAGGATGAAAGGTGTTAGTGCAACGGTGATAAAAAGAAAGGGACCTACAGGGTAAAGATGTGATGTCACATAAAAATAATACTGTTTCCAGTCGGCACCAACACGTATATTTCTTGCCCCTCCGAGGAAATACGGTACAATATGCAAAAATTCATGGGGGATGACCAGAAGCATGGGGATAACTATAAAACCGATGAAACTGTGCATAAGAATATACAAAAACCTGAAATTTCCTGCCAGGGCAAAACGGAAATCTATCATCCAGATAATAACGGCCAGCAGAAATGACCATGCCAGGATTATGGGAAAGGTATGCTTTTTGATGTACTTAAAAACAAAGGGGATAATATCATCATATGACAGAGTATATAAATGCCTGAAACGGTCATTCTTAATGATATCATCAACTTTGTAGCCCATGATTGCACAAATGTATTTATACTCGTTATTAATAACAACATATAGGAAGGATTAATTAATTTTGTACGGTATGTTGAAGTGGATTTTAAATATAGCGCTCTTATTTCTGCCGGCTTTGTCACTGGGCGGACAGGACACCGTAATGCACAAGATTGATTCAGTCCGTGACCGTTTTTTTATCCTTGAAAATGTAACTCGTGATGGCGAGACTATGCCTGAGATTGAGCTGGATGAAATAAATGTTGTAAAAAAAGTGGGCCTGAAAGAGCGTTTCCGGTGGTGGAGATACCAGAGGCTGGTGCATAATGTGAAAAAAGTATACCCCTATGCCCTGGTGGTAAGGGAAAAATTTACCGAAATAAATGATACTCTTCAACAAATAGAAGGGGAAAAGGCCAGAAAACAGTTCCTGAAAGATCTTGAAACCGATTTGTTCGGGGAGTACGAGGATGATATCAGGCATATGACAATAACCCAGGGTAGAATACTTATAAAGCTTATAGACAGGGAAACGCGAAATACATCATATGATATAATACGCGATTACAGAGGCTCATTATCTGCTTTCTTCTGGCAGGGTATCGCCCGTATCTTTGGCTCCAACCTGAAATCGGAATATGAGCCAGAGGGAAAAGATTACCTTATTGAGAAGGTAATATATGAAATTGAGCATGGAAGGCTCTGACAGGCCTTTACCCTTTCACCATTTCAATAATAGCCTTCACAAGATTATCGGCACCGGCATATATATCCTCAATGCCTGAATCAAGCATATAGGCGGGAGTGCTCACTATTTTACTGGCATTGTCTACGACTATTTCGCAGGGGCCGGTCTCAATATGAACAGCTCCCAGCTTTTCAATATCAGCAGCAGTGCTTTTGTCCTTTCCTATGGTGACATCAATACCTTCAAACACTCCGGCCAGAAGAACCGGCGAAATGCATAAGGCTCCTATGGCTTTGCCTGCAGCATGAGTCGATTTCAATGCTTTTTCAACAACCTTGTCGACGTAAAAATCAGTTCCGTCAATAGCATAGGTGCAAAGATTTTTTGCTACTCCAAACCCTCCCGGTATGATCAAAGCATCATAATCTCCGGGGCTGTATTCATGAAGCGCCTTTATCTTGCCTCTTGCTATACGGGCTGCCTCAACCAGTACATTCCTTTGCTCATCCATCTCCTCACCCTTTAGATGATTGATGACATGGTGCTGGCGTACATCCGGAGCAAAAATGTCGTAACTGCCACCGTTTTTTGCTATTGCCAGCATAGTCATGACCGATTCATGTATCTCGGCACCGTCAAAAACCCCGCATCCTGATAATATTATTGCAAATTTCATATAACTTTATGGTTTTGATTAGTAAAGATAAAAATACAAAGGAAAAAGTACAAAAGGAAAAGTAGTCGAAAGGGAAAAAAGTCTGAAGGAAGTGAAAACCCCGGCCAAATGAAATGAGGGCAGCAGCCAGGCTAAAGCCGAAAGTTGAGAGGCGTAGTGTGCACGTCTAAAGAAAAAGTATTATAAATCAGGATGCTACAATAAATGGTAAAAAACAAACCAAATATCGGTACGGAGGAAATAGAAAGATTTATCAATCTTAAATATGGTTTATCCGTCAGTTGCAGTGAACTGAACGGGGAAAGGGATCAGAATGTCCTGCTAACTGCAGGGGATGGTTCCGAATATGTCCTTAAGATCACCAATCCTTGTGAGGATGATGAATTTATAGAAGCCCAGAATGATGTGCTTAAATTCCTGTCAGAAAGGGTGTCCTTGTGCCCTGTGATTGTACAGGACAAAATGGGTAATGATATTGCTGAGTTCGTGGTATCGCCTGATGAAAAATACCGTGCCAGGCTGGTGACCTATTTCAGGGGCAGGCCTGTGGGACTACTGAAAAATCACCCGGCCGAAATGATCACAGACCTGGGAATGAAACTCGGCAGGATTGATGCTGCACTGGAAGGGTATTATAATAAGGGCTTCGATCGTGATTTTAAATGGGACCTGGCAAACTTTGAAAAAATTGCTGTTAAAAACATCGGGCTTATAAGCGATGAGGAACTCGCTGTATTTATTAAAAATACCCTCGGTGAATACAGGGAGATAGTAAAACCCGAAGCCGCTGAATTGAGGCGCAGTGTAATCCATAATGATGTCAATGACTATAATATTATTGTAAATCCAGACACCGGTCTTTTTGAGAAAAAACCTGAGATAGAGGGTTTTATTGACTTTGGCGATATGGTTTACAGTTATACTGTGGCGAACGTTGCAGTTGCAATAGCCTATCTTATGCTGGGGAAGGATGAACCCCTGCGTGATGCTGCCAGCGTCCTGAGTGGCTACCATAAGGTATTTGCTCTCAGAGATAAGGAGATCAGGGTACTTTTTACCATGGCGAAAACGAGGCTTGCCCTCAGTATATGTATAGCTGCCTCACAGCAGAGGGAGCGCCCGGGCGACAGTTACCTTGCCATAAGCCAGGAACCGATAAAAAAAATAATCCCCGCCCTTGGGAAAATACATCCCTTATTTGCTGAAACCATTTTCAGGGAAGCCTGTGGCATGAAACCTCCCGGGAAAATAAGCAGACTGATTTCCACAGTTGAAAACATAGGGAAAGATGCTTATCCATTGCTGGGTGAGCATATGACCGACAAGAATTGCCTGGTGTTGAATCTGGGTGTAAACGGGAGCCTCGTTGAAAGCGATCCCCTAATGAATACAGCTGGCAGGCTGGGAGTAAGGATTGAAGAGGAACTGAAAAGACATCGGAGAAAATTCGGAATAGGGCGTTTTGCCGAAGCCCGTATACTGTATTCATCAAGTGTTTTCCGGAATAGGCAATACAGAACTGCTGAGGACAGGACAATTCACCTGGGAATCGATATCTTTGCTCCTGCCGGGACGCCGGTTCATGCACCTGCAGACGCGACAGTTCATCTTTACAACTATAAGCCTGGTGGGCTGGATTACGGGCATATGATAATCCTGAAACATCAGACCGGTACAGGCGATGAGTTTTTCACACTCTACGGGCACCTGGCAGGAAAATCATCAGAAGGGATTGTAGAGGGTAAAAAACTAAAGAAAGGTGAAGTCTTTGCCTGGATTGGAGACATTACAGAGAACGGAGGATGGAGTCCTCACCTCCACTTCCAGATAATGACAGATCTTCTGGGCTATGGAATTGACTTCCCGGGAGTATGCAAACCATGGGAGAGAAATGCCTGGTTCTTATTATCACCCGATCCTGACCTTTTTCTGAACATACCTTCAGTCTGTTTCCCTGAAAAAGAGAAAACAGCTGATGAAACATGGAGAAGGAGGAAGAAATATTTTGCGGAGAATCTAAGTCTCAGCTACCGTAAACCAGTTAAGATGGTACGCGGATATATGCAATACATGTATGATTGGCAAGGGCAGAAATACCTCGATGCCTATAACAATGTCCCTCATATAGGTCATTGCCATCCCGAGATTATTGAGGCTGCTTATGAACAGATGAAAATACTAAATACCAATACAAGGTATTTAAATGATCATCCGGGCGAATTTGCGCAGCTTTTACTGGGAACTTTCCAAAAACCACTTGAAGTATGTTTTTTTCTGAACTCTGCAAGTGAGGCTAATGAACTGGCACTGAGACTTGCTTTCACCTATACCGGGATGAAAGACGTAATAGTGCTTGAGGGAGCATATCATGGTAATACTAATACATTGATTGATATTTCACCATATAAGCATGATGGCCCCGGTGGCAGCGGCCGCCCGCCATGGGTACACGTAGCCCCGGTACCTGATTGCTACAGGGGCAAATATAAATACGATGACAGAGAGGCCGGATTGAAATATGCAGGGCATATAGAAGAGATAGTCATTAAGCTGAAAAAGAAAGGTAGTAAACCTGCAGCTTTTATTGCTGAGACCTGCCCGAGTGTAGGCGGGCAGCTGATATTTCCGGCGGGATATCTGGATGAGGTATACAGGATAGTAAGGGGAAATGGCGGTGTATGCATAGCGGATGAGGTGCAAACGGGCTATGGACGGATGGGAACATCCTTTTATGCTTTTGAAGACCAGGGTGTAAGACCTGATATTGTTGTACTGGGCAAACCGATTGGTAACGGTCATCCCCTGGCTGCCGTGGTAACGACAAGGGAGATAGCGGCAGCCTTTAATACCGGAATGGAATTTTTCAGCACCTTCGGGGGAAATACAGTATCTGCAGTAGTCGGAAAGAAAACCCTGGAAATTGTTTTGAGAGATAAGTATATGGAGCATGCACACGAAACGGGAACCTGCCTCCTTGGTATGCTCAGGCCATTCATGGACAGATATCCGCTGGTGGGTGATGTCAGGGGATCAGGCTTATTCCTGGGTATAGAGCTTGTCAGGAACCGTGACAGCCTTGAGCCTGCGGGAGTTGAAGCATCCTATGTCAGGGAAAGGCTAAAGGAAATGAAAATATTAACCGGGACAGACGGCCCGCATAATAACGTATTGAAAATAAGGCCCCCGATGCCCTTTGATGAGGAAAATGCGGATATACTGGTGGATAGGCTGTCAGAGATATTTGAGGATGAACTCTTAACAGGGTAAAGTGTAATCTATGAGAAGGATTTTTATAGCCGTTGATATTCAAAATAACAGTACCCTGGCCCGGCTTGTCAGTTTATATAAACTGGCCCTGAAAGATGAAAAAATAAGATGGGTCGACACTGCCGGTATGCATCTTACCCTTGCCTTCCTTGGGGATAATGATGAAGACCGGATTAAGAGGGCTGGGGATATAATGTCGGAGACAGCAGGAAAATACAAAGAGTTTGAGATTTTTTTTGCAGGCACCGGAATATTCAGGAATATAAAACAGCCACGGGTATTATGGCTGGACTTAAAAGTGCCTGATGTGCTGTATAATATGCAGGCGCTGCTGTGCAAAAAGCTTGAAGATGAGGGTCTCTATAAAGCTGATAAATCATTTATGCCCCATATCACCCTGGGCAGGATGAAATATATAGATAACAGGGAATTATTATCAGAAATTCTGAAGCATCCCGGAAGTAAAAACCTTCCCCCCCAGTCTGTGAACCAGCTGATACTGTATGAGAGCATCCTGAAACCAGGTGGGCCGGAATATTATCCTTTAAAAAAAGCCAGCCTGATACCTGCCGTTTCATGATTCTTATTATGGTTGAAATCAAACTGACAAGTGAAGCTTCAATGCTCATTGTAAAATGCCTGCTTTTATTATTTTTGTCAGACATTAAAACTTAATGATGATATCAGACCACGATTCCTTCCTTGCCAGGGGGAAAAGGCAGAAATTGATTGATGGTCTCAGGACCAAGGGAATAAAGGATGAAAGCGTCCTGGAGGCTATGAACAGGGTACCAAGGCATGTATTCATGGATAATGCCTTCCTCCATCATGCCTACCAGGATAAAGCCTTTCCCATATCAGCGGGACAGACAATTTCACAACCATATACAGTTGCCGTACAGACTGAGCTCCTGAATGTAAAAAAGCATGATAAAATTCTTGAAATAGGTACGGGTTCTGGTTACCAGGCTGCCATACTTGCTGAAATGGGAGCAAGGGTTTATACAATTGAGAGGCAGAAGGAACTTTATAACAAGGCACAGAAAACACTTGCAAAGCTGGGCTACAATGCACATTTCTTTTACGGTGACGGTTATAAGGGAAAGCCGCAGTACGGACCTTATGATGCCATAATCATAACAGCTGCCATAAGTGAAATACCCGGGGAATTACTTGAACAGCTAAAACCGGGAGGATGCCTGGTGGCACCTGTTGGAGGGTCTCATAGCCAGGTAATGACACGCATCTGTAAAAGCAAGGAAGGTAAATTCGAGGAGACCAGGCATGGATTGTTCATATTCGTGCCAATGCTGGGAGGAACGGTTAACGGTAAATAGAGATTTTATGAAAATACACAGGCTTGTTTTTTCACCCATAGAAGTTAATACCTACATACTGGCTGATGAGAATGGTGATTGCGCTGTAATAGATTGTGGTTGCTATACCGATGAGGAGTTTGATGAGTTGAAAACATTTATAAACGAAAATGAACTGAAGCCCGTTAAATTGCTTAACACCCACCTGCATCTTGACCATATTTTCGGGAATCATTATGTCCTGGAGGAATATGGGCTTAAAACACATGCTGCCAGGGAAGATGAGATGAACCTTCTGTCTGCAGGCCAGCATGCTGAAATGTTTGGACTCAACATGCCCGAACCACCCGGTATAGGAACTTTTATATCAGGAGGTCAGGAGATAGAGGTTGGCAAAATAAGACTGCTCTGCCTTTTTATACCCGGACATACAGCAGGAAGCATTGCTTTCTATTGTGAGGAAGGGGATTTTATTTTTACAGGTGATGCCTTATTCGCCGGGAGTATCGGTCGCACTGACCTTCCGGGCGGGGATTATAACACTCTGATAAGAAGTATTAAGACCAATTTGCTGAACCTTCCTGACAGTACTGTCGTTTACCCGGGACATGGACCTGAGACAAAAATAGGTGTTGAACGGAAGACAAATCCTTTTTTAACATAAGACAATAATATTATCTTTAAGTTTTCTTTAGCATATGAATTCTTAATATAGATTTATAAATTACCCCGGAATTGATAAAAACTTATAGATAAAAAATCATAATTAATAAATCATAAACAAAAAAATAATATGGCATTTGACAAGTTCGTTAACAGGCATATCGGTCCCAGGGAAAATGAAGTTTTCAGCATGCTCGAAGCCGTGGGAGCAGAATCACTCGATGGGCTCATAAAGGAAACGGTTCCTCCTTCAATAATGTTGGATAAGCCTCTTGAACTGCCTGAGGCAATGAGTGAGTTCGAGTATCTTAAGCATATACGCGAAATAGGTGCGAAGAATAAGCAGTACCGTTCATTTATCGGTATGGGTTATTATGGCACAGCTTCCCCCTCGGTGATCATCAGGAATGTTTTGGAAAACCCGGGATGGTATACCTCTTATACTCCTTACCAGGCTGAAATTTCTCAGGGCCGGCTCGAAGCACTCCTGAATTACCAGACTATGGTATGTGAATTAACAGGCCTGGGGCTGGCCAATGCTTCATTGCTTGATGAGGCGACTGCGGGGGCCGAAGCCATGATAATGATGCATAATGCACGGCCTAGGGCAGCTGTTAAGGCCGGCGTAAACAAGCTCTTTGTTGATGAGAAGATATTTCCCCAGACACTCGACGTGATATTAACACGGGCTGAACCACTGGGTATAGAACTGGTGATGGGCGATTACGCCTCACAGGAAACAGATGATTCTTTCTTTGGAGCTATCCTGCAATATCCCTCATCAGATGGAGATATAAGGGATTATAAAAGCTTTGCGGATAAGGTTCATTCAGCCGAAGCCCTTGTTGCCGTTGCTTCAGACCTTATGAGCCTTGTACTCCTTAACCCCCCGGGTGAGTGGGGAGCAGATATAGTGTTCGGTTCAAATCAGCGCTTCGGTCTTCCGATGGGCTTTGGCGGCCCCCATGCCGGTTTTTTTGCTTCACATGAATCACTGAAAAGAAGCATGCCGGGCAGGATTATAGGTGTATCGGTCGACTCTAACGGTAAACCAGCTTTGAGAATGGCACTGCAGACCAGGGAGCAGCATATAAAGAGGGAGCGGGCTACGTCAAATATATGTACGGCTCAGGCTCTGCTTGCCAGTATGAGCGGAATGTATGCCCAGTACCACGGGCCTGAAGGACTGGAAAGAATAGCCTCCCATATACACCAGTCAGCCTGCACCTTTAAACAATCAGTTGAAAAACTTGGCTATAAAATAGCCAACAGGGAATTTTTTGATACACTGGACATCAGGCTGCCTGAAGGTGTCGAAGCCGGGAAGATTAAAAAACTGGCACTGAAAAAGGAGATTAACCTTAATTTTTTCTATGAGGGGAAGGTAATGATCAGCATGGATGAAATAACTACCCTGGATGAAATTAACACTCTGATTGAGATTTTTGCTGAAGCGGCAGGAAAGAAGCATGAGAAAGTTGATAAGCTTTGTGACTGCATCTGCATAAGCGAGAAATTTCTCCGGAAAAAGGATTTCCTGGCCCAGGAGGCCTTTAACAGGTATCATAGCGAGACAGACATGATGCGCTATCTCAAAATGTTGGAAAACAGGGATATATCATTGGCATATAGCATGATACCCCTGGGTTCCTGCACAATGAAACTGAATTCAGCTACATCAATGTTCCCCCTGAGCTGGCCGGAATATGGTAATATTCACCCCTTTGTCCCTGAAGACCAGGCAAAAGGTTATTACCAGATAATGGATGAACTGGGGGACGCACTGAAGGAAATTACAGGTTTCAAAGCTATTTCTTTCCAGCCTAATTCAGGTGCGGCAGGTGAGTATACGGGATTAATGGTCATACGCCAGTACCATATAAGCAGGGGCGAAGGTCACCGGGATATCGTTCTTATACCTTCATCGGCTCACGGTACTAACCCTGCCAGCGGTGTCATGGCCGGCATGAATGTGGTCGTTGTTGAATGTGACGAGAATGGTAATGTTGATGTCGAAGACCTGAGAAAAAAAGCATCTGAGAATAAGGATAAGCTGTCTGCCTTTATGATCACCTATCCATCCACACATGGTGTTTTTGAAGAAGCCATACAGGAGATGACTTCCGTTATACATGAGAATGGCGGGCAGGTTTATATGGATGGCGCCAATATGAATGCCATGGTTGGCCTGTCAAACGCTGCTAATATAGGAGCCGATGTGGTACACCTGAACCTGCATAAAACATTTGCCATCCCCCATGGCGGAGGCGGTCCGGGTATGGGACCCATATGTGTTGCCGGACACCTGGTTGAATTCCTCCCGTCGCATCCGCTTGTTGCCACAGGAGGAAGTAACGGAACCACAGCTGTGGCAGCTGCACCCTTTGGGTCGGCTTTGATCCTTACCATATCCCATGCCTATGTTTATATGCTGGGAGAGGAAGGGCTTAAAAAATCAACCATGATGGCCATCCTTAATGCCAATTACCTGGCATCAGCCCTTAAAGAACACTTTGATGTGCTGTACAAGGGAAAGAAGGGGAGGGTAGGTCATGAAATGATAATCGATTGCCGGAAATTCAAGGGAGAAGCAGGTATCAGTGAAGAAGATATAGCAAAAAGGTTAATGGACTATGGTTTCCATGCTCCTACCTTGTCATTCCCGGTGCATGGCACACTTATGGTTGAACCAACTGAAAGTGAACCGCTGTATGAGCTCGACCGCTTTGTTGAGGCTATGAAATCAATATGGAATGAGATACAGGAGGTTAAAGAGGGTAAGGCTGACAGGGAGGATAATGTTCTGCATAATTCACCTCATACTGCTGCAATGGTTATAAGTGATAAGTGGGACCATAAGTACAGCAGGGAGAAGGCCGCTTACCCGGTGCCGGGACTTGCCGGGAATAAGTTCTGGACCGCGGTTGGAAGGGTTGATAACGGTTATGGTGACAGGAATCTGATGTGCACCTGTGAGCCAATAGATACCTACAGGTTTGATGACGTGGAACTGAATGTAAAAGACTGAAGCCCCTGCAGGATGGGGTGAGTTTTCTGACAGGCCCGGCCAGGAAGAAAGCTTATTTTTTCAGGGCGTCCTCAATTAGAAGGGAGTACAATTCTCCCGGGTCCAGGCCGTATTCCTTCATCTGTTTGGGGACAATGCTTTCCTCTGTAATGCCGGGGATGGTATTCACTTCAATAAAAACAGGTTCTTCATCTGCCACAATGAAGTCAACCCTGACCAGACCTTTGCAATCAAGGTATGAAGCAATATTATAACTTGCTTCCCGGATGGCTTCGGATACATGCCCCGGGAAGCGCCCCGGTGTTATCTCATCGGCTTTTGCAGGATCGTATTTGGCTTCATAATCAAAAAACTCATTCTTGCTCACTATCTCTGTAACCGGAAGTACGATTGTTTTTTCTGAAGTTATTATTACGCCGCAGGCAGCCTCAATGCCGTCCATGAACTCTTCTGCAAGTGCCTGCGGACTTTCAGTAAAGGCATGATGTATGGCGGGAATTATTTGCTCAACTGACGTAACTTTTGTTATACCAAAACTTGATCCGCTATCATTGGGCTTGATGAATACCGGTAAGCCAAGCTCCCTGGATAATTTATCAGGATCAGGGATGTTATTTTTACTTATCAACACTGATCGTGCCATTTTTACCGGGAAATTCCTTAAAAATAACTTGCAGGCATTTTTATTGAAGGTGAGGGCAGAAGTGTAAACATTACATCCGGTATAAGGTATACCCATCATCTCAAAGTAAGCCTGCAGGTAACCATTCTCGCCCGGGGTACCGTGGATGGCTATAAAAACAGCATCAAATCGCACCAGTCTGTCATGCAGCTTAAGTGAAAAATTGTTTTTGTCAAGCTTGTATGCCTGCCCTGATTGATCTTCCCAGTACCATTCCTGTCCCTTTATCATTATGAGAAAGGTATGGTAACGATTCGCAAGCGCTTTTTCCACCGCCCCGGCACTTTTTACTGATATCTCAAATTCCGAAGAGTTGCCCCCTGTGACTATGGCTATGGTTTTCATAGGAACATGCATATTAGGATTTCCAAATATACTAAATAGTTAACTTAATGTATTCATGCATCTATATAGCCTGCGGCCTTAAGGGCTTAATTACAATAGCTGGCAGCTAAAATTTTCATCTCCCGCCTCTCATAACCCGTCTCTTCCAGTGGTATAATTCCTCCACTTCTCAATAAGCCTGTTCATGTCATCCGGCAACTCTGTTTCAAATTCCATGCGTTTACCGCTTACGGGGTGATTAAAGGAGAGGTATCGTGCATGCAGGGCCTGGCGTGGCATAATACTGAAGCAGTTCCTTATAAACTGCTGGTACTTTGTGAAAGTTGTCCCTCTTAATATCTTATCGCCTCCATATTCAGGGTCATTGAAAAGGGGATGTTTAATATAGCTCATATGTACTCTTATCTGGTGAGTGCGGCCGGTCTCCAGTTCACATTCAATGATTGAAACATATGAGAGGTCTTCAATAAGCCTGTAATGAGTGACAGCAGGTTTACCCTCACGGCCGTCAGGGAAAACATGCATCAGTTTACGGTTTCCGGGGCTTCTCCCTATATTGCCTGTAATTGTCCCTTCTTTTCCCGGGTTCCCCCATACTATCGCGGTATATTTTCTCCCTGTACTGTGTTCATAAAACTGCTTTCCCAGGTTATTGAGGGCAAATTCGGTTTTTGCAACAAGCAATAAGCCTGAGGTGTTCTTGTCAATCCTGTGAACCAGTCCGGGGCGTAACTCCCCCGTTTTAAAAAGAGGGATGTCCCTCAGGTGGTGCATAAGAGCATTGACCAGGGTACCGGTATAATTACCGGTTCCAGGGTGTACGACCATCCCGGCTTCTTTGTTTACTATTAATACTGACTCGTCCTCATACCTTATATCAAGTGGTATGTTCTCCGGCAATATTTCAGTTTCCCTCGGCGGATGAGCCAGCAAAATCTGTATAATATCTCCGGGTTTTACTTTATAGTTTGATTTTACAGCCTGATCGTTAACTAAGATATTTCCTGCAAGCGCAGCATTCTGAATTCGGGTGCGCGAAGTATTATCAATCCGGTTTACAAGGAATTTGTCAATTCTGAGTGCTTTTTGCCCGGCATCGGCTTCAACCCGGTAATGTTCAAATAATTCTTCGTTTTCAATATGATCATCCGTTCCGGCCATTTGTGCCTATAATCTTATAAACCTGTTATATCCGATCACCTTATTTCCTGAACTTATAATGATAAGATAAACTCCCGGGGGCAAGCTTGTGACATTTACCCTGGGTGTCTGCGTTTCTGACATCAGCCATCTCCCGTAATTGTCGTATATATTAATATCAATACCCATTACCAGGTCGTTGTCGGGAATCTCTATATTCAATATATTTTTAACCGGGTTTGGCCAGATATTTATCCTCTTATTAATCTGTGGGCAGATATCGTCTATGCCTGAAGGTATAAGGGCGCTGCCCATAACAGGTCTTATCATCAGGCTGCCTGCCACTTCTGATTCACTCCAGACGCCATTTATGTAGTAATGCCTTCTTCCCTCCGGCAGTGTGTTCATATCAAGGCTGACATTCAGAAAAGTCTCAGATTGTTGTATCCAGCCAATGTGAAAATAAGCATCCACTGGCAGGGGATCATTAAGACGGAATTGCATGAATTCATTAATATTTTCACCGGGGTCTGCCATCTCTTCCTGTTCATAAAGCAATTCTCCCGGCATGCCGTTATCGTCATCCCATACCGCAATATTAAAATATCTCTGGTTTGAAGAACGGTAGCTGTCATTAAAGGCAATCATAACAGCCCTTAGAGTGTCCGGCTCAAAAGTCCTGTATCTGACCGAAACCATTGCATTGGAAGCACCCTGTCCGTTTATCCCGTAGCCGCTTTCAGCTGACCCGTCATCATAGGAAAAATAATTACTGAATACCTGGTAATAATCTATGGTATCATTCACCTTGGGGTCAAAATCATCGGTGATAAGGACCGACCTGATCCTGAACATGGCAGAGTCAGTGTACGGGGAGTTGAAGGTATATATGAGGTTTGCGTTATATGTCACCCATTCATCAGGCTCAATATTTGTTGCCCCGGCTGAAAAAGCATGCACCCCGGTACCTTCATACATATCACGTATCGTGAAGTTCCTGGTAACATTTCGTGTTACCTTGTCGTTATTCCTGTAATTAATTTTTATGAAGGAGCCCATCTCTGACAGGAATACATTTTTGAACTGCTCCCAGGGCATAGATTCATACGTATTCAGGACCGACCCCGGAGAGCGGGTGAATGCTACATCAGCGGGTATGGTATCAGAGAAGGACCTGTTCCTGTCAAGATATACATAATCAATATTCCAGTGATCGGCATTTCCTGCCATTGACTGATCGTCAAAATCGGAACTTATACTTGCATAGTTGATAAACCTGAATCTGAAACCCCTGTAAAGGTAAAGGGGGTTGTCAATTTTTATTATTACGGGTTTAAAATTATGCAGGCCTCTTCCTTCGGCTTTCCATACATGATGCCATTCATTGTCGCCGGCTGAGTAGAACTGCAAAACCAGGCTGTCCTGTAGTTCGGGTTGATCGGCTATCCCCTGGGGCTGGTAAAAGAAACTGAGAAAAACATTTTCAGAAGGATCCACATCCAGGTCTATGGGTGCAGAGGTCAGATGGTCAGCTTCAAAGGCAAGAGGGCCGGCTTCCTTATACAGCAAACCCCTGTAATCCAAAGCGTCAAAGGTGGCAACGCCCTGGCTTAACTGGTTTACGGGATAAGTATTGTTAATATAAACATCATCATCGGCCCAGCGTTCGTTTGACGGGAAGATGTTTTTCGGTATGAAATCATCAAAGAAGGGTAGTCCGACTGTATCCATGGGGGAATCTGATTTAAGCAGGTCTCTTTTTTGCCATGCATCAAGCAGTCTGGGATTTCTTCCCAGGCCCGTAACTATTTCCTGTCCGTAGCTGCTTAACACGGGCGCAATAAGAAAGAGGAAAGTCAGATATTTTATTTTTCTAATCATTAAGCCTGATTGTTATGATTAGTTAATACCACGCATAAACAGGGTGTCAGGTAATTCTGTCATAGTAGAATCAATCGGGAGCTTCATGGAATCAGTTGTAAACCAGACATATACAGATGAACCAAGCTGGAGGGTCATATCCTCACTGTATACCGGGTTTTGTTTGAAAACGAAAGCCTTTGCTGAATCTTCGGCAGTATTGATTGTATTGTCAAAGGTAAAGGTACCTATATTCAATGATGAAGCCAGTATTCTGTCCCTGGCTTCTTTAATACCCAGACCAATAAGTTCAGGCATTGGCGTTCTCCTGTTACTCAATCCCTTACCCAGCACCAGGTCAATAACCGATCCCTTCTGTATCGAATCGCCCGGTTTCACCGGCTTCCCATGATAGAGTTGCTCAAGGACATAATCGATGGACAGGTCGGGTTTGTAATTTAGCTTGCCCAGTTCCAGTCCCGAGCTTTCAATAAGTGCTATGGCCTGCCGTTTTGACAACTCCAGCAGGTCAGGCATCTCAATCATCTCAGGTTGAAAGGCATTTATGGTCACCATTATCCGGCGGTTCTTCTTAACGTTGAACCCGGCTACGGGATTTTGCTCAAGCACATAACCGCGTGGGACTATATTGGTGTAAACGGAGTCGATTACCTCGAATCTCATTTTATTTTCCTTTACTGTTTTCTCAGCTTCCTCTATTGTTAGTCCATACAGATCGGGCACCGGTCTTGACTGACCATGTCGTGTAAATATACTCAACCACAGCAGGGTTGTAAACAGTATGGTGATGGCTATGGCAATTGCCAGCCCCAGATGTTTTAAAAACACCTTGCTCACAAGAAAGTGTTTCAGGCTCATAATACAGCTTTATTTAATATTAACGTATGGGCAAAGATAAAATTATATAGCGACTCAAGACAAAAGACGAAAGACAAATAACAGAGTTGAATAAAGTTTAGAATGGGTTTGTTACCACTCCTTTACCACCTTATACAGAGTGTCCCTTTCAACCGGCTTAAAGCCTGCCCCTCTTATTAACTGGCATATATCCTCAGTTGTCATTGATGGGTTCTGGTCTTTGGCGCCTGCCATGGAATAGATCTTTGTGGTATCATCAATGGTACCATCCACATCGTCCACACCGAATGATAAGGCAAGCTGGGTTGTTTCTTTGCCAAGTGCAGGCCAGTAGGCTTTTATATGGGGGAAATTATCCAGGAAGATACGGGACACGGCATAGTTTTTCATATCCTCTATGATATTCACTTCTCCAAACCTTCTCATTTTATTATTTTCCTTTCTGAACTTCAGGGGAATGAATGAATTAAATCCGGCTGTCCGGTCCTGAAGCTTACGGAGTCTTTCCATATGGTCAATCCTGTGTTCATATGTCTCCATATGACCGTAAAGAATGGTGGCGTTTGATGGTATACCTGCCATATGTGCCTCCTCATGTATTTTCAGCCACATGGCCGATGAGGATTTATCCTTGCAAATTATTGCCCTTACCTTTTCGTCAAATATTTCGGCGCCACCGCCCGGGATTGAATTCAGTCCGCATTCTTTCAATTTAAGCAAACCCTCACGTATACTCAGTCCGGATTTATTGATAATATAGTCGAGCTCAATTGCCGAAAAAGCTTTTATATGCAGTCCGGGCCTGTGGTTTTTGATCATTTGCAGTATCCTGCAGTAATAATCTATATTATGATCAGGATGTACTCCCCCCACAATATGCACTTCAGTAACGGGCTTATCGTCAAAGCGGCGGACTATATCCAGTATTTCACCTGCACTGTAATTCCATGCTTCTTTACTTCCCGCCGCTTTCCTGTACGAGCAGAATTCACAGTTATGGATGCAGATATTGGTGGGCTCTACATGAAAGTTGCGGTTAAAAAAGGCGTGGTCATCATTTTTTCTTTTTCTTACAATATCTGCCAGGTAGCCCAGCAGGCCGGGATTGTTGGAATTATAAAGCATCAAGCCTTCTGTTGATGTTATCCTCTCATCATTAATTATTTTCCCGTAAATGGTTCTGAATTCCCTGGGTATAAAATCTTTCATATTGTATTAAACAAATATCAGCCTCTAAAGTTAGCAAGAAAAGCCGGAACGATGCAAAACAAAAAAGTGCTCCGCAATCTGCGGAGCACTTTTTGTTATTGTAAGGTGGGAAGTAAAATTTATCCTTTATGTTTCGGTTCGTCCGAAACACTTAATTTTTTCCTGCCTTTGGCACGACGCCTGGCCAGTACCTTCTGACCGTTTGGCGTAGACATCCTTTCCCTGAAACCATGTTTGTTCGTTCTTTTCCTTCTCGATGGCTGAAATGTTCTTTTCATCTTATATCTAGTTTCTTAAATTCTTGCCCAACTATTATTGAGCTGCAAAAGTAATGATAATTTTTGAAAAACAAAAAGTAATTTCCCTGCTTTATCAAGACATCCTGCAAGCCCGGAGCATGGGGCGGGGGAAGTGAATCGGGAAGCATGACGCATGGGGCGGGAAGAAGTGAATCATGAAGCATGACGCATGGGGCAGGAAGAAGTGAATCATGAAGCATGACGCATGGGGCAGGACGAAGAAGGCCTGTAACTGGTAGCAGGAAACATGATACTATACCGGCATATAAACAATCTTCTTCTCCAGAAAGTATTCCTCGTCAAAGAAATCGCAGATATTATAAATTCTGCAATCCGGGTAGTTCCTGAGTTCCCCGGAAAGGTCACCGCCTTTAAGAGCTACAATACCGTTTGGCATGCTATTGAAAGACTGGCGGCGTATAAGTTTGCCCGCCCAATTGAGTAAATCTGTGAAAGGTGCCACAGCCCTGCTTACTACGAAATCAAAATTTTCCTTTATATCTTCTATCCTCGACCATCTGACTTCAACATTATGCAGATTCAGTCCTGCCCTGATATCTTCAACGGCATTTATCTTCTTCCTGACCGAGTCAACAAGGGTGAACGATACTTCGGGAAAGGCTATGGCAAGGGGAATTCCCGGAAGTCCCCCGCCGGTACCCGCATCTAAAATTCTTGTTCCCTGCCTGAATTCGATAATTCTGCCTATGCTGAGTGAGTGTGTTACATGGTGAAGTAAAAATCTGTCCATATCTTTTCGCGACACAAGGTTTATCTTAGTATTCCAATCTGAGTAAAAGGCTTCAAGGCGGTAGAGTTTGTCTTTTACTGACCTGGAATAGCTGTTGAAATATTTTTCAATGGGATTATTCACTATATGTGCTCTGTCTTGTTCAGGATATTATACAGCAATTCTTTTGCCCTGAATATCTGTGCCTTCACAGTTCCCAGGGGGAGATTCAGTTCACGGGCAATCTCTTCATAGGAATATTCCTTATAATATCTCAATTCAATCAGGCGCCTGTATTTTGGTTTAAGCTGACTGACAACATGGGTCAGGTGCCTGATTTTTTGTTGCTGCATCATTTCTTCTTCAGGCCCCGGAATTTCAGATTGCAGGTTTGCGGCAGGATCTTCCTGTTCGTCCTGCTGTTGTTCCATTGCAGTGGGAGCCGATTTCTTCTTCCTGATGAAATCAATACAGTTATTTGTTGCTATCCTGAAAAGCCAGGTGCTGAAGGCATAATTTGGAGTGTATAATTGTATGTTTTTGAAAGCCTTTCCGAAGGCTTCAATAGTAAGATCGTCGGCATCGGAAGGGTTATTGACCATTTTCAGCAGCATATAATAAATAGAGTCGCGATACCTGTTCATCAATTCAGCATAAGCTTTCTCATCGCCGTCAATGGCAAGTTTTACCAGTTTTAAATCGTATTGTGCTTTTTCTGAAAGTTCAGGTTTTATTTCCATTCGTAATACTGGTGTCTTTTAAAGGCTACGTTTAATAAAAAGTAAACGTTCAAAAAAGGAGAAATGATATCAAACAACGGCGAAAATACTAATAAATCTTTTTCGTTCAAATTCTTATGGACAAGGACATAGCTTATAAGTTTGCAGATTATGACAGCTGCAGCTGCCATCCCTATGGCCTGGTACAGGTTTGTTAATATCAAAAGGACAAGGAGGAGCGAATAAAACAGGAGCCTTGATAGCGGTTCGGTAACCAAGAGGAACTTTGTAAGCATTTTGTAATGAGAAGCTGTAGACAGATGCCTGGTTTTCTGCCTGAGGAATTCCTTCCATGAACCAGCAGGAATTGAGCGGGTGAACGACTCAGGTGCCAGGTTTACCGTGGTATTTTTCTTTTCGGCCAGCATATTAACAAAGAGGTCATCGTCACCCGACTGAAGGTAGAGATTAGGTCCGAAGCCCTTGTTTTTAAAGAAGACGGATTTCCTGTATGCAAGATTCCGGCCCACACCCATATATGGAAGTCCCGCCATGGCCATTCCGGTATATTGCATGGCAATGAACATGGTATCCCATCTTATATACTTATTGAGCAGGCCTTTCTTTTTCAGGTAGCCCCCGTAGCCCAGTACAAAATCAGTGGATTCGGTAAAGGAAGAGGCAAAACTTGATATCCAGTTTTCTGATACCGGCTGGCAATCGGCATCGGTAAGAAGCAATATCTCATTACTGGCTGCCTTAATACCCAGGAAGAGGGCCATCTTTTTGCTGTGCCTCAGGCTTGATTCCTTATATATTTTGGTAATCTTCAGCTTTTCGTATTGCCTGGCATATTTTTCAAGGATATCTTCAGTGTCATCATCAGAACAGTCATTAACCACAATAACCTCAAAATCAGGATAGTCCTGTTCCAGTACCGACGGGAGGAATACTTCGAGATTTTCAGCTTCATTCCGGGCACAGATAATGACCGATACCGGAAGGTTTTGACTTTTCCTTTCGCCCGGCCTGGAGGTACCCGTTCTCAGGTAGAAGATAAGGTAATAGAATAACTGAACCAGCACTGAAGCGGCAAATATGACCAGTAATATATACTCAATAGTAGCGGGCTGAAACTCAAACATCGATTTTTTTTATGGTGGTAATATTACTAAGTTTACTGAATCCTGCAAAGGGAATTATTTATAATACTCTTTTTTTCCGGCTTATTTTCAAAGACAGTATCTATGCACTACATTTGTGCAATTATATAAATGAATATCAGGTGTTCGAGATTCAGAAAAAGGACCCCTCTTCAGGAGCGAGAACCGGGATTCTCCGGACTGATCATGGGAAAATAAATACACCGGTTTTTATGCCCGTTGGAACAGCCGGGACGGTAAAAGGTGTAATGCAAAGGGATCTGAAAGAGCAGGTTAAAGCAAGCATTATTCTGGGGAATACCTACCACCTGTATTTAAGACCAGGTACTGACATACTCGGGGAAGCAGGAGGTCTGCATAAGTTCATGAACTGGGATGGGGCTCTGTTAACCGACAGTGGAGGCTACCAGGTTTTTTCCCTTTCTGATAACAGGAAACTTACGGAAGAAGGAGCTTTGTTCAGGTCGCATATTGACGGGTCGCCACATACATTCACGCCTGAATCGGTTGTTGATATACAGAGGATAATAGGTGCCGATATTATTATGGCCTTTGACGAGTGTGCACCTTATCCCTGTGATTATGATTATGCACGGAGATCGATGATTCTTACTCATGGGTGGCTCGAAAGGGCGGTGCAAAGGTTCAATACAACAGATGAGCTTTATTCACACAGGCAGGTTCTTTTTCCCATAGTCCAGGGAAGTATCTATGCTGATCTCAGAAAGCAGTCGGCTGAATATATAGCAGAAGCCGGTATGCAGGGTAATGCCATAGGAGGCTTATCCGTTGGAGAGCCGCCTGATTTGATGTATGAAATGGTAGAAGTAGTTAATGCCATACTACCCGAAGAAAAACCCCGTTACCTTATGGGTGTTGGTACGCCGGTGAATATCCTGGAAGCAATAGACCGTGGGATTGATATGTTCGACTGTGTAATGCCGACAAGAAACGGGAGGAACGGCATGCTGTTTACCCGTGAAGGAATAATTAATATTAAAAACAGTAAATGGGCAAATGACTATTCAGTCATCGATGAAAATGGTCCTTCGGATGTCAGCCGCTATTATTCAAAGGCTTATCTCCGCCATCTTATTAGCTCGGGAGAGATGCTGGGGGCACAGATAGCCAGCATACATAACCTGGCCTTTTATTTGTGGCTTGTAGACGAAGCACGCCTGCGTATAGAAAAAGGTGAATACCGGAACTGGAAAAACAGGATGATTGTTGCACTTGCACAGAGGATATAATGAGGATTGAAAAGAAAACACTGGATGTTTTTATTATTAAAAAGTTCCTGGGAACATTTTTCCTGGCACTTGTCCTTATTATGGGAGTGGCAATAATATTTGACTTCTCCGAAAAAATCGATGACTTTCTTGAAAAGGAAGCACCCCTGAAAGCTGTAATATTTGATTATTATTTAAATTTCATTCCATATTTTGCCACCCTTTTTTCCCCCCTTTTTACCTTCATTGCAGTTATTTTCTTTACCTCAAAAATGGCTTACGATACTGAGATTATAGCCATCCTGAGCAGTGGAGTAAGCTTCAGGCGAATGATGTTACCTTATTTTTATTCCTCCCTCCTTATTGCTATCATAGCTTTTTTTCTGACAAATTTTGTAATACCACATTCAAATAAAGAAAGAATTGAATTTGAGGATAAGTACTATCGGGGACGAAGTTCACATTTTATGGCAAGGAACATACACAGGCAGGTTTATCCCAATGTGTATGCTTTCATGGAAACATACCGTTCATCTGCCCAGATAGGAACTGAATTCAGCCTTGAACGCTTTAATGAAGACGGAGAGCTTGAATCCAAACTTATGGCAACACATATCACATGGGATTCGACACTGAATAAATGGAGCGCCAGGAACTATGTCATCAGGGATATCATAGACGGCCAGGAATATATTAGGAAGGGGAGGAGGATAGATACAACGCTGACGATAACACCGGACGACTTTGAAAGAGGAGAGGATTTTGTTGTTACAATGAACCTTTTCGAACTGAATGAATACATCGATTTATTGAAACTGCAGGGGTCTGAAGAAGTATTGCTGTGCCTGAATGAAAAACATAAACGCCTGGCAAATCCATTCTCCGTTTTTATTCTTACACTTATAGGCGTATCACTGTCGTCAAAAAAAGTACGCGGCGGCATTGGCGTGCAAATAGGTTTTGGCCTGGCCCTCAGCTTCTCGTATATATTCTTTATGCAGTTTGCCACACAGTTTTCACTTAAAGGCAGCCTGAACCCCATGTTTGCAATGTGGCTGCCTAATATTCTCTACCTCAGTATAGCAATATTACTCTACAGGAAGGCGCCTAAATAACTTGCGTTCGAAAAATATTAATATATATGATATTAATAAAGAATGATATAAATTGGGTTAGTGACCGGGCTCATATCCCTGTTCGAAAAATATTTATAGGTGTTCTTTATTTATTCATTTGATTTTATTAATGTTGTATCTTAATTATTTTTCAGGAAGTTTTATTTTTTAGATATTCAGGGTAATAACAAATACATTTCACTATGCCTATAGATCAGAAGATCCGTGAACTTCAGGAAAGACGCAAGAGAATACTGCTTGGAGGAGGTGAAAAAGCAATCCGGAAACAGAAAGCAATGGGTAAGGGAACCGCCAGGGAGAGAATAATGATTCTTCTTGACGAGGGTTCATTCAGCGAATATGATATGTTCGTTGAACATGAAGCCCGCGATTTTGACATGGATAAAAAAAGCCTTCCAAGTGATGGTGTGATAATAGGAACAGGAACAATAGAGGGAGCTCCCATTGCCATTTATGCACAGGATTTTACTGTGGCAGGAGGTTCCCTGGGGCTCATGCACTCAAGGAAGATCACGAAAATAATGGACCATGCCCTGAAAATGAGAATACCACTTATAGGTATTAACGATTCGGGCGGGGCCAGGATCCAGGAAGGAGTGAACTCACTTGCAGGTTACGGGGAGATATTTTTCCGGAATACTCTTTCAAGTGGTGTAATACCGCAGATATCGGTAATCCTTGGTCCCTGTGCCGGGGGAGCCGTTTATTCTCCTGCACTTACCGATTTTGTTTTCGTGGTGCAGAATATCTCAAAAATGTTTATTACAGGCCCGGAAGTAATAAAAACCGTGCTGGGTGAGGAAATCTCAATGGAAGATCTGGGAGGAGCCAGGGTACATGCCGAAATAACGGGAAATGCTCATTTTTATGCTGAGACGGAAGATGAATGCTTTGCCAAGATCAAGGAACTGGTAAGTTATATACCATGGAATAACCAGAGGAAAGCTAAAAATATGGAGCCTGCCGAACCACTTGATGATTGTAAAATAGATAATATTGTCCCTTCAGACCCGACCCTGCCCTATGATGTTAAGGATGTTATAAGAAGTGTTACTGACAAGTCAGAATTCTTTGAAATACAAAGGCACTGGGCAAAAAATATGGTGATCGGATTTGGCAGGATAAACGGATCAACCGTAGGTTTTGTGGCAAACCAGCCTCTGGAGCTGGCAGGAGTACTGGATGTTGATTCCTCTGATAAGGCGGCCCGCTTTATACGTTATTGCGATGCCTTCAATATACCGATTATAACTTTTGTTGACCTGCCGGGCTACCTTCCGGGTGTTGACCAGGAACATGCAGGTGTGATAAGACACGGGGCAAAAGTGCTGTATGCCTACAGTGAAGCTACCGTTCCAAAAATAACCGTAATAATAAGAAAGGCATACGGAGGAGGATATATAGCCATGGGCTCAAGACATCTCAGGGCCGATTTCGTCTTTGCCTGGCCGGGAGCAGAGATTGCTGTGATGGGACCAGAAGGAGCTGCCAACATTATTTTTAAAAAGGAAATTATGGCCTCAGATGACCCTGAGGCAACCCGTAAAGCAAAAGTGGAAGAATACAAGTCAAAATTTGCAAATCCCTATGTGGCAGCAGCCAAAGGATACGTGGATGCGGTCATTGAACCCTGTGAAACAAGAAGAATGCTTATCCATGCAATTGAGGTGTCAGATAATAAATCTGTTTTCCTCCCTCAGAAAAAACATGGAATACCTCCTTTTTAACACATACTTTTTAATACCTGGTGCATAAAATGGAAAAAAAAGACAAGAGGCTGGAGAAACTTAATATTAATTATTCAGAGTACACTACAAGGCTGAGCAAGAAGTTTAAAAACAGGATACCTTATAAGCCATCTGACAAATTCAGGTTGCTCAGCTTTATCCCCGGAACAATTATTGAAATAATGGTTAAGGAAGGTGACAGGGTAAGAAAGGGTGACGAAGTGCTTGTACTGGAGGCAATGAAAATGAAAAACAGGATAAAAAGCCCTCTTAACGGACGGGTAAAGCAGGTTGATATAAAAACAAATGAGGTGGTCCCAAAGGGAAAGCTACTAATTGAATTCAAGCCTGAATGATATTCAGAGCTTCCCCTTCCATGTCCAGTGACCATATCCCTGATCGTAGTTAACCGGCAAGCTGTCAAAAATACCGAACACAGCCGAACCACTGCCGCTCATTGAGCAATATAAGGCTCCATAGTCATAGATTCTCTCAATAATCTCACCAATAAGCGGATGTACTTTTATTATGACATCCTGGAAGTCATTCCTTATATTATTTTTCCATGCAGCAAGAGGCAGGTTAATTTTTTCTTCAAGGCTGATCCCGGGGTCACGTGGTTTGACCATCCTGTAAGCATCTCCTGTATTAATATGAATACCGGGATAAACAAGCAGTAAGTATTTGCCGTCAAGTTTCAAAGTGCTCTCCTTAATCAGTTCACCTCTTCCGCTTATAAATGATGGTTTGTTCCGGATAAAGAAAGCGCAGTCACTCCCGATCTGTAAAGCCATATCAGCCAGCCCTTCATCATTAATTCCAAGTTTGAAATACCTGTTAAGGTACCTGAGCATAAATGCTGCATCTGATGATCCTCCTCCCAGACCTGAACCGGGTGGTATAGCTTTGTGCAGGTGAATCCTGAGAGGAGGGATGCTGAATGTTTTCCTCATGAGAGTAAGAGCCTTCATTACCAGGTTCTCTTGCATCATGCAATCGCTTTCAAAGCCGGTGATTTTTAACTCATCAGGTTTTCCCTCCGCCTCCTGTACTACGAATTCAAGGGCATCCTTCAATCCCAGGGGATAAAACAAGGATTCAATATTATGATAGCCATCATCCCTTTTGGCTCTTACGTATAATCCTATGTTGATCTTTGCATTCGGGAAAAGAGTCATAATTTTGTACCTGATTTGAATGCAAATTACAAAAAAATATTTGCCTGACAGTCTGGCCTTAGAGCCGGCAAACCTATCAACAAGATATCAACATAAAATGTTTGTAATATTTATCCGGGGCGGCTGGGCTAACGGTTACTATTTTCTAACTTTGGTCAGGTTTGTGACCAACATTTATGAATAAGTTATAACTAATAGCTAAACAGCGATTTATGGCTGACAAAAAAACCAAGACAAGACCTGTGTCTGACTCTTTCCCTGATATGGGCAGGGTACCTCCCCAGGCTATAGATATGGAGGAAGCTGTTCTGGGAGCGATAATGCTTGAAAAGGAAGCAATAATAACGGTGCTTGACATTTTGAAACCTGAGAGCTTTTACAAAGATGTTCACCAGAAAATCTATGAAGCCATACTGTCACTTAACCAGAGGGAATTACCTGTCGATCTTTACACAGTTACGGAAGAATTGAGGTCGGAGGATGAACTTGACAATATAGGCGGCCCTGTTTATCTTACACAGCTTACATCGAAGGTAGTGTCAGCGGCTCATGTAGAGTTTCATGCTAAGATTGTGGCACAGAAATTCATTCAGAGGGAACTGATAAGAGTTACCTCAGAGATACAGGGACGCGCTTTTGATGACTCAAACGATATAAATGAACTCCTTGATTATTCAGAGAATGAGCTTTTCCAGATTGCTGAAGGAAATATAAAGAGAGAGGTTTCACCGCTGAACGTGGTGCTTAAGGAGGCCATCCATGAAATAGAAGAGGCAAGTAAAAGGGAGGATGCCCTTATTGGTGTGCCCTCAGGCTTCACAAAGCTTGACAGGCTTACATCAGGATGGCAGAAATCAGACCTTATTATAGTGGCTGCCAGACCATCAATGGGTAAAACAGCTTTTGCCCTGTCTATGGCCAGGAATATGGCAGTTGACCATAAGAAATCAGTTGCAATCTTTTCTCTTGAGATGTCGGCCGTGCAGCTGGTTAACCGTCTCATAGTGGCTGAGACAGAACTGCCGTCAAACAGGATTAAAAACGGACGGCTGAAGGAAGATGAATGGAAACAACTCGAGACCAAAATAAAAACTCTTGAAGATGCAAGTATCTATATCGATGATACACCTGCCATATCGGTTTTTGAACTGAGGGCAAAATGCAGACGCCTGTCGGCCCAGCATAAGCTTGATATAGCTATAGTGGATTACCTCCAGCTGATGTCCGGTCCCAGGGATGCCGGCAGCCGTGAACAGGAGGTGTCAAGCATCTCCAGGGCACTTAAAAGTATTTCAAAGGAACTGAATGTACCCATTGTGGCACTCAGCCAGCTTAACCGGTCAGTGGAAGTCAGAGGCGGAAACAAGAGGCCGCAGTTGTCTGACCTGAGGGAATCAGGAGCAATTGAACAGGATGCTGATATGGTACTCTTCATACACAGACCCGAAAAATACGGATTCACAACACTGGATAATGAAATGTCCTCAAAAGGTATAGCTGAAATAATCCTGGCTAAAAACAGAAACGGACCTGTTGACGATGTGCTGCTCAGATTCAGGGAGGAAAGAGCTCAGTTTATTGATGTTGAGGATCTCGATTATGGCGCAATAGCATCACAGAACATCTCGGAGTCATTCACCGTGAGCTCAAAAATGAATAATGACCTACCCTATGACGGTAACTCGCTGAGTACTGAAAATGGATCTGACGATGAACGGATATAAGCACTATGAATCTAAAATATTTACAATATGCTTGAGACTGGTACCTTTTTTCTGACAGGACTGGCGGCAGGAATATTACTGGTGATCATTATACAGCTGCTCCGGAGAAAAGCTGTACGTTCTGCCGGCGAGGTCCATATAAGCGACCTCAGGAATACAATAGCTGAGTACAGGGCCGAAGTAGGGGAAAAAGAGGGTGAGATACGAAAGCTGACCGCCATGGTTGCATCCAGGGATGCCAATATTCAAGCCCTGGGGGAGAGGCTGGAAGGCCAGAAAAGGGAGCTTGAGGAGATTCAGGAAAGAATGAAAAAGGAATTCAGGCTGCTGGCTGATGAGATAATGGAGGAGAAAAGCAGGAGATTTACCAGGGAGAATGCTGAAAGACTTGATACTATACTGAAACCCTTCAATGAAAATCTGAAAGATTTCAGGGAGAAAGTTGAAAGGACCAGGCTCGAAAGCAGCAAAGACCGTGCTTCCCTGATGACAAAAATTGCAGAGCTGGAAAAACTAAATACCCGCATCAGTGATGAGGCTAACGCACTTACCAGGGCCCTGAAGGGAGATTCAAAGGCAAGGGGTAACTGGGGAGAGATGATACTGGAAAGCATTCTTGAGAAATCGGGTCTTGTGAAAGACAGGGAATTTTTCGTGCAGGAATCATATACCTCCGGTGGAGGAGGAAGGTTACAGCCTGACATAATTGTAAAATATCCGGGTAACCGCAGTATCATTATTGATTCGAAGGTATCCCTGATTGGATATGAGCAATATGTAAATGCTGAAACGGATGCAGAAAAGGATCAGGGTATAAAAGCTCACCTGCAATCAGTAAGGACACATCTGAATAAGCTGGCAGCAAAGGATTACCAGGATGAATATAAACTTGATACGGTTGACTTCGTAATGATGTTTATGCCGGTGGAGCCTGCATATTTCCTTGCACTGCAGGCTGATAACAGACTATGGTCCGACTCATATGAAAAAAGGGTCCTCCTGATGAGCCCGACAAACCTTATTGCAGCACTTAAAATGGTGGAAAGCATATGGAAACAGGAATACCAGAGCAGAAATGTCATTGAAATTGCAAGACAGGGGGGAGCACTTTATGATGATTTTGTTCTTCTTCTTGAAAGACTGGAGAAACTGGGCAGAAAGCTGAATGAAACACAAAAGCAATATGACGAGACCGTAATTAAGCTAACAGGCAGGGGTAACCTTATTAACAGGGTAGGTAATCTGAAAGAGCTTGGGATTAAAGCCAGGAAAGAGATGCCCGATTCATTCAGGGATGACGAGATCGGTGAAGGGCCTATTGCAAAATAATGGTAAACCTCAGACTTGCTGACCTGTAATTCAGGTCCTCGAAACCAACGAAAACACCTATTTTACCCAGGAGGAATACTTCACTCAATCCATAACCGAGTTCGTAATAATTTCCCGTATGAGGACTGTACATGTAAGCAAGGCTTAAATTTTCCCTCATAAGACTGTTACTGAGAAAGGGGAGGAGTTTGACAAGCAGGTAGGGTGTGGTATATCTGAAGTGAGCTTCAACATAGTATTCCGGGGTAGCCAGGCTGTAATAACGGGGAAGCATAAATACATCCTGGTGATTGCGGATGAGGAGGGGCAGCGATTGTATATTAAAATGCTTGAAATCCTGGAAGGGCAGCTTATCATTCTTCAGGTACCAGCCTGCCCTGAACCGCCATGAGTATTCACTGAAAGCGCCGGTTGAATTGCTCTGGTTTGCTTCAAACTGTATATGGTCAAAATGATTATATTCATTGCCATTCGTAATGTTTATGCCGTGATCATAATATATCTTAAAAGTGGGATAATCAGAGCCGGCTGAAGATTTTTTCCCGTTGTTAATCCGGTAGCGCTGCCTTGGTATATAAGACACCACAGTTCTGAACTGGTGATGCACATGGTTGGCAAGCAGATAATTTGCTTCCATATCCCCCGGTGCACCGGTATAATCGTTAAGAGGTATGTTTTCAGTGTAATCTTCCTCCTTCCTGAAAAGTGAAAAGTTGGAATTATTATCCAGCAGGCGGCGGTCATCATAGGCATACCTGAATTCAATGTAAAAGCCGTTAAAATATTCGCTGCGCTGGCTAACCGTCAGGTACCTGCTGTCATACAACCTCATATGATTATCCTTGTAAAACAGCGATGACACCATGTTTACAAAGGGGCTTATCCCTGCTGAGTTCGTAAAATCCCTGCTGCCCATACCCATCCAGAAAATTAAACGCGACAGGTGCATGTGATCGTAAGTTATCATACCGCTGAGGCTCCAGTTAATGCTTTCCTTCGCAAAATCCCATCCAAGTTCAGGACTCAGGGAAACGGTAATACCCGAATCAGATGAATGATAATAATCGAAATCTATTCCGTACTTAAATCCGTCAACGCTGTTGAAACCAAAGTTACCCGGATCAACCAGGCCTCCTAAAGTGTAGCGGTTGTTTCTGTTTTCACTGTACCATGTTTCACCAAGAAAGATGTTTTTCATGGCCGTGGCGAACCTGCTTTTACTTTTCACGTCTTCTTCATTACCGGTGCTGTCCTGACTGCTTCCACCTTCCCGAAGACCCTCTTTCATGTTGAGGCTGTCATTAAGCCTGATGCTTCTACGCTCTTCTTCAGAGAGGGGTATGGGACGAACTTCTGCCCAGTATTCACGGCTTTTTTTAACCGCATCTTCTTCTATTGTATAGCTTGTTGTTTTTTTTATCTCCAGATCTTCTTTCCCGGGGTCCGATTTTTCAGCTTCCTTTTCCATAAGCCTTGAGAGTCTTGACATGTCCCTGTTGCTGAGCTCATCCTTCTGAAGTATCTCCTCAATTTTCTGCTGTGTTTTTGATGCCTCGCGTTGCTCTTCAAGAAGTACCTGTTCGGCTGTGGGATTGAGTGCCAGCTCGGCAGGTCTTGGAAGATCATTGTTTGGCTCCACTCTGTTATAGGTAACAGAGGAACCGTAGGTACCGTCAGCATCAACACCCACAATGGATACTTTGACATCAAAACTGTGGCTTACAGGCATCCAGATATCATCCTGCACCGGGGTATATACCTGTTTTATTTCAATTGAACCTGCCAGGTTTTCATTTGTCAGGTCAAGGCTGTGAATACACCAGAGGTCTTCAATAATATAAATAGTTCCCTCAAATACCTGCTGGCTTTTTCTTTTTGGTGTTACCTTTATTTTATTTACAATATACTTGCCCTGGGGTGTTGACCCTTCATAACTGAACCTGTAGTGCGACATGGCGTTTGGAGATAGCGGGCTGACAGCTATATCGGCCAGTACGGGCTGGTAAAAACTTGCCTTAACCACGTCAAGGGGAGAAATATCAGTTTCCCTTGAGTCGGGGAAGGTGCTGTGCTGGGCAATGACAGTCTGCCTGTATATATCAGGGGCATCATATTCTATCCTGTTTATCGATTCAATTAGATAACTGTCGCCTTCTTTAATATCCAGGTCATCTATATTTATATTCCTGGTAACTATCCTCGGGATCTTATTAACCACAACGCCACCTTTGATGTACACTTCGGCCTCGTAATGTTTTACCCTGTTAAGGTGGTAGGGGGCCATACCTATGGCCTTCCTCATTATCCCGTAGGCAGGGTCTTCACCTGTGGCAGTGACCCTGACCTCTGGTATCTGGTAATATTGTATGCTAAGGGTGATGTCAAGATTTTTATCTGACTCTCCCACGCTTATATTCCTGACCTCAGGCGAGAAACCCAGGCTCTGATAAAATATTGTATATTCTCCCGGCTTAAGTTTTATTTCATATTCTCCCCTTGCATTTGAAGTGGTACCATGCTTCAGTTCATTCACATATACCGTGGCATACCTTACCGGATCTCCACCGGTATCACTGATGATGCCTTTCAGACTCTGGGCTTCGGAACATAGAACGGTAAGTGATAAAATATATAATGTAATCAGGAATTTTTTCATATAGCTTTTTATATAATAACGATTATCCTGCCAAAAGTTTTCAAACACCCGCTACAACCAGCACATATTCCCCCCTGGTCTGTGTCTCTTTTAACCTTCCTGCAATTTCCTCCAGGCTTCCCCTGAGATTCTCCTCGTGTATTTTTGTCAGTTCCCTTGACAGGGAGGCCTTTCTTTCACCACCGAAAGCAACAATAAGCTGTTCAATAAGTTTGGCTATCCTGTAGGGCGATTCGTAGAAGACCATTGTCCTCTCTTCGTTCTCCAGGCTTTTTATCCTTTTAAGCCTGCCTTTTTTCTGGGGCAGGAAGCCTTCGAAACAGAACCTGTCGCAGGGGAGGCCCGAATTTACAAGAGCAGGAATAAAAGCTGTGGCCCCGGGAAGGGTCTCCACATCAATATTATTTTCAATGCATGTCCTTACCAGTAAAAAGCCCGGGTCAGATATGCCCGGGGTTCCCGCATCGGTAACAAGGGCTATGTTTTTTCCGGATGTTATCTGCCTGCATATCTTCTCCGCTTCCCTGTGCTCATTGAATTTGTGGTGTGAGACAAGGGGAGTGTCTATATTAAAATGCTTCATCAGTATACCTGATTTGCGGGTATCTTCAGCCAGGACAAGATCAGCATCTTTAAGTATTTCAAGCGCCCGGAGAGTAATATCCTTCAGGTTTCCTATGGGAGTGGGGATAATATACAGGCGGCTCATTTTATTTAACTGATAGTTTTCTTTCAACCAGTTCAAGCAACTGATGCGCCGGTTCCGAATCTGCCATGCCTTTTACTGTTTCACCGAGGATGGCTGTAGCCTCTTCCTTTGTTGCAGCATTGTTAAGCTTATTGATTGTTTCCCTGAACGAGTCTTCGCGTCCGTTAAAAAGCTCCCTTATATAATAGAACCTGTCATTAATTCCTATTGCCCTGTTAAGATCAGTTACCGGCAGGCTGCGTGCCATTCCCGCGGTTTTTTTACTGTCGCCCACCTTTTCATTTATCCGGCTGGCAAGGTGAGCAAATTTATCTGCAACTATCTTATTACCTTTCTTTGCATCAGCATGTGTAACTTTTTCTTCTTGTCCGTCTCTCAGATCTATACCTTCCTGCGGGGTCTCCACTGATGAGGGCTCCGTATTGCCAACCTTATTTATTTTTATTTCCCCCGGGTCCTCTTCCAGATCCAGAATATCATTATCAACTAGCTTCGTCCGGACATCAGTTTCGGGGCTCTCGGTAAACAATTCTTTGTCAGCAGCAATATTTTCCTCATGCGCGGCCCCGGTAACTATTTCACCAATAATCTTTAATAATTCTTCAGCGCTCCTGCATTTTGACCTGGCAAGCTCAATCTGGAGCTCCGGAAATTCAGGCCTGTTCCGGAGGTCGTCTATCAAATCACCGGCTTCCTTAAGATCCCTCAGAATAATATTTATAGCTGATTTCAGATCCATGAAATTGGTTTTATTTAAAGTCAATTTTCTTTACCTTGCAAAGGTAATTAATATTTATTGTGACAGAAATTATCCTGGCTTCATAAACAATTTGATAAATGTATTTTCTTGAAAATTCTGTTGACCATGTTAATAAACGGGGATCAATAGAGGTTATTGCGGGATCAATGTTTTCGGGCAAGACCGAGGAATTGATCAGAAGACTGAAAAGAGCCAGAATAGCAGGACTGAAAGTTGAGATATACAAGCCTGCACTGGATAAAAGATATTCAGATACTCTTGTTGTATCGCATGATGAGAGGTCAATAACTTCAACTCCCGTTGAGAATGCTTCAATGATACTCCTGCTGTCGGCAGGTGTTCAGGTTGTAGGTATTGACGAGGCACAGTTTTTTGACCATGGTATAGTAGCTGTGTGTAATGAACTGGCCGACAGGGGAGTGAGACTTATAGTCGCAGGGCTCGATATGGACTACAGCAGGAAGCCTTTCGGCCCCATGCCTGATATAATTGCCATAGCCGAATACGTTACAAAAGTGCATGCAATATGTGTTGAGTGCGGTAACCTTGCTAATTATTCCTACCGGAAGGCCAGGGATAAAAATGTGGTATTGCTTGGCGAGCAGGATATTTATAAACCCCTTTGCAGAAATTGTTATAATAAGCTTACAGAATCAAGGGAGGAAAATTGAAAACAGATGTCAGGTCCATTGCTGAAATCACAGGATCTTCCTTTACAGGTGATCCCGGTCTTGTAGTCAGTGACCTTTTGATCGACAGCAGGAAGGTCTCGGAGTTATCCGAAGGGACCATGTTTATAGCCCTGAGAGGAGAAAAAAATGACGGTCATAAGTTCATAGCAGCTATGTACAGGGCGGGAGTCAGAATCTTCCTGGTTACCGGTAAATATTACGATGCCAAGGACAATTATCCCGGGTCGGCCTTTATCATTGCTGAAGACAGCCTGTCGGCCCTGCATGAAATTGCTGCATGGAAAAGGAGAAATTACAGTGGACGGCTGATTTCCATTACCGGGAGTAACGGTAAAACAATAGTAAAGGAATGGCTTTCAGATATCCTGGGGAAACACCAGGATGTAATACGCAGCCCCAGAAGTTACAATTCCCAGGTCGGAGTGCCCCTTTCACTATGGTATCTCAGTGGTGATTATGATACAGCTGTGATAGAGGCAGGAATGTCTGAACCGGGAGAAATAGAACGTCTGGAAAAAATAATAAGGCCACAGATAGGTATTTTTACACATATAGGTGAAGCACACCAGGAAAATTTCAGAAGCATAGAAGAGAAAATTTACGAAAAGCTGGGACTCTTTGTAAATTCTGAAGTGATTATCTATCCTGGGGATAAGAAGAAAATTCACGAAGGAATAATAAATGACGATCGCCTCAGCGGGAAAAGCCTTTTTACGTGGTCAGCAAAGAAAAACAAAGCTGATATAAGCATAATTCCCGAACTGAAGGATAAGAAAAGGCCGGAACTGAGGGTAATAAGTCATAATGAGGACTTTGTTTGCAGGATACCCTTTGCCGATGAGGCCTCAATAGACAATATATCAACTGTTATAACCACCCTTCTTTACCTGGGATTTGACGGTAAGATGATATCTGAAGGCGTAAGGAATCTTTACCCGGTTGCCATGAGAATGGAGCAGAAAGAAGGAATAAATAACTGTTTATTGCTTGAGGATTTTTATAATTCTGATCCGGGTTCGCTGCGTATAGCGATGGAAGCTCTCAAAGGGATTTCAGATAAGGATATTACTCTGGTGCTGTCTGATTTTGTGCAGGGTAACATGAACAGGGATCAGCTTTACCGGGAAGTGGCTGAAAATATTAAGAAAAGCGGTGTCAGGAAGCTGGTCGCCATAGGTGATGACCTGCAGACCTACAGTGGGTATTTTGATATTGACAACAAGAGTTTTTACAGGGACACGGATGAATTCATAAGATCCTTCCTGCCCGGTACCTTTAAAAATGAAGCTATACTGCTCAAGGGAGCAAGGAAATTTGAGTTTGAACGTATAGGGCGCCTGCTTGAATCGAAAACACACCAGACAAGACTAGAAATAAATCTTAATGCAGTGCTGTCCAATCTCAATACCTTCAGGTCTTACCTGGACCGGGGCACAGGGATTATGGCCATGGTAAAGGCTTTTGCCTACGGGACAGGTCCAAGGGAAATATCAGAATGGCTGTCATATAATGGTATTGACTACCTGGCGGTTGCCTATCCGGATGAAGGTATAAGCCTCAGGAAAGAAGGGATAAGAAGCCGTATAATGGTAATGAACCCTGATCCTTTTTCACTCAGGTCACTACTGGAATATGACCTTGAGCCTGAACTATACAGCCATGATATCCTGAGCAGTTTCATTAATGAAGCAAAACGCTGCGGGACCAGACATTATCCGGTGCATATAAAGCTGGATACCGGGATGCACCGGCTTGGTTTTACTGAAGGAGATATTGAGGAAATGGCAGATAAGCTGACCAGATGCAAATTCCTTAAAATTGCATCTGTCTTTTCACATCTGGCAGCTGCCTACGATAAGGACATGGATAAATACAGCCATGCCCAGGCAGCCAGGTTTATGGAGATGAGTAGTCTTATCAGGGAAAAAACAGGCGCTGATTTTATCAGGCACCTGCTCAATTCCGCGGGCATTGCCAGGTTCCCTGAATACCAGTTTGATATGGTACGGCTCGGAATTGGTATGTATGGAATTAGCGAGGTTAAAATGAATGGACTTAAACCTGCAGCAGGATTTTTTACGAGAATATCACAGGTAAAGATTATTAATGCAGGTGAAGGACTGGGTTATGGCCTGAAAGATGCAAGTAAAGAAAAGAGGCAGATTGCAATATTACCGCTTGGCTATGCAGATGGACTGAGAAGGATGATGGGCCGGGGTAAAGGAAGAGTTTATGCCCGGGGTGGCTATCTGCCTTTGATGGGTAATGTATGTATGGATATGTGTATGATTGATATAAGCGGAACAGACCTTCAGGCAGGGGATGAGGTTGAAATATTCGGTGATAATATATCGATAAATGAAGTGGCAGAAATATGTAAAACCATTCCATACGAGATACTGACCGGTATACCGGTGAGAGTAAAGAGGGTCTTCCTGTATGAATAACTAACCCAGTGTGCTTATCCTGTTAAGTTTGGGCGGGTCAAGAATCTTTATTTTCCTGCCGTCAATCGAAATGACTTTCTCAGCTGCAAATGTTGAAAGTGTCCTTATCGCATTGGAGGTAGTCATGTTTGACAGGTTGGCAATGTCTTCACGGGAAAGATAGGCCCTGATAGTTTTTCCGTCCGGTTCCAAGCCGTAGGTATCTTTCAATACTATAAGGGATTCGGCAAGCCTGCCTCTGATATGTTTCTGTGTTAATGATACCGTGCGATTGTTTGAGAATCCCAGTTCACGTGATAACATCTGTATAATCTTAATGGAAAGGTCGGGACTGTCTTTGACAAGCTTGAAGAAGGCATCTTTCTCAATAATGCATATGGTTGAATCTTCAATTGCAATGGCCGAAGCCGAGTAGGCTACCCCGGCAAAAAGCGCCCTGAAACCAAGCAGCCCTGCCGGCTTTGCCATCCTGAGGATCTGCTCCCTGCCGCCAACCCCTTCCTTGAATATCTTAACCTTCCCCGCAGCCAGGCTTATAAGACCCGGGGGCTTCTCTCCTTCCTTGAAAATGACTTCCCCTTTTCTGTAATGAGCATAGGAATGATTTCTAACCAGGACTTCCCTCTCCTGTAATTTAAGATTTTTAAAAATAGAGCCTGGACTCTCTATGCAATTCTGGATGTAGTGATTTTTGTACAATGTTGTCTTCATTTAGAATTATGTTACAAAACATATACAAAAATAATAAAAGAAACTTACAAATGCTAAATTAACATTTTTTAACACATTCATTAACAGCATGTTGTAAAACTCATTATTACAGCATATTACTTCTTATGTTTTAGAACATACTGAACCGGGTAAGGATGATTTGTGTCCTTTTTTTTCCAGGGGAAGCTTATCCGGAATGATTCCAGATAACAATTAATACTCTCCGACCAGGGGCATACGTCTGCCGGGGCCGAAGGCTTTACCTGAGATTCTCAGGATTGGTGGCGCCTGGAAACGTTTGAATTCATTTTTATTTATCAGTCCGATAATATTCTTTACAAGGTCTGGATTGATATCCGGGCCTTTTATATCGGATATGGCTTTCTGTAATTCTATATACTGGTACAGTACAGAATCAAGTATTTCATATTCGGGAAGAGAATCTGTATCTTTCTGGTGGGGACTGAGTTCGGCAGATGGGGCTTTTGTGATGATGTTGCAAGGTATAATCTGACTGTCACGGTTAATGTAATCGGCAAGCCTGTAAACATCTGTTTTATAAACATCACCAAGGACTGATATGCTGCCTGCCATATCTCCGTAAAGGGTGCTATAGCCGACGGCTGTTTCGCTTTTGTTGGATGTGTTCAGGAGAATATTTCCAAACTTATTTGAGACAGCCATCAGTATGAGGCTTCTCAAACGAGCTTGTATATTTTCCTCTGTTACATCTATGGGCCTTCCTTTCATTATTTCTGACAGCGATTTTTCAATTGCCAGGTATGCTTTTTCAATATTTATTATATCATATTGCACACCCAGCTTAGTGCTGAGAGCAATTGCATCATCAACTGAATGTTTACTTGAATACATTGAAGGAAGCAGTAGCACTCTTACTTTTGAGGGACCTAGTGCGCTGACGGCCAGGCACAGGCAGACAGCAGAGTCTATTCCTCCTGAAAGTCCGAGAACGGCTGAATTAAAATTCATTTTTTCAAAATAATCTTTCAGGCCGACGACCAGGGCTGAATAGATCATTTCGATACGGTTTGTCTCAACTTTTACGGCTGTTCTGTTTTTTATTATATCGGGAAGCTCAAAGCTTGCAATATGTTCTTCAAAAGCCGGGAATATATCAATTATATTACCTGCGGGGCCTGCAACCAATGAATTGCCTTCAAAGATAAGATCTGTATTTGCCCCAACCTGGTTGACCATAAAAACAGGGAGCTTATGTTTTGCAGCTTTAGTTGTAAAGATTTTTCTTTTACTTTCTGTCTTCGTATATGAAAACGGAGACGCCGAGATATTAATTATCATGTCAGGCTTCTGTCTGGCCAGTTCATCCATAGGTGATACCGTATACATACGTGAACTGCTGAAATCATTCTCAAAGCTCTGTTCATCCCATAAATCTTCACATATTGTCACGGCCAGTTTATTCCCTTTCAGCTCAATTACCTTAAAATTTGTTGACGGCTCAAAGTACCTGTACTCATCAAAGATGTCATAAGTCGGGAGCAGGCTTTTAAATACCTTATCCTTTATTTTCCCTTCCGCAAGTAAATAGGCTGCATTATACAGTTTTTTGCCACTGTTGTTATGATTAATGGCAGGCGCCCCCACCAAAGCAGCAATATCATGGCATTCGGCTGCAATTATGTTCAGGTATTCACAGCATCTTTCAATAAAATCGCGATGCTTAAGCAGGTCAAGGGGAGGGTAACCGGTGAGAGAAAGCTCTGAAAAAATTACCAGGTCTGATTTATCTTTTTCTGCCTCTCTTATAGCATCAATTATGAGTCTGCTGTTCTTTTCAAAGTTACCTACATGATAATTGAGCTGTGCCAGTGTAATTTTCATCAGGCTTATTGTTAGAAGTTCATCCCCAGCCTGATACGGATGAGGTGCTGGGTGATCTTATCATCCGGTTGAACGTCATGATCGTTCGTTACATCGGTGAAAATATTTTCATAGCCCAGCCCTGCCGTAAGGGCTGTTCTTCCGCCAAGCGGGTATTCAGCATTAATTGTAAAAAAGAAACCAAGGGCCAGGAGCTTCAGTTCCTGGGTGATACTTTCTTTCTCGATATCCAGGGAAGGAATGCTTCCCTTTCCTCCTATGATTATTCTGGGGCTCAGGCCCATGTCTGCACTGAAGATAGTGTAACTTATCCAGTTGGTTTTCATTCTTAATCCAAGGGGGAAGGCCAGGTATTGTATTTTATAGGTGATTTTATCGCCTGCTTCCAGGTCAACCTGCGAATATTTAAGCCATACAGGCATTTCCTCTGCGTATCTCAGTCTTCCCGAGGCATTTATTATGCTTATTCCCCCTGTAAATGCATAATTCCTTGCAAAGTACCTGTCGATGGTAATGCCAAAGGCCATACCCGGACGCGCCCCGTCACTCATTGATACATCTGTATCTGATGAGAACCAGCTTATCAGGGGCTCGGCAAAAAGGCCGAAGCGGAGCTCCTGTGGAAAGGACTTCTGTGGTAACAGGCCTGCCGTTAAAATAACAAGAAGTATTTTTACAAGGCAAATTTTTATCTTCATCGCAGGTATTGTTAAAAATTAGTTCTGATGAGTTTTTTACATTTGCATAGGTTACCACTAAAATAAGAATAAATTATAATACATTAAGGAATATTTTTGTTTTCTCTTTAACGGAGTACTGAAAATGAAGCAAGCATTAAAAATACCCTTCCTGGTCGTTGCAATCATCATTGCGGTTTCGTGCGGCGGAGATCATTATAAAATAAAGGGAAAATTAACTGAACATGATATTGACATACTGAGGCTTGAAAGGGATCTTTTTTCTGGCGACCCTGCTGCCCTGAGAATGAAGGAGGATAGTCTGAGGCTGAAATATGGCTCTTTTCTCCAGTTATTTGCCTACGTAATTAATGCAGGTAAGCTGGAGGACAGTTCTGCTTTTGAACGCCTGATAGAATTTACCACTGACCGTTTTAACTACGAGGTTTATGGATCGGTTATGGAAAAATACCCTGATATGTCATATTATGAGAAAGAGTTTGGTAAAGCCTGGGCAAACTATAGCTACTACTTCCCCGATTCTGTCATACCCCGCATGTATACTTTTATTTCAGGCTTTAATAACAGTGTTATTGTAGGCGATTCTGTTCTGGCAACAGGTCTTGACAGGTATCTCGGGGAGGGTCATGATTACTATAAACGCCTGGGTATATATAATTATATCACGTTTAAGATGATTCCTGAAAAGATAGTGCCTGATGCCATGTATGCGTGGGCAAAGGCAGGCTGTCCCTACACTGCCGCCGGATCCTCCGAGGATCTTTTATCATGGATGCTTTACGAGGGGAAGTTACATTATTTCACCAGATGCATGCTTTATGATTACCCTGATTCCTTGCTTTTCGGCTTTACATCCGACCAGATGAAGTTTTGTTTAAACAATGAGTACACAATGTGGGAATATCTTATTGAACATGATATGCTTTTCAGCACCGACCTGATGCTTATACGTAAGCTCACGGGTGAAGCACCCTTTACAACCTATTTTACTTCGGAATCACCCGGGAGGGCAAGTGTATGGCTGGGTTTCAGAATAATTGAATCGTATATGAAAAATAACGAAGATGTTGAACTGGGTGAGTTGATGCTGAATAATAACTACAGGAAAATACTTGAGGAAGCACGTTATAACCCTTCAAAATTAAAAAGGGCTGCAACTCGCAGCCCCTGATAATTCTTTAACTTTTTGCTTTTTACTCCGGATGAATGGCCTCCACCGGGCACACATCGGCGCATGCGCCACAGTCAGTGCATAAGTCAGGATCAATCTTATAAATATCACCTTCAGATATAGCTTCAACAGGACATTCATCTATGCAAGTTCCGCAAGCAGTACAATCATCTGTAATAACGTAAGCCATCTTGATTATTTTTAATTATAAATTCATGTGAATAATAGTGCAAAATTATCTATATTTTTTAATTAAGAAAGAATATTAAGGTTTTTTAGAGCAGGCTTTTCTTTCATCCGTCCCGCGCAGATATGGCGCAGCCGGCCGGTATCACCAGCCGGACGTAAACCTGACGCCGAGGTAACTCAGGGTTCTTAGCCCTGTAAGCATGGCTTTTTCGTCAATCGTAAAATCAGGGCTGTGCAGGCCCTTCATCCCTTCTGTCCTGCTCTTTACACCCAGGCGGTAGAATACTGCAGGGTATTTTTGCGAATAAAATGCAAAATCTTCCGAGCTCATTCTCCGGTCGATTTCTTTAACCATTTTTTTCCCGTTTATAATCTCTGCCATCTCACAGGATCTTTTTGCATGCTCATAACTGTTTACGAGCACGGGGTAACCGTCGGGAATTTTCAGATTAACATGCACCCCGTATTTATTCTGTATGTGTGTGCACACACTGCTAAGCTTCTTTTTCAGATCCTCCCTGACTTTTTCGTTGAAGGTCCTGATAGTGCCCTGTATTTGTACTTCTTCAGGGATTATATTAGCGCTGCCCTCAGCTGTAAAACGTCCTATTCCCACCACCGGAAGTTCATCTGACCGGTAGTCATTAACTGTATCTTTTAGCCTCATAACCAGTTCACTTCCTATCCTCACCTGGTCGGTGCCCTGACCCGGGAGTGCTGCATGTCCTCCACGCCCCTTTATACTGATATGTAACTCATCACTTGAGGCCATATATTTACCGGGTCTGAAACCTGTCATACCTGTCTCCAGTTCAGGCAGGACATGCTGGGCAATAATAAGGTCAGGCTCAAGGTCTTTGAAGGCCTGTGTTTCCATAAGGAGTTTTGCCCCTCCGGGAGCCACTTCTTCGCCCGGTTGAAATATAAAGGCTATCCTGCCTCCGAATTCGTTGCGGATATCTTTAATAATTCTAATGGAAGACATCAGCATAGCCATATGGGCATCGTGCCCGCATGCGTGCATAATGCCCCTGTTCTTGCTTGCGTAATCCAGTGCTGTGCTTTCAATGATTGGCAGGGCATCCATTTCTGCCCTTAGCATAATCACCTTACCCTTGCCGCCTTTCCCGTTAACCCATGCTATTATCCCGGTCCCTGCAAGGTCTTTAATATAATCAATTTTATGATCGTTAAGAAAACCGCATATGAACTCAGAGGTTTTATATTCCTTAAAGGATAATTCGGGGTACATGTGAAAATGACGCCTCAGCCTTACTGTTTCATCAAATATTTCGTCTGCCCTTTGTGTGATTATCTCTGCTATCTTGTCCATATTCGGGGAATAGTATCTAAAAGTCGAGGCTTAATGACAGGTAGAATATCCCGGGCAGAATAAGAGAGTTTTCAACGCCCCATGCCCAGTCGGCTCTGACAAAATAGCCAAAGAGGTTTACTCTGAGCCCGAAGCCGAAACCACCCACTACAGGTTCCCTGTTGGTATCCAGGTGTACTTTAACCGGCCCGTTTTCAATAGTCTCGGTGTCCCATTTATTTTCTCCTGACCATGGATCAGGCCCTGTCCAGGCTGTTCCCAGGTCGCCGAAAGCTACAACCTGAAAATCATTCAGTATTTTTGATTTCAGTGGCCGGCCTGCTATATATCTGATGACAGGCCATCTAATTTCACTGTTGATAAGGGCAAAATTATTACCATTCCTGATATTCTGACTGAAACCCCGCATATTGGTTGCAAGGGTCTGAAAACCATAGTTGGCGCCGGGGTCGACCTGGACGGAATTATCAAACATCTCGATATCTTTTGAAAGGAAGCCAAGCCAGTTATCAACGCCACCAAGGTAATAAAGTAGTTTTGTGGGACCGAAAGATGAACTGGCTGCAAACCTGTTGGCCCATATAAGGTCGCGGTGTATCCTCAAATAATGCCTGAAATCGCCCCCTACTACAAACATATCCGATTTATTCCTCTTTATATCCCGGTAATACTCGCCAAAAATCTTAAAGCGTGTCCCGAAATAAATATTTGTCCCTCTTTTTCGGGTATTATCATACACCAGCTCAGACTTCAGTCCGGCCCAGTTGCGGTAGATTGCCTCGGAGTTAAGCTTTACTATATCTGTTGCCAGGGCTACATACCTGTCGTTCCTGTAACTGAGCGTTCCTTTGATGGCAAGAACGGGAGTAATAGGCCTGGAGAGGGTGAAATACAGGTTGTGGCTGTGTATCTTAAAATATGCACTGCCATTGTAACTGCTCAAAGCCTGGCGGTGGAAAACAAATTGTTTGTCAAACTTCCCTTTCAGACTTTCAAGGCTTACCAGATATTCATTGCTGTCAAAATTGCCTGCAAACCTGAAGCCTCCCGTGATTTTATAATCTTCAAAAAGGTCAACTATCCCTATCTGGGTAAGCATGTTAAATCCCGGGTTGAAGTAGGGTGCCCCGCCGCGGTATGCCTGGTATGACTGGTTAAGGAAATTGAAATCTATCTGGTTGGCTATATAATTATTATAAAAGGAGGTTTCGTATATCCGTATTAGGGGGAATTTGATTTCAGCCGTATCAATATCAATATCCATATATTGTTCTCGCCACTGCTGTTCATAATAATTCTCTTTCTCCTTTTCAAAAATATAGTAGTTAATATCTATGGGTTCATCGGTGGCATAATATTCATACAGGGGCTTGGTGAGAGTGTCGCGTCTTAATTTGTCCATCTCTATCAGCTTTTGCTTCAACTGATCTATACTGTCTGCTTCATGAAGCATAACCGTTTTCTCCTTCCTGAAAGGAGTAGTTAAGAGCTGGTCCTCTAACACGGGCTGCTGTTCCGCAGCCTGCCCGGTGTAAAGATGATAACTGCCGTCCCTGTATTTAATCTCTGCTATCCTTCCTCCCTTATAGTCATGTTTTATTATATTCCTGTTGTAATTCGTTACAGGTTCGGATTTGATAAAATACCTGTAATGGGTTGTAGTGTCTATATAACTTATTGTACTGTCGAAGCGGGCCAGGTATTTATTTATTGTTCCCGTCTGATCTCCCAGGTAGTAGATTTCCCTGCTGTTACGTGTTGCCGGCTGCATGCGTTCGATATACCTGCCCTCTGACAATCTGACTGCCACCTTATTATCTTTATCCAGGTCATAGGTAAACAGGTCATAAGTCAGTGATGTTTCTGCAAGAGGATCAAAGGGGATGTCAAGGGTGTCGTTCAGCCTGTTTGAACTGAATATTATCGTGTTCCCTTCTGAGTTTACATACCTTGGATTTAGATCATCAGCGAGGTCCCTCGTTATTTGCTCATTGGTGCCTGCTGCAATTGTATGGACGTATATGTCAGTAAGCCCGTCCTTTACAGCCGACAAAACCAGCCTGTTACCGTTGGGTGAATAACTGAAATCGAGCACTTTTTCAAAATACAGGAGATTGCGGCTTTCAGTTTTTCCGCCGGTGATGCGGTGAAAATATATTTTCAGGTCACCCTTCTCCTCGTTGATAAAGGTAAGTATCTTGCTGCTTGGATGCCAGGCAAGAACCGGGTAACTGATATCAGCCACCTGCTCATATTTTGGTTCAATGGTAAAGATCCTTTCACGCCTGCCTGTTTCGGTATCGTGCAGAAATATCCTCCGCTTTCCCCAGTCATATGTTATGTATGCAATATACCGATGGTCAGGGCTTATACTTACATCCTGGATTATCCTTCTTTTCTTTGTCTTATGTATTTTATTTTCAGGCTCATTAACAGCTTGATCATTTTCAATTTTTTCATAGTACCCCTTATAATATTCGTACCATTCTTTCTGTAGGTCCTTAAGTTTCATGCCGAGAACGTACATCAGTCCGTCGTCAACGTTCTTATAAATTTTTGTCAGGTATATGACGTTGGGAATTATAGGATCACCGTAAGTCCTGGCAACATACCTCCAGAACGAATGCCCTGCATAAACGGCATCATCATATTCCAGGAAATTAAGCTTTTCATACCTGCCCGACAATATTCCGTCCCTGACCATATTATCGGTTTCGTAGTCCCAGTCTTTGGCTATATAGTTTATCAGGCCTTTAAGGTACCAGTCCGGCAGGCTGATTTGCGACGAGCCGGATACCATGTCCCTGCGCTCTGCGTCATACAGCATTTCGTTTATCATCACTTCGGTTATCGATGAGGCTATCTGTTGCTTGTATCTTTCATGATCGCCTTCATAGTAAAGCATTACCTTGTTCTTTATTGCCCGGTTGAAACCGCCTATATTATAATCATCCTGCCCGCTTACAAGGCCAATATTTGTTTGTTTTTGTTCCTGGTGCAGGTTATATGTGATGAATATCAATCTCTTTTCAAGAATATAATCGAAATAATCTTCAATCTCTGCAATCTTTTCGGTCGCCACTTTGGCTGTATACCGGGCCAGGTCCCTGCCATACTCGTTAAAGTAAACGTCAAAATAATCAAAACGGTAGTACGACCAGTAAAAGTCATAGTGTTGCAGACGGTTTTTTCCAAATGTCATCTGCAGGCCGTTGTAAAACTGGCCCTTTGCCAGCAAGCCCATGGAAAAAAGAAGGAATGACAGAATAATATGTCTGATGCTTACTTTCAAATGTACATTTGATTTAGTGAATTAGTGACCTCAAATTTTATTCCAAAAGCCTCTTAAAATAGACACAGCTAAGATAATATGTTATCAATAAATAGCGAAAAAGTTGAAACTTTATTAATTTTGGTCCGTAATTTGAATATACCTGTTGTTGTAATAACAAACAGTGCAACTAATTAGTTGTATTTTATGTCTACTTTATGATTTCTGATCCGGAAAATAAAATTGCAATAAAAATGAAGAAGCTAGAGTTAAGTTTTATCATCCTATTAACATCATTAACGGTATCGGCTCAGCCTGGCGGGGCAGGGATACAGTTTAACAGCACCACGCACGACTTTGGCAGGTTTAAAGAGGAAGCAGGGCCGCAGACACATAATTTTGAATTTGAAAATACCGGTTCATCCGACCTGCTTATCAGCCGGGTAACGGCATCATGCGGATGTACCACACCTGAATGGACCAAGCATCCCGTTAAGCCAGGGGAGAAAGGATATGTGGCAGTGACTTATGATCCAAGGAACCGTCCCAATAAATTTAAGAAAACAGTGGCAGTTTACACCAATACCCAGCCCGCTGTTCATGTACTTATTATTGAAGGTGACGTGATCCCCAGGGAACTTACACTTGAGGAAATTTACAGGTTTGATGCCGGCGGGGTCAGGTTTAAAAGCAACCACCTTGCCTTTACTAATATCGAAAGGGGTAAAAAGAAGATCAAGGTGATGGAAATTATCAACACCCTTGATGAACCGGTAAGCTTAACTTTTGACAGGGTCCCCGAACATCTGAACCTGAAAACAAAACCCGCTACCCTGAAGCCCGGGGAAAAAGGCGTAATTGAGGGGACATACGATGCAGGCAAGATTGACGACTGGGGCTATGTGAACAGCCTGGTCCGTGTTTTGAATAACGGAGAGGCAGTGAATAACAGCTATTTTGTAGTTTCAGCAAACCTGATTGAAGATTTCAGTTCGTGGTCAAAAGAAGAGCTTGATAATGCCCCGGTGTTCGACATAGAAAATACCCGGTTCGACTTCGGCGAAATAAAACAGAAGGAGAAAGCTGATATAGAATTCAAATTTAAAAATTCAGGGAAAAGTGATCTGGTAATACGCAAGGTAAGATCATCATGCGGCTGTACAACAGTGACACCTGCCAATACAACGATCAAAGCCGGCGAATCAAGTGTCATAAAGGCTGTTTTTAATGCAGGGGCCCGTAAGGGTAAGCAGCATAAGGTGATTACCGTCATTACAAATGATCCGAAGAAGAGCCAGGTAAGCCTTGTCGTAAGTGGTACCGTCCTTGAAAGCGACTAATATTAATGCAGGATAAGAAAAAAAGTACAGGAAAATCTGCACTGTCAGTCAGTAAAGGTATTCCCCAGCCACCGTCTGTTAATCCCGAATTGCTGGGACGGGTCAGGGAAAGGCGAAAAAAATATTCAGTTAATGAATATGTTGAAGGTATTCTTGAAGGTAATATAACATTGTTGAGCCAGGCTATTACCCTCGTTGAAAGCAATAAGACAGAACATTTCGAACTTGCCCAGAGAATAATAGAAGCGTGCCTGCCTCACGGTGAAGATTCAATAAGAATAGGTATTACCGGTGTGCCGGGAGCAGGTAAGAGTACCTTTATTGAAACGCTTGGGAAAAAGGTGACGGCAATAAACAGGAAACTGGCTGTGCTCGCCATCGATCCAAGCAGCGAAAAATCACACGGGAGCATACTTGGTGATAAGACAAGAATGGAATCGCTGGCCGGAGATCCCATGGCCTTTATACGGCCTTCTCCCTCGGCCGGATCGCTTGGAGGCGTGGCGAGAAAAACAAGGGAATCGATAATTCTGTGCGAGGCTGCAGGCTTCAATACAATCTTTGTGGAAACAGTTGGTGTGGGCCAGTCCGAAACAATGGTGCATTCAATGGTCGATTTCTTCCTGCTTCTTATGATTTCAGGGGCAGGTGATGAATTACAGGGAATAAAGAGGGGAATCATGGAAATGGCCGATGCAATAATTATTAATAAGGCAGATGGCAATAATATACACAGGGCTGAAATAACAAGAACAGAATTCAACAATGCCCTGTCTCTTTTCCCCCCGAGTGAATCAGGATGGAAACCCAGGGTTTTGACCTGCAGTGCCCTTGAAGTAAAGGGTATTGATGAGATATGGAATACTGTAACTGAACAGATAGAACTGACAAAAAATAATGGCTTCTTTACAGAGAAAAGGAAAAAACAGTCTGTGATCAGAATGCATGACTCCATCATGGAGAATCTGAAGACATCCTTCTATAACGACCCTCAAATAAGCGCAATGATCCCGGGTCTCGAAGCTGACCTGTATGACGGCAAAATAACATCATATTCAGCAGCAGCAGAGTTGTTGCACAAATACTTCAATAAGAGGGAACATTGATTTTTTTTTACTTCTTTTGCATTCTTGATAAAAAAACATAATTATGAAACGAGCATGAATAAATTTAATCTCTTACTTCACAATAGAAGATGATTAAATTTTTCATGCGGGAGCGAACCGGGCACAGCGAGCTCACGAACAGTTTTACTGTGAGTAAGCGCTTGCATTCGTTCTCAGATTTTTAATTAAATCATATTCAGTTAATTATAAAATTTAAAACGAATGAAAAAACTATTCTTATTTTCTGTGGTAACGGCATTGATTATTTCCTGCTCATCCGACCCCAGGTATGTTGTGGGGGGAAAACTGGAAGGTATGGATGAGGGTATGGCCTACCTGCAAAAACGTGAATCAGGACAGTTTGTTACTATTGACTCGGCCTCTGTTGAAAATGGCGCTTTTGAAATAACAGGCGGTTCGGTGGATTATCCTGATGCCTACTATTTATCCATTGCCGGCAAAAGAGGTTACCTGATGCTTTTCCTGGAAAATGCGAAAATCAATGTAAGCGGACATGCCGATTCATTGTACCAGGCCCGTATAGAAGGATCAGCCAGTCAGGATGATTATAACCGCTATAATGCCGGCCTTGAACCTTTCTACAAGAAGAACCAGGACCTTTTCGAAGAAATAAGGGCTGCACGGCAGGACGGTGATGAGGAAAAAGCAGCAGAACTGGAAGAAGAAAGGAATTTTCTCTATGATGAGATGAATGATTATAATATTGAATTTATAGAGTCAAACCCGGCATCCTGGGCAACACCCATGATACTCCGCTCCATATCTTACGGCCTGAGTGGAGAAGAGATGGAAGCCTATATTGAAAAACTGGATACTAAATTATTGGAAACGCAGATCATTATAGACCTGAAGGACAGGATCGAAAAACTCAGGAAAGTGGCCATAGGGGAAATAGCTCCTGATTTTACCCAGGATGATCCGGAAGGCAATCCGGTGAGTCTTTCCGACATTATAGGACCGGAACTACTGCTGGTCGATTTCTGGGCAGCATGGTGCGGACCCTGCAGGCAGGAAAATCCCAATGTGGCTGCAGTATATAATGAGTTTCATGATAAAGGATTTGACGTACTGGGTGTATCCCTCGACAGGGAAAGGGATGACTGGCTGAAGGCCATCGAAGATGATAATCTTACATGGACTCATGTGTCGGATCTGAAATTCTGGGAAAATGAAGCAGCACAATTATACGCGGTAAATGCAATACCGGCTAACTTCCTCCTCGATTCAGAAGGCAGGATACTTGCCACTAACATAAGAGGGCCTGAACTCAGAAAAAAAGTAGCCGAAATTCTCGGGGAATAAATAGGGCTTCCATTATTCCAGAATTAATATATTTCCTTCATCAGGATGATCAGACTTGAACCCTTGACTAACAATTTATCATACCATGAAAAAGCTCAACACTTATTTTCTAATCATTTTATTCGTTCTTCTCGTATCCAATCTTGCAGCACAGAAGAAGCCTCTTACTCATGATGATATAGAGTCGTGGAAGAGGATTAGCGAAAGGGTAATTTCAGACGATGGGCTTTGGATAGCCTACAAGACTGAACCATGGCGGGGCGACTCCAGAATATACCTATATAATAAGGACGGCCATAGGGAATTTGAATCGGAATGTGGCACAGGTATAAAAATAAGCGATGATTCGGAATTTTTAATCTTTACCATTGTCCCGGAATACGACCATGTAAAAGAGCTCAAACTGAAGAAAACAAAAGAAGAGGATATGCCACGTAATGTTCTTGGTATATATAATATTGCGTCAGGTTCACTTGATTCACTTAAGGACTTCAGAAATTATAAAATCCCGGAAGAATGGTCGGCTTATATAGCTTATCAGCTTGAACCGGCAGAGAAGGAAGACAAAGAAAAGAAGGACAATGAAACTGATGGGGGAGAAGAGGAGAAAAAAACCAAAGAAGAGTCAGGTAAAAATGGCTTTATGCTGAACCTCAGAAATCTGGAAAACGGCGGAGTGCGGACCTGGCCCTTTGTTACCGAGTATAATTTTGCTGAGAAAGGAAAGAAACTGGTTTTTATATCTAGCGGCGACGATAATGAATTTAAGCAAGGAATCTACCTTTATGACATTGACAAAGACCGGCTAAATGAGGTAATGACCGGTAAAAATGAGTATAAGCAGGTCACCCTTGCTGAAAATGGTGATATGCTGGCCTTCCTGGCTAAAAACAATGAAAACAATGATTCAGACTATTCCGTTTACCTCTGGTCAGGTGATAAGGCAGAAGAAATAGTTAACAATGCCAGTCCCGCAATCCCTGACAAGTTTAAAATAAGTGAAAACGGCAGGCTGTCATTCTCCGATAACGGTAAAAGAGTATTCTTCGGCACCTCACCCGAACGTCCCGAAAGTGATACAACCATTCTTGATGAGGAATACCCCGATGTTGACATATGGCATGGCAGTGAAGGAAGCCTGCATACCGTACAGGTAATTAATAAAGACCGTGAACTGAAGAGGACTTATCTTGCGATGTATGACACTGAAACAGGGAGGGCACTGCAGATTGAAACAGAACAGGTACCCGATTCAAGGCTTATTGAAAAAGGGAACTCCAACCATGTCCTTCTGCTTTCGAACAAGCCGTATGAGCTTCAATCAATGTGGGAGGGCAGCCCTGATCATTATGATGTGTACCTTCTCAACCTTCTCTCAGGTGAAATGAGAATGATTAAGAAAGATATCAGGGCCAGGGTCGAGCCATCCCCGGGTGGCAAATACCTTGTGTGGTTTAATTATCCTGATTATTCTTATTATAGCTATAAGATTGAAACGGCTAAGGAATGCAGGATCACTGAGCCGGACATTATCAGGGCCGGGGACGAACTTAATGACGTGCCTAATTATGCCTATCCTTACGGGTCGGCCGGCTGGCTCGAAGATGATGATGCGCTTCTTATCTACGACAGGTACGATATATGGAAAGTGGATCCTGATAATGATTCTGAGCCGGTTAATATGACTGTCAACGGGCGTGAAAATATGATTAGCTATCGCCTGATAAACTTTGACAGGGATCAGGATTTTATTGACGGGAAGGAAACACAGTACCTTCAGGGAATAAATGAGGTAAGCCGTGAATCAGGCTATTACAGTTGGGGACTGAAAAGAGCCTCTGAACCTGAATTACTGCTGGGTGGCAGATATAGTCTGTCGCGCCCGTTAAAAGCAGATGAGGCTGAGACAATAGTCTATACAAAAGAAACTTATAATGAATTCCCCGATCTCCTCGTAACTGATCTGAAGTTCCGTAACAATACCAGGATAAGCAATGCCAACCCCCAACAGGGAGATTTCCTCTGGGGTACGGCTGAACTTTATTCATGGACCTCGCTCGACGGTCTTAAACTGGAAGGTCTTCTCTGTAAGCCAGAGAATTTCGATCCTTCAAAGAAATACCCTTTGATTGTGAATTTCTACGAGAAGTCATCCGGTGAGCTTTACAGTCACAGGACCCCTGAACTGCACAGGTCAACCATCGATTATCATTATTACACAAGCAATGGCTATGTGATCTTCAATCCTGATGTTTATTATGAGGATGGTTATCCGGGAGAAAGTGCCTACAACTGTGTTATGCCGGGTGTGACAGCCCTTATTGACGAGGGATTTATTGACCCTGAACGCATTGGGGCCCAGGGTCATAGCTGGGGAGGTTACCAGGTAGCATATCTGGCAACGCGCACCGATATGTTTGCGGCCATTGAGTCGGGAGCACCTGTGGTTAATATGTTCAGCGCATATGGTGGTATACGCTGGTGGACGGGTCTTAACAGGGCCTTCCAGTATGAGCATACGCAGAGCAGGATAGGGGGAAGTATCTGGGAATATCCATTGAGATATTTCGAAAATTCACCCCTGTTTACGATGGATAAAGTTACAACTCCAATACTTATAATGCATAACGACCAGGACGGACATGTACCCTGGTACCAGGGAATAGAATATTTCATAGCGCTTCGCAGGCTGGAGAAGCCGGTGTGGATGCTCAACTATACCGGTGAACCCCACTGGCCCCAGAATCTGAAGAATAAAAAGGATTTCCAGATACGCCTGGCCCAGTTCTTTGGCCACTATTTAAAAGGAGAACCAATGCCTAAATGGATGAAGGAGGGCATTCCGGCTGTCGACAAAGACCATGATCTGGGCTACGAGCTTATGAAATGAATGAGTCAGGCAGTGAGCGGTGAGCAATCTTATCTGTCATCTCTCCACTTGCGTCTCTTCCAGCACAAAGCCTGTTCCCCTTATGGTCCTGAGTTCAATACCCTTATCGGGCGACAGGTATTTTCTGATCCTGCTGATAAACACATCCATGCTGCGTCCCAGGAAATAATCATCCTCACCCCATACTTCGTTGAGGATGACCTCGCGGCGTAGAATTGTTTCCTTATGTGCCATAAGGTACCTCAGCAACTGGGCTTCCTTGAGAGTAAGTTTTTCCTTCTTCCCCCTGCAGAAAAGTTCCAGGGTGTTAAACTTTAGCGTGGTGGAAGATATGGTGTACTCGTCGTTTATGCTGGTGTATACCCTTTTCAGTATATTATTTAAACGCAATATGAGGACTTCGGGATCGAAGGGCTTGGTTATATAATCATCAGCCCCCATCTTCAGTCCTTTGACAATATCTTCCTTCAGTGTTTTTGCCGTAAGGAAGACAAAGGGTATTTCAGGGTCATTCTGCCTGATCTTCTCTGCAAGTGAGAAACCGTCCATTTCAGGCATCATGATATCAAGAACGCATATATCAGGCTTTTCACGGATATAACTGCCCCAGGCTTCTTTCCCGTTCCGGGTAAGTGTTACATCAAACCCGTTAATGGAGACGTACTGACTCAGTATATTGCCAAAGTCAATATCGTCTTCTGCTATTAATACTTTCATGGCTCTGGTTATGTTGTTTTTGGTATACTTACTATAAAGACGCTTCCTTTCCCCTTTCTGCTGCTTACTCTTACCGACCCTCCGTGCGCCTCGGCAATCTTCCTGACGTAGTAAAGGCCCAGACCAAGACCTTTTGATTCATGTATATTGCCTGTGCTGACACGGTAGAATTTATCAAAAATATTTTTTTGTTCCGATCGGCTTATGCCAATTCCCTTGTCTGCAACCTTTATGTTAATTCCATTTTCATCACTGAAAGCCTCCAGGTGTATCTCTGCAGTATTCCTGGAATATTTAACTGCGTTATTCAGGAGGTTAGTGATCATGGTGGTAAAGTACAGGTCGTCAATTTCTGCACGGGCTCCTTTGAGATCATAATGTTCGGTAAATTTGCAGTCTTCACCACAACCGTTCCTGAAATTCCCGGCTATATCTTTCAGCAGGTCCTCAACCCCGGTCTCTTTCCTGTCAACCTGGAACTGTGTCCTTTCCCACATGCTTATTTCCAGTATGAGGTTAATAAACTCGTTCAGGTGCAGTGACTGTTTTCCAATCATATCGGCGGTCTCTTTTATCTTTTCCCTGTTGCCTATAACAGACTCATGTTTCAGGGTTTTTCCTGCGACGGTAATTGTTGAAAGAGGTGTTTTCAGCTCGTGGGTCATATTATTTATAAAATCTGTCTTGAGGTTTGATAATCGTTTTTCCTCAAGATAATTCCTCAACGTGGCTATGAATATGGCGCAGATAATTCCGAAACTTAGGATGCCCAGAATAAGTGTCAGGCTGAGCTCCCGGAGTATTGTTCTTTCCTTATTGGCAATATCTATGTAATAGTCAAATGCAATTTTATAGTTATTTCCTTCGCTGTTAAAGGTGTAAACAAGAATACTTTTGCCGGACTGTTGATTATTGAGCTCACGGAGAGGAGCCTTATAGACCCTGATATTGTCCTGTATATCTATAAGGTCAATATAATTAACATATATTAAGGGCTTAATTTTATTTTCAAGCCCAAGTTTGTCAAAATACTTGCTGAGATATTCAGAAAGTATCTGGTCTTCAGATAGTATTTTTGTATAGCTTTCCCTCAGATTCTGTGCAAATATTACCGAGTCCACAGGGTTCAGAAGGGCTTTCTTTTTCTGAAGATATAAGCGCGAAATATCATCAATAATGAAATAGGCTTTCTTAAATCCGTTGTAGGGATCAAATGTTGCCATCTCGTGGATGGCTTCCCTGGATTCTGACCTGTATTTCAGTGAAAACACTTCATCCTTCTGTTTCCATACCTGTCGTACTATATAAACCTGGGTAAGGATGAATATTGCCAGTGCAGCCAGTACAGGCAAGATAATTTTTAATTTCCACATGCTAAGTTTATTTACACCGGATCAAATTTAACTATTTATAAGACAGCTCAGGAGCCTTTAACCCTGCTTTAACCCGGTGTTAACAAAATCGGGGCACTTTTGTACTTAAATTTGACATATGATTACTAATGAAACGAGCACAGCAAGCTCACGAACAGTTTTACTGTGAGTAACCGCTTGCATTTGTTCTCAAATTTTTAATTAAGTTATATTCAGTTAATTATAAAATTTTAAACGAATAAAAAATTAAATGACATGAAAAGAAAGCTTACCATATTAATGATTGCCTCTTTCCTCATGGCCATGGGCAGTATCACAACCTATGCCCAGACGAAGGAAGAGGAGGAGAAGAAAAAGCAGGAGCAGCTAATCCTTGAAAAGAAATTGGAGGCACAGGAGAAAGCACAGGAAGGAAGGGATAGGATTACTATACGTCGAGACGAGCTGGACAAAGCGGTGCGGAAGGCACGTGATGCGTACAGGGAACAATGGAGAGTTGCTGAAACGCCCGGAATTTTTACAGCAGGTACTACAGACCTGGAAGGTATTTATTTCATGGGAGGCTCGCAGAATTCAAGCAGCCTGCAGTTCTCGAAAGTTGTAAAGGAGGCGAGTTTTACAAAAGAGCTGAAATTCGAGATTGAGGAAAATGCAAAAAGAGCATCCATCAATGTCAGCGGCATGTGCGATGAGGGTGAGATACAGATAGTGATCACTATGCCATCAGGGAAGAAATACACCGAGGTGCTGATTGATGAATACGGTTCGGTTAACTGGTCAAAGTCGTTCAGCATAGATGAGGAGAACAGCACCAAAGCAGGAGAATGGGGCTTTAAAGTCACCGCCAGGGACGCTACAGGCACCTTCAGGCTCTCACTGAGGAGCTTTTAATATATACTTTTTTACCTGACTCGTTTTTTAGGCTCCCTCACCGGAGCCTTTTTTTGATCCCCCTTTGAAAGGGGTTGGGGGATGTAATGAAAGGTGAGTCAATCACGAAACCAAATACCGCCGGAGGTAGTGAATAAACCTTAGCCTCAGTCCCAAAATTCTTTCGCCGGAATGGCGAATTAGAATTTCGAGGATCCCCGAAAAAGCCTTGTGCTTTTTCGGGACAATTCAACAATTAATTCGTGCCAGAGGTATACCCTCCTTTTACGCTTTCGACACGGACAGTGTACTTAGTGCCCCCTTTAACAATCCATCTTACCTTTACCGAGCTGTTGCCGGGGATGTTTTGGATCTCTATGCGCTGAGGGTTGTGTTCCTGTTCTTCGCATAAATTATTATCCTCGTCAAGCACTATCATACTGGCTACGACCTCTCCGCCGTCAAGGTAAATATAGTCGGGGGGATCTATTTTGTACTTTATATTCTGTCCTGAATGAGTTGGCATCATCCTGAGATTGGCAATGGTTGCCGTTACCTGCTTTAGTGATCCCTGCATATCTTTTACCTTGATATCCCTTACCACAAGCCTGGGTGTCTGGTAAGCATGATAAAAGCAGAAAGCAGTATTGCGGTGTGCATCTGATTCCAGGAGAAAGCCCGGGTGTATTCTTCCAAAATTTTTATCAAAGCCGCCTATCTCAACCTTGCCGTATACAGGATGATCATATTCTTCCCACGGGATAAAGGCATCTTCAAACAGGAGCAGTTTGTCAAATTTATAACTGTCCCGGCTGTCATCGTGGAACATAAGATGACTGGTCCACAGTTCGTTGGAATAAACAAAGGTTCCCATAAAGCCATACCACCAGTCAACCTCGCCACCATATACAGTATACATGTCTTTCCATATGGTAAGGAAACGGTATCCCGGTATAATTGTCTCACCCATCTCTCCAATGGCATTAATTACCCTTTCATCTTCTCTTGAATAGACTTCCGAACCACCATTTTCAATTGAGGGACCTCTTAGGACCATTCCCCCGGAGTTGTGGTAACTCTGAGCACCTGCTATATTTTTATGTTTTATCCCGAAATCGCGAACAGCCTGGTTTTCGGGAAAGCTGAAAGGGTACTTATCGGCTCCTCTCTGGACATAATCAGGTTCCCAGTTATATCCCCAGTCACGATTGGGATCGTAAGAGCCCTGCCTGTCTTCATTCACTTCACCGTCCCCGTCATTATCGATTCCTTCATAACCCAGCATTTCGTATTCTCCTTTTTCTCCGGGCTCAACACGTATCATATGCCTGGGGTCGGAGGGATCGGCTTTATATTCCCCATACGGATTCTTCCGGCGCATCATTGAAATAATCCCGTCACCGTTTATGTCGTCAAATCCGTCTTCGTCAACCAGGCCGTCCCGGTCATCATCCCTGGGCACCATCCCTGACCGGGGTGAGCTGCCTGTATTGGCTTCGTGCATAAAGTTCTCCCTTGCATCGGGGTTTATGGTAGGAATAATATAAAACACCTTATCATCCAGCAACTCACGTATGAAATCATTCTCATCATACATCTCTGCCAGGTACCATGCTGCATACAATGCCATTTCGGTACCCTGGATCTCGTTGGAATGTATATTACCGTCGATATAATATCCGGGTTTATGATCAGGGTCCTGGTTTTTGTGGTTTGTTACGGTGAGGGCTATAATATCACGACCTTCATATGATTTACCTGCTGATTCCATCTTTACCAGGTCGGGATAAGCTGTTACCAGCCTCTCGCACAGGTCTTTAATACCTGAATAGGTATAATACTTGTTCCAGCTTGCGCTGACTTTAGGATTTACCGGTGTGCCTGCGGCCTTGAAGAACCTTTCATCTTTCTGGGCCTGCAATGATATTGTCATCAGAAATGACAATATGATTATTATTGATCTTTGCATTTTATACATGACTTTATATTTTTCTTTTGTTACCGGACAGTGAAACTGATCTCATCCATTCCGCAAATGACAGCACCGGCTGATATTGTAAAATCGCCGCTGCCGTTTATCAACCAGCTGTATTCACGTGATTCATCAGCTTTAAGCCTTTCACTTATTTCAATTTTTTTCCCGCTCAGCAGCCTGAAGTCAGAGTCAGACTTTATCTCGACTTTTATTTTTCTTACCCACTTAACCTGGTCACCGAGCTGGCTTGCCGTGGCAAATATTCCTTTATTATGGAGGCTGACTGTAATCCTGTGCAGGTTCTTTTCGAGTTTCTCCGTTTTTAAATCCAGCAGTTCAAGTTCAGGACGTAATTTAGCCGCTTCGACAAGGAACTGATAGTTTGATTCAATTACCTCACCGAGGAGATGCTCAGGAGGGTTATACAGTGCAAAAGGTTTTATGCCACCTACTTCAACTGTTTTCCCGGGGAAGTCAGGATGATCTATTTCCTGCCATTCAATAAAGACATCTTCTTCAATATTTTCAGAAGCATATTTAAGGAAGGCAGCTTCCGGCGACATTCCCTTTTCAGCCTGGATCCACCATCCGGGTGTTGAGTAGCTGTATCTTCCGTAGTGATAGTAAGCCCATTCCATGAAGTTACCGGGTTCACGGGTAAATCCGGGAGAGCCCTTATATCCTGTTAGTTCAAGATATTTTCCGGAGAGCAGGGCATTTTGTTCACTGTCTTCAGGGAGTATGTTTTTTATCTTCCTTGACCTTCTCCGCCATTGGCCGGGATCAGGCTCCTGGGTTTCCTGTGACTGTCTTCCGGGCTTGAACGGCTGTCCCAGGTTATCCTGGGGGCCGAATGAAAAGACCGCGAATATATTAAAATGATCATAGAGGAAATCAGCCACCGCCCTTGATTCTTTTTCTGAAGCAGCATGTATGCCGGCATTTTCACCAAATTCCTCGTATTCAAAACTGAAGTTATTGTTGAAATTCACCCCTCCCTGGCTGTCTTCATTGAATTTGCCGTCACTGTCATTGTCTGTACCTTCTGTATACACAATCCAGCTTCCCTGTTCTCCCTTTGACAGATCAGCCTTCCTGAGGAGTCGCTCATCGTCGGGATCAATTATGTAAGAGCCTGTCGGATCCTTAATTCTCATCAATGAGATAAATCCATCACCGTTGAGATCTTCACAGGGGTCTTCATCAATTGTGAAGTCCCTGTCATTATCGGTTGGATTGGCATTAATCAGCCTTTCAGCCATGGGTTTCGAGAAGAAACCAGAAATTGCATCCGGACTGGCATCTGGTATAACATAAAAACTGACCCTTCCCAGAAGGTCTTTGATTTCATCGTTCCCGGAGTTCTTCAAAAGTCGCCCGGCAAAACCCAGAGCTATCTCCCTTCCGGCAGCATATCTTCCGTCAATGCCTCCAATAACAGCTATACCCGGCCTGGTATCAATGTCGCCTGAACCTATGGATAAGGCCTTGATATCTTTTCCGGAATATGTCCTGCCAATCGTTTCGAGCCTGGTTAAGCCAGGATATGATTTGTTCAGATCACCAAGGATATTGTTTATTTCCCCGGGCTCATGGTATTTTGCCTGTGTAAAGGCTATCTCTTCTCCTGTAAAGAATATTAAAAGAGACAGGATAAGGGACTTAATGATTATTTTCATATTAAAATGATTTTTATTGATTTTTTTGAGATCACAATTTAGCAAGTAAATTGCAAAGTTCGATTTTACCAGGGATGCTTTGTTGGGATTTAAGGATAATTAACATTTATCTGTTAGGCTGAGGGTAAAGCTGAGGCTAAGGCTCCGCCTTCGCTGGAGCAAGTCTTCAGACTCGTGCCCATTTGCCGCCGAGCTCACAGCACTCACCCCTAAAATATAAATACGCAACACTTGGCGGATTGTGTTGTTATATATTAAATTTGTCTTATAAAGCAATTCAGATGAAACGTCTATTTATCCTTATTCTTTTTACTTTTTTCCTGTGGGGATGTAAGACTGAAACCGGTGACCGGGAATTAAAGGTAATAACGGTAAGCATTGAGCCTTTCAGATTCTTTACTGAGACTGTTGCAGGCGATATTTACAGTATAAATGTCATTGTTCCGCCCGGTGCCAGCCCGGCTACCTATGAGCCTCCGCCTGCAGTAATAAGGGGCATAAATAATTCAGACCTTATGATAATAAATGGTTATCTTGGGTTTGAGATGGCATGGATGGACAGGATTAGGGGTCTGAACGAAGAGTTGAAGGTTCTGCGACTTGCTGAATCGCAGGAACTGATAGCTGCCGACAGCCACAGGCATGGTGATATTACTCATTATACAGGGGTTGATCCGCATTTCTGGCTTTCTCCTCAGCGTGCCCTGATCATGGCAGGAGAAATAAAAGATTTCCTGGTGGCAAATGACCCGGAAAATACTGAAACATACAACACAAACTATCTCAGGCTTGTCAGCATAATAAAGGAAGCGGATGATTACCTGAAGACATTGTTCAGCGATGCCGGCAATAAGGCGTTTATGATATACCACCCTTCATTAACTTACCTGGCCTTTGATTACGGACTTGACCAGATACCGGTTGAAACAGAGGGCAAGGAACCATCGCCATCGGAACTTAAGAAGCTTATTGATGAGGGAAAGGAAAAAAATATAAGGGCAATATTTGTACAGCGTGAATTTGACAGAAAAAATGCTGATATTATTGGAAAAGAAATTGGGGCCGAAACGGTTGTAATTGATCCCCTTGGAAGGGACTGGCTCCAATCGGTTAAGGATATAGCTGAGAATATAAGCGGGAAACAGAATAATTAATTAAATTATGTCAACACTAATTGAGCTGAAAAACATAAGCGCATCCTATAATGGTGATCCTGTGCTCGAAAATGTCAACTTCAGCATCAGGGAGGGAGACTTTATCGGGGTTATCGGCCCTAACGGGGGAGGTAAGACAACCCTCCTGAAAGTAATACTGGGATTGATAAAGCCCACAGCGGGTGAGGTGGTATATAACAGGGAAAAGCTAAAGAAGAACAGGATAGGTTACCTGCCGCAGATAGCTGAAGGTGATATTAACTTCCCGGTGTCAGTTAAAGATGTGGTTTTATCAGGACTGATGATAATCAAGGGCCATAGCGCACGGATGAGCAGTGAAGACAGGAAAAAAGCGGATTATGTGCTTCAGGAACTTGGTATCCACCATTTAAGCAATAAATCGCTTAATAAGCTTTCAGGAGGTGAATTACAGAGGGCATATCTGTGCCGGGCACTTATCGGGTCACCAAAATTATTACTCCTGGATGAACCAGGCAATTTCGTAGATACCAGCTTTGAACAGGGATTTTACGAGATATTGAAGGATCTGAATGAAACTGTAACAATAATGATGGTATCACATGATGTCGGGACAATATCAACCTATGTTAAGAGTTTTGCCTGTGTGAACCGTAAATTGCATTATCACGATTCGGGACGTATTACCACCGAACAGTTGAAAGCCTATGATTGTCCCATCCAGTTGATTGCCCACGGGGATGTACCACACACTGTATTAAAAAGACATTGATATGTTTGCAAGCTTTTTTGAATATGATTTTTTGTTTAAAAGCCTGCTGGCAGTCTTGTTCGGGAGTATAACAGCCGGCATCGCAGGATCCTATATAGTTGCAAAAAAAATGGTCTTCCTCTCCGGAGGCATAACCCATTCAAGCTTCGGGGGCATAGGAATAGCATATTTCATTGGCATGAGCCCGGTCCTGGGGGCTGCCTGTTTTGGTGTGGCATCGGCACTGGGTATACAGTATATGGCATCAAAGCAGAAGGTGAGTGAGGATTCAGCCATTGGTTTTCTGTGGGCCTTCGGTATGGCTCTGGGGATAATCTTTGTTTACCTGACGCCGGGGTATACACCTGACCTGATGAGTTACCTGTTCGGCAGCATACTCACAATACACAATACCGATCTGATTGCCCTGGCCATCCTGGCACTTATCCTCTTGTTCTTCTTTATGAGATACTACCGCTTAATATTGTATGTAGCCTTTGATGAGGGCTATGCCAGGACCTTTTCTTCACGGGTTGACCTGTTCAAATACTTGCTTATCATACTGGTGTCACTGGTTATAGTATTAAATATCAGGATTGCAGGAGTTGTGCTCGTGCTTTCGCTGCTTACAATACCTCCGAATATAGCTCTGTTGTTTACGGGGAATTTCGCTAAAATGATCATTATTTCAATAATAGCCGGTTTTATCGGGATGCTGTCCGGATTTGTGGCCTCGTGGTATCTTAATATTCCCACCGGGGCTACAATAATTTTTACACTTGTACTTCTGTGGGTGATAAGCAGGATAGTGACAAGGAGGAGATGGGAATGAAAAGATATTAAGAACAATAAAGAATATTTAACAAGTAAGAACTGAATTATGAAATACGATTTAATTGTAGTAGGCTCCGGTCCAGGAGGATATGTGGCAGCAATAAGGGCTGCACAGCTTAAAATGAATGTGGCAGTGGTTGAAAAGGCTGAACCGGGAGGTGTATGCCTCAACTGGGGATGCATACCCACCAAATCTTTGCTTAAGAGTGCAAAAGTGTATGACTATGTTAAACATGCCGGGGACTATGGCGTAAGCATCGACGGGAAGGCCTTCCCAGACCTCGGAAAAATGGTTGAAAGAAGCAGATCGGTTGCCGAGGGGATGAGCAGGGGTGTACAGTTTCTGTTTAAAAAGAATAAGATTGAATTAATAAAAGGCTATGCGAAACTGGGTAAAAAAGGAATGGTGGAAGTAACTGACGATGAAGGGAAAAAGGAATACAATGCTGACCATATTATCCTTGCAACAGGGGCCAGGGCCAGCGAACTGCCAAAGGTGAAAATCGACGGGAAAAAAGTGATAGGCTACCGGGAAGCAATGACACTCAGGGAGAAACCAGGCTCGATGATAGTGATTGGATCGGGGGCCATAGGCAGTGAATTTGCACATTTTTATAATTCTATAGGAACAGAAGTCACACTGGTGGAATTTCTTCCTGCAGTGGTGCCCAATGAAGATAAAGAAGTGTCACGACAGCTCGAACGATCATTTAAGAAGGCCGGCATGAGGGTACTTACATCTTCAAGCGTTGAAGAAGTTGACACAAGCGGGGAAAAATGCCTTGCAAGCGTTAAAACAAAGAAGGGGGTGGAGGAGATTGAAGCCGATATTGTACTGTCGGCAGTGGGTGTGAAAACCAATATCGAAGACCTTGGGCTGGAGGAAGCAGGGGTGAAAACCGCAAAGGGCAAAATCATGGTTGATGAATATTACAGGACAAATGTCGAGGGTGTCTACGCCATTGGAGATATAGTACATGGTCCGGCACTGGCACACGTGGCATCAGCCGAAGGTATTATCTGTGTTGAAAAGATAGCGGGTAAAGAAGTTGAACCTCTCGATTATAATAATATACCCGCCTGTACCTATACCAGCCCCGGGGTGGCTTCGGTAGGCTATACCGAAGAAGAGGCAAAGGAGAAAGGTTATGAGCTGAGGGTTGGCAAATTCCCATTTACTGCAAGTGGGAAAGCATCGGCCGAGGGAGCAAAGGAAGGCTTTGTCAAACTTGTATTCGATGCAAAATACGGGGAATTACTGGGAGCCCATATGATAGGCTCAGGGGTAACTGAAATGATTTCAGAGATCGTTGTTGCAAGGAAGCTGGAAACCACAGCCCATGAAATAATCAAAGCTGTGCACCCTCATCCCACCATGTCGGAAGCTATCATGGAAGCAGCAGCGGCTGCCTATGATGAAGTGATACACCTTTAATCTGGAATATTGGAATATTCCATTTATGTAAACGCAACCTATACATCCTCTTTTTCATCTATTCTTTGGTGGAAGTGTAGCAGGTATATTTTCCGGATCTGATAATTTATTTCTATATTTAGATTCTAAAAAGAAATAAGTTGCCGGAACTGAAGAAAATAATCAGGGGCTGCCTGGGAGGCAATAAGCGTGACCAGGAATTGCTGTACCGGAGATACTCTGCAAAACTTTACGGAGTAAGCCTTCAGTATTCCGTCTCCTATGATGAGGCCAGGGATGTGCTGCAGGAGAGCTTCATAAAGATTTATACCAGCCTGCATACTTTCAACGGCGATGGTTCTTTTGAAGGATGGATGAGGCGTATTGTGGTTAATACGGCTCTGGAAAAACACCGTAACAGGTATTACCTGAGCAAGGTGGATGAACCGGGTTTCGAAAATGGTTCCTTACCCGAACTTGTAGCTGAAGATATTTCGGAAATGGAAACAGAAGACCTGCTCAATTTCATAATGGAATTGCCGCCTAAGTACAGAATGGTGTTTAACCTCTATGCACTTGAGGGATATACCCATAAGGAAATATCGAAGATGCTGAATATTTCCGAAGGGACATCAAAGTCGAACCTGTCAAGAGCCAGGGGCATTCTTCAGAAAAAAGTTGAAATCCACCTTGGAATAAAGAAGAGGATGAATGGTTAAGAGTGATTCACATATTGATGTTATATTCAGGGACAGGTTGTACAACACTGAAATACTCCCTCCTGCATCTGTTTGGGATAATATTGAACCCTATATAAGAAAAAGAAACAATAAAGGCCTGTTTTTTAAAATAGCTGCTGGTATTGCCCTGCTTACATCTCTGGGACTGATGGGCTACTTTTTTGCCGGTAATCTTACAAATAATGACAGGAATCCCGCACTTGCCGCTTCTGAATATAAGCTTTCAGCACTGTTCGAGCCGTCTTATATTGATATACCCGTTGACAGCCGTGCTAATTCATCTCTTTCTGAAAACAAACTAATTGCTGATGCAGGCAAGGACGGGCTTTCACCCCTGGCAACGACAGTTACTGAGGGTGAAAACAGGGAAAGCGGTACGGGAATAAAACACCGGGAGATTGAAGTGCAAAATGAAAGAATAACAAGGACCGCACTGAGGTTTGCCGATGCTCCGGCTGATGTTCCTGCCAGGACCGTGACTGATAATGTCCTGGTAACAGATATAATGCCTGTTGAGCTTGCCGATGAAGGTAAAAAGAAGAGGTGGGAAGTGGGAGCAAGGATTTCTCCAACATATCTCTCCAATAATCTGAAAACGGCTAATGATGTTTTAAGACAGGTTAATGATAATGAAAGCCCTGTATTATCATATACGGGAGGCTTTAGCCTGAACTATAAGATGACTGGCAGGCTAAGCATTCAGACAGGTCTTTATTACTCGTCACTGGGTCGTGATGTTAACGGCGTTGTATCCTACTCGGGCTTCAAGCCCTTTGCCAGTTCAAAAAGCGGAGTAATCTTCGATGTCGAAACAAGCTCCGGAACTATCACTTCAACAAACCGGGATATTTACCTGTCCGATAATGCAGGCAACAGGATAGAAGGGTACTATTCAGTTGATAACTTCGATCCCTTAAAATCCAGCCTGATACCTTTTGGTGACCAACTGAGGCAAAATTTTGAATATCTCAGGATTCCTCTGATCATAAGCTACAAAATAATAGACAGGAAACTTGATTTCAATATACTTGGTGGAATGTCTTATAACTTCCTGATAGGAAACCAGACCTGGGCTATAAATGATGCCGGTTCAAAGGTACTGCTCGGATCAACTGATGGTGTCGACAACCTGCTGCTGTCAAGCTCCCTGGGAATGAGCATGGAATATGAACTGAGCGAGCGTTTTTCATTTAACCTTGAACCCGAAGTAAGATATTTCCTGAATACTGGCGGCGATCTGGGTTCAGGAAATCCCTATACCTTCGGTATTTTTTCAGGGATGCAGTTCAAATTCTGAAAAAACTTCCTAAATCATTAATGAGTTAAGGTTGTGTAGGCAAAATCATTAACTTTGCATACCTGTTAATATGATGTTTCAATGCGCGAAGAAGAATTGTTGTAATCCTGGCGTGTTGCCGGTAATTGTTTGATTATAAAATATATGTGATATGCAGAAGAAGTGGGGAGCAAAGATTCTTGCCGTAATTGGAGGGCTGGCTCTGGTATTTGTACTTATAGGGTTGATACAGGAAAATAATAATGATGTTGAAAGGTGGGCAGAAGGACCCGAGAAGAATTTACAGCAAATAATCTCATTCGAGTTGCCTGATTCATTGTACTTCGCCGGGGAAAGGGTCCCGCTTGAGAATTTTGACACACGTGAAAGCCTCGACAGGGAACTTAATTCAAATGCTTACTTTCATTCCTCAACACTCTTGCTCATCAAAAGATCGCATCGCTACTTCCCTGTAATTGAGCCTATTCTGAAAGAATACGGCATACCTGACGATTTTAAATACCTGGCAGTGGCCGAAAGCAACCTTACAAATGCTGTTTCACCGGTTGGGGCAACTGGTTTCTGGCAATTTATGCCTTCAACGGCCAAAGAATACGGACTGGAAATAAATAAGGAAATCGATGAACGCTATCACCTTGAAAAATCAACCGGGGCAGCCTGCAGGTATTTCCTGAAATCCTATGAGAAGTACGGCAACTGGACTATGGTGGCGGCCGCATACAACAGGGGCTCAAATGGAGTTGACAGGCAGATAGAAATACAGGAACAGAATAATTATTACGATCTTCTGCTGCCTGAAGAAACATCAAGGTACCTCTTCAGGATACTGGCATTTAAAACCATCTTCAGTCAACCCGCTAAATATGGTTTTGTTATTCCTGAAGAGCACCTTTACCCTCCCGTGGAATATATCACCGTGAACATTGACACTACTGTTAACAGTTTTGCCAGCTTTGCTGCCGTGTTCGGAACCAATTACAAAATACTTAAGGCCTTAAACCCATGGCTCAGGCAACCCTACCTTAACAACAGTTCGGGTGAATCATACGAGATAAAAGTGCCTGTTGCGGGTGCACGGACAAAGGTATATGAATAATAGTGAAAGAGAAAGAAAGGATATACGAGGACAGCGTCTGCATAAGAGGAGCCAGGGTACATAATCTTAAGAATATAGATCTTGATATCCCCAGGGATAAACTCGTGGTTATAACCGGATTAAGCGGAAGTGGGAAATCTTCCCTTGCTTTTGATACCATATATGCAGAAGGCCAGAGAAGATACCTGGAAACTTTTTCAGCTTATGCCCGTCAATTCCTGGGAGGAATGGAAAGACCCGACGTGGATAAGATAACCGGACTCAGTCCCGTTATCTCCATCGAACAAAAATCAAGCAATAAGAATCCCCGTTCTACTGTTGGTACCATTACGGAGATATACGATTACCTGCGACTCTTATATGCCAGGGCAGCCGATGCCTATTCATATGCCACGGGTGAAAAAATGGTGAGGTATACTGATGACCAGATAATTGAACTCATTAAGGAAAAATATCCGGATAAAAAACTCTATTTCCTTGCCCCGGTGGTCAAAGGCCGGAAGGGGCACTATAAAGAACTATTTGAACAACTCAGACGCAAGGGATTTCTCAATGTAAGAGTAAACGGTGAGATTACCGAGTTGAAAACGGGCATGAAACTAGACCGTTATAAGACACACTTCATAGAGATAGTGGTTGATAAATTCATCCCGTCAAAGGTTAATGAAAAACGATTGCGCGATTCAATACTCTTTGCCCTCGACCAGGGAGATGGGGTGATGATGATTCTTGTTGCCGACGAGAATGAACCATCCTTTTTCAGCAGGTTCCTCATGTGCCCTTCAACCGGTATTTCATATAATGAACCCGCGCCCCATACCTTCTCGTTTAATTCCCCTCAGGGTGCATGCCCGACATGTAACGGGCTGGGAGTGGTGAGTGAAGTGGATGTTAAGAAGATAATCCCTGATGATAAATTAAGTATAAGAAAGGGAGGTATTGAGCCCATAGGCAAATACCGTAATATGTGGATATTCTGGCAGCTTGAAGCGATTGCCGGCAAGTATGGATTCAGCCTTGACACCCCGATAAGGAACATACCGGAAGAGGCTCTCAATACTATACTCCATGGATCGGATGAGGTGCTTAAACTGTCAAATACTCCACTTGGCCTGACTTCCAACTACTTTCTTACTTTCGAAGGAGTGATAAATTATGTGGGGAACCAGGAAGCCATAAATGGTAACCGGGAAAATAACAGGTCAAAAAGTAATTATATATATTACAGGACATGCCCGGAATGCAATGGTACAAGGCTAAGGAAGGAAGCACTGCATTACAGGCTGGGTGGAAAGAACCTGGGTGAGCTTTCTTTTATGGATATCAGGGAACTGGCAGAATTTATCGATAAACTTGAACCAAAACTGAGTGAGCGCCAGAAGAAAATTGCCTCGGAAGTGCTCAAGGAAATACGTTCAAGAATTGGCTTCCTCCTGGATGTAGGACTCGACTACCTTTCACTTATCAGGGGGGCAAGGACGCTGTCGGGCGGTGAGAGTCAGAGGATAAGGCTTGCTACACAGGTAGGATCGCGATTGGTGAATGTTTTGTATATCCTGGACGAGCCAAGCATTGGACTGCACCAGAGAGATAACAGGAGACTTATCGACTCGCTGAAACAGCTGCGCGACAGCGGTAATTCTGTAATTGTTGTTGAGCACGACCATGAAATGGTATTATCTGCAGATTACATAGTTGATATGGGACCCATGGCAGGAAGAAACGGAGGTTCAGTGGTGGCTGAGGGAACACCTGAAGAGGTCAGTAAGACGGATTCACTTACCGGTTTGTATCTTTCAGGAAAGAAAAAGATTGAAGTACCGGAAAAAAGAAGATCCGGAAATGGTAAAACTCTTGGGATATCAGGTGCAAAAGGCCATAACCTGAAGAATATTAACCTGTCATTCCCGCTTGCCACCTTTATCTGTGTTACTGGTGTATCCGGAAGTGGAAAGTCATCACTCATTAATCAGACCCTGCATCCTGCCCTTGCTGCAAAACTGCATCGGTCGGGCAAAGCCTCCTTGCCTTTCGAAAAGATAGAAGGTCTTGAAAATATCGACAAGGTGATTGAGGTTGACCAGAGTCCCATAGGCAAAACACCACGATCGAACCCGGCAACATATACCGGTGTTTTCACCGATATAAGAAAGCTCTTTGAACAAACAACAGAAGCCAGAATAAGAGGCTTTAAGGCCAGCAGATTCTCATTTAACGTTAAAGGAGGCAGGTGTGAAGGTTGCCAGGGTGCCGGGCTTAAGACAATAGAAATGAACTTCCTGCCCGATGTCCATGTTCTGTGCACCGAATGCAACGGTAAAAGATACAACAGGGAGACACTGGAAGTTAAATATAAGGGTAAGTCAATAAGTGATGTCCTTGATATGACAATTAATTCATCAGTCAGGCTGTTTGAAAATATACCATCCATATATAAGAAACTGAAGACCTTACAGGATGTTGGCCTTGGATATATCAGGCTGGGACAGCCTTCAACCACACTCTCCGGAGGAGAGTCGCAGAGGGTTAAACTGGCAGCTGAACTGGCAAGGAAGGATACGGGCCGCACCCTCTATATACTGGATGAACCAACCACAGGATTGCATTTTGAGGATGTCAGGGTGCTGCTGTGTGTGCTGAACAGGCTGGTCGACAGGGGTAACACAGTAATAGTGATAGAGCATAATATGGATGTTATCAAAATGGCAGATTTTATCGTGGATATGGGAGTGGAAGGGGGTAAAAATGGTGGTGAGATTGTTTTCGCGGGCATACCGGAGGAGCTGGCAAAAAATGATGTCAGCTATACGGGTAAGTATCTGAAGGCAGAGCTGACCTGACGGTGTGGATCCAGGGAGCAAGGACGGGCCCGGGTCACAAAAAAATAATACAATCCCCCGGAACCCGTGGTGAGTGAATCTAAAACAAGATTAGATATTATTTATTATTTTTAAACATTATGGAAAAAGAACAAGATCTGGTTCAGAATGCTTTTCAGAATAAGACATGGAATGAAATACAGGCAATGGACTCATGGAGGGTCTTTAAGATTATCTCCGAGTTTGTTGAAGGATTCGAAAAACTGGCCAGGATAGGCCCCTGTGTCTCGCTCTTTGGTTCGGCACGGACAAAGCCCGGTAACAAGTATTACTCACTGGCAGAGGAAATTGCATATAAACTTACCAATAAGGGCTACGGTGTGATTACCGGGGGAGGGCCCGGGATAATGGAGGCGGCAAACAAGGGGGCTTCAAGGGGCATGGGCAAATCGGTTGGAATTAATATCGACCTGCCCTTTGAACAGAAACCAAATGATTATATCGATTCTGATAAACTTATAACCTTCGATCATTTTTTTGTAAGGAAAGTGATGTTTATGAAATATGCCCAGGGCTTTATAGTACTTCCGGGGGGCTTTGGAACCTTTGATGAATTATTTGAGGCAATTACTTTGATACAGACAAAAAAGATAGGGAAATTTCCAATTATAATGGTTGGAAAAAAATACTGGGCCGGACTTATTGACTGGATTAAAGAAACTATGCTCAGGGAGGAGGCAAATATTTCTGATGAAGACCTCAAACTGTTCAATGTAGTTGATACAGCCGATGAAGCAGTTAACCTGATTGATGCCTTCTATTCAAAGTATCTTCTCAGTCCAAACTTCTAAATTTAATCTTATGCGCTACCCTGCCGTTATAATACTGATGTTTTTTTACTCCTTCAATGCTCTTTCACAGGATAAATCAATAAATGTAATTACCCAGCCTGCATGGCCTCCCGGCAGTTATGTTCCTGTCAGGATTGAAATACGAAATGACGGCCTCTATGAATTTGCCAGGTTTTACCAGGATCTTCCCCAGGGATTTTCTGTCAGAAGCGGTGAAACTGCAGGAGCTGACTTCTACTGGGAAAATAACCAGGTGAATTTTGTATGGGTGAAAATGCCGAAAGATAAAATTATAAGGATAAGTTACCTGGCAAAGGCTGATGAAGCCCTGAAAGGCTCATTCAGACTCGGTGGGACACTCAATTGTGTTATTGAGGGTGATTCCCGGAAAACAGTTGAGTTCGGGCCGGTGACAATAAGGCTTGACAGGAATGCCATTGTAGAAGAAAACCTTGAAGAATTTAACAGGGAAGAAGCCGCTGCTGTTAACGCTATCCCGATCGATACGCTCATAAAGAAGGAATTGTCACAGAAGGTTGAGTTCAGGGTCCAGGTGGCTATCTCATCGGAGCACCTTACAAAGCCGGAGCTTGAAAAAAGGATAGCATGTCCCCTGAAATACGATATTAAAGTACTGAAAACGGGCAATATGTATAAATACCAGAATGGAGCTTTTCCGAACTATAAGGAAGCATCGGCTTACCTTGCCGGTCTTAAAAGTCAGGGAGTCAATGATGCTTTTCTTGTTGCATACCGGGGTGATGAGCAAATATCAATAAGCCTGGCAAGAACACTAACAGAATAATTACAGCTTCAGTTTCCTGTCAATCTCCCTCTGGGCATCCTTCCTCTTCAGGCTCTCCCTCTGGTCATATTCCTTTCTACCCTTAGCCAGGGCTATCTCCGCTTTTGCCAGTCCCCGATCATTAATGAAAAGCTTCGTCATGATTATGGTAAGACCACTTTCCTTTATCTTTCTTTCCAGCTTTCTTAATTCCTTCCTGTGCAACAGCAGCTTCCTCTCACGGCGTGGTTCGTGATTATTAATATTGCCCCAGTAATATTCGGATATGTTCATGCCGGTAACATATAATTCACCATTCCTGAACCTGCAGAATGAATCAACAAGGCTAGCCTTACCGGCCCTGATGGATTTTATTTCAGTTCCCGTGAGCTGTATGCCTGCAATATAGGTATCGATGAACAAATAATCATGCGACGCCTTTTTGTTCTTAATAAGCACATTATGTTGCTTTCCCCTTTTCATATACTGCCTGCAAATGAAAAATATAAACCCTCAAGCAGGGACCGGCTAAGCCAGCTTATGGCAAAATAAAATGTTATAACCGTCATCAAAGCTACAATAAAGTATCTTAATAAACTTCTCCTGCCCAAATTTTCAACAGAGTTAAGCCCGGCATATACAATATAGGCACCATAAAGACCCAGCAGATTAAGCAATTCCAGTTCGGGCAGAAACCTTGTAATTATTACCGTAATGTACAATGGTGTAAATGAATATGATACAAGCTTAAAATTAAAAGCATAGTCTTTATGTTGTATAAAAGCAACTGAAATCTCATTGAGGGCCCAGGAAGAAAGGAAAACAGTCAGGTAAAAGCAAAAAAATTGTTTAAGGGCCCTGATAACAGGGAACAATACTGATAGGCCCGTGGGATTATAAATAAGTGAACCTGCAAAAGCAGAGAGCGATATCAGGATTAGAACGGGGATAAGGAAGGAGTTATGTACCGTTTTTACAGACCTGTTTTCCTTTCTTATCGTTTCCCATGCTCTGACCGGGTGTAAAATAATATACTTTGCCCTGTCCCTGAGCATTCTTAGGTCGACCATAACATTGTATTTTTCAAAGCCACAAAAATAACTAATTTTAGGGAAACAATTCAGGGATGATAGCCCGCAGCCATGATATTATAGTAATAACCGGACCTACGGCTTCAGGGAAAACGAGATTTGCAGCCCTTCTTGCTTCACAGCTGGGAGGTGAAATAATCAGTGCCGATTCAAGGCAGGTTTACCGCGGAATGGATATAGGCACGGGTAAGGATTATGATGACTATGTAGTTGACGGGCTGAAAGTACCCTCTCATCTTATCGACATTGCTGACCCGGGGTATAAGTATAACGTATTTGAATACCAGCGCGATTTTCTTGAAGTGTACAACAGGCTTAAAAAAAGGGATATCATTCCTGTGGTCTGCGGAGGCTCAGGTATGTACCTCGATAGCATAATAAGCGGGTATAAGCTTATTAAAGTGCCTGTGAATAAGGAATTGAGAGACAGGCTTGAGCATAGGACGATGGAAGATCTGATAGAAATACTTTCATCCTATAAAGATATACATAACAAAACCGATATTGATACCCGCAAAAGAGCTATCAGGGCTATCGAGATTGCAGAGTATTACAGGGACAATGCCGGTTCAGAGGATGAATTCCCCCGGATGAAACCTTTAATACTGGGAATATTTACCGACAGGGCTACCAGGAGAAGGAGGATAAGCGAAAGGCTTGATTCTAGGTTAAAATCGGGCATGATTGAAGAGGTAAGGGGCCTGCTTGAAGGGGGTGTGTCACCTGATGATCTGGTGTATTATGGCCTCGAGTATAAGTATATAACCTATTACTTGCAGGGAAAGATCAGCTATGATGAGATGAAACAGGGTCTGGAAACAGCCATTCACCGCTTCGCCAAAAGGCAGATGACCTGGTTCAGGGGAATGGAACGACGGGGAATCAAGATCCAATGGATTGATGGGGAGCTGGATAATAAAATAAAGCTGCAAAAAGCACTGCGTTTTCTTGAAGACTAAGAGACTAAGCACTTCATCTCTCAGTCGCTTAATCTCTCAATCACTTCGTCTCTATTTCAAGTAGGTATCCAGCCACTCAAAAAATTCTCTCTGCCATATAACGGCATTCTGCGGGCTGGTGACAAAATGTGTTTCATCGTGGAAGAACAGCAGTTTGCTGGGGACACCTTTCAGCTGAGCCGCAGTGAATGCTTCCAGGCTCTGGGTATAGGGTATCCTGTAGTCATGTTCACCGACTATTATCATAATGGGGGCTGTCCACCTGTCAACATAGAGGTGAGGCGAATATTTATAGCCTGCGGGTTTGGGCTCTTCCCAGTATGGTCCGCCTATATCCTTGTTGGGGAACCATAGTTCTTCGGTTGAACCATACCAGCTTTCTATATTGAACATTCCGCAATGAGATATCAGCGCCTTGAACCTCCCTTCATGTATTCCCGCAAGGTAAAAAACCGAATAGCCACCATAACTGGCGCCCACTGCTCCCAGTCTTTCTTCGTCAATGTAGGGTTCAGCAGCCATATAATCAATGGCATCGAGGTAGTCCTGCATGTTTTTACCACCGTAATCGCCGGATATCTGCTCTCTCCACTCTGAGCCGAAACCTGAATTTCCTCTCCTGTTGGGAGCTACCACTATATATCCATTGGCAGCCATCATCTGGTAATTCCACCGGTACGACCAGCTCTGGCCGAGAGGTCCCTGGGGGCCCCCTTTGCAATAAAGGAGTGCCGGGTATTGCTTTGAAGGATCAAAGTCAGGGGGATATATTATCCACATCTGCAGGTCTTTACCGTCACTTGTTTTGATGTACCGTTCTTCAGTCTCTCCCATTTTTATATGGTCGGAAATATGTCCGTTAACAGAACTTATGATGTTCATATCTCCGGAGGCTGCAGAAAGGATGGCTATTTCGGTGGGCATCGACATTGATTGTATCCCCGTAATAATTTGATCTCCCTGTACGGCGACAGGGCTGTAATCATACTTGCCACTGCTTACCTGGTTTATTTCACCCGAGGACAGATCAATATTAAAGATCTGGGCTGTACCGAGGTAGGGACTTGAAAAATATATGGTCCCGCCATCGGATGACCACCTGATATTCCCGATATTATAATCCCAGCCTTCCGAAGGCCATGATATTGATTGTTCAGAAAAGTCATATATAAATAGACGTTCAAGATCTGCTTCATAACCGTCTTCCTCCTGGCTCTGCCATGCAAGCTTGGAACCGTCGGGGCTGAATACCGGGTAATGGTCAAATCCTTCATTTCCTTCACTGATATTAATTGTGCTTTCAGTGTCTGTGTCATAGAGGTAGATATCGGTATTTGTGCTTATGGCTTCTTCCTTGCCGCGAAGCTTTTTACTTGTATATGCAATCTTTTTCCCGTCAGGGCTCCAGCTTATTTCGCCTTCATCGAACCATGGTGCCGTAGGAGATTCATATTTCTGTCCTTCCATTATATCCTTTATCCCTGTAACTGATTCACCGTCAAAGAATGCAATAAAAACATGGCTGTATGAATAGTCATGCCAGTAATTCCAGTGTCTGAACATGAGATCATCAATAATCCTCATGTCAGCCAGGGGCATACCATGTTTCTCATTGGGAGTCTGATCAAGTTTCACCCTCCGGGTAAAATAGATCATATTGTCCTGGGGTGATATGGAATAGGTCTCAAAATTTTCGAGGTTTTTAACTTTCTTCTTCCCGCTACCGTCGGGGTTCATTGTCCACAGTGCACCCTGGCTGGCAAATGCTATCTTATCACCATCCATTATCCATGAGGGTGAGTTTCCTCCCTTATCCGTCAGCTGTCTTATTTCACCGCCATCAGAGGGGATTGAAAAGATATTTGTTCTTCTCGCTTCATCAGCCAGGTTGTATTCTGTTAATGTAAAGAGTACTGTTTTACCGTCGGGAGACGGGCAAATACTGCCCATTCTCCGGAACTTCCATAAAATTTCCGGGGTCATAATTCCCCCTTCAATTTCCTCTGCGCTAAGCCGGAGGTCAAAAATAGCCTGTTTTTCCTTTTCAGTTGTTTTGCAGGAATAAGTGGCAAGCACCAGTATGAATGATGCTGCAAGAATATAAAAACGATTCATATATTAAGTTTTGGGTTTAAGTGCTTCTTTTATTTTTTCGCTCAGTTCATCAAGCAGCTCGGGGTTATCGAGCAATATCTGCTTCACCGCTTCCCTTCCCTGTCCCAGCTTTGTGTCACCATAGCTGAACCACGATCCGCTTTTGGTGAGTATATTATTTTCAATACCCATATCAATTATTTCGCCGGTACGGCTGATCCCTTCGCCATACATTATGTCGAATTCGGCTTTACGGAAGGGGGGAGCCAGCTTATTTTTCACAACCTTAACTCTTGTACGGCTGCCGATAATATCTTCACCTTCTTTTATCTGGCTGATCCTTCGTATGTCGAGCCTTACCGAGGCATAGAATTTCAGGGCATTTCCCCCTGTTGTTGTTTCGGGGTTACCGAACAAAACACCTATTTTTTCCCTCAGCTGGTTTATGAAGATACAACAGGTATGCGTTTTACTGATATTTGCCGTCAGCTTGCGCAATGCCTGTGACATGAGACGTGCCTGCAGTCCCATTTTTGAATCACCCATTTCCCCCTCAATTTCTGCTTTTGGAGTGAGGGCAGCCACAGAATCAATAACCACAATATCAAGGGCACCTGATCGTATAAGGTGGTCGGCGATCTCAAGTGCCTGTTCCCCATTGTCGGGCTGGGAGATAAGGAGGTTATCTATGTCAACTCCCAGTTTTTCAGCATAAAACCTGTCAAAGGCATGTTCAGCGTCAAGGATGGCAGCAACACCTCCTGCCTTTTGCGCCTCGGCAATAACCTGTATTGCAAGTGTGGTTTTCCCCGAAGCTTCCGGTCCGTATATCTCGGTAACCCTTCCCCTCGGGATGCCTCCTATGCCAAGAGCCATATCAAGGCCAACCGATCCTGTACTTATTGACCTTACGTCCTGTACAGCCTGGTCGCCCAGTTTCATTATTGTGCCTTTACCAAAATCTTTTTCTATTTTGCCTATGGTTATCTCCAGGGCTTTAAGCTTGTCCTTATTGATCTCTTTTTTTTCGTTACTCATACTATTGAATTGGCTTGTTTGGTTTATTATTCGTATAGTTTGTATATCTGTTCAGCATGTTTCTTGGTGTCAACTTTCTTTATTACTTCCTCAATATTTCCTTCTTCATTGATAATGAAAGTTGTACGGAGTACTCCCGTGAATGACTTCCCGTACATCTTTTTTTCACCCCATGTTCCGTATTCCGACATTATTTTCTTCCCGGGATCGGCTATCAGCGGGAAGGGAAGATTATGCTTATCAGCGAATTTCTGATGTGATTTATCCGAATCGGGACTAATTCCAACCACCGCAAATCCCTTTTCGATAAGATCGTTGTAGTTATCCCTCAGGTTGCATGCTTCATCCGTGCATCCGGGAGTGTTATCCTTCGGGTAAAAATAGAGTACCAGTTTTTTCCCTTTATAATCGTCAAGACTTATTTTGTTGCCGTTTTGATCATTGCCTTCAAAAAAAGGGGCCTTCTGGCCTGCTTCAGGTTCTTTCATTATTACAAAATAATTTTTATATTAAACGTAAATTTACGAAGTTTGAGTCGTATATTGAAACAAAATATGTAATTGTTATTAACAACAATTATGGAACAGAAGTGGTTGAAGAATAGCACAGGGAAATTACTGGCGTCATTACTTACTTTAATAATAATTTCCTGCATAAATGCCGGGGGCCAGGACCCGGATTTTAATCCTGACAGGACTGTTGCTGAGAGGGCATTTGATAATGAGGATTACACTACTGCACTGAAGCATTATAAAGCTCTTTCAGCAAGTTTCAGGGCCGATCCCGTGTATAAGTACTATACCGGTGCCTGCATGGTAAATCTGAAGCAGGAGCCGGGTGAAGCAGCAAATATTCTTAAGGAAGCCATAGGCGGTTCATCGGCGATCAGGTCTGTGCCTGCTAAGGCCTGGTATTACCTTGGCAGGGCTTATCAGTTGAACGGGGACTTTGATCCTGCCATTGATGCCTACGACACATACCGGAAACTGGCACGCAGGAGAGAAGTGAGAGAGCTGGGTATTGATGCACTTATTTCTGAATGCCGGGTCAAAACCGGCAACCTTGAAGCAGAAAGAGTAAAAACAGATGCGGGAGAAGAAGAGTTTGTCATAGCGGTTGACGAATATATTGAACCGGTGGCAGATACATCGCGTGACGCCGTGGAGCAGCCTCCGGGGCCTGGTTCGGAGTACGAAAGACTGGCAAGGGAGGCCCTTGAATATCAATTCAGGGCCGACTCGGTACTGCGGCTTGCCGACAGGTACAGATCGACCCTCCCGGACCTTTCAGAGGAGGACAGACAGTCGGTGAGGGCTAAAATACTGTCACTTGAAAAGGCCGGATTTGAACTCCAGAGAACCGCTGATCAAAAATACGGTGAGGCAGCAAAACTGGCATCCGCAAAATATGATGAGGGGCTTATAAACAGATACCTTGATGATAAAGAAAAAACTGACGCAGAAGAAGAAACAGATACCCTGGGAAAGGATAAAATATCAGTGGAGACAGATACCATAGAAGTCAATACCCCGGCTTTGCCCCCTGAAGGTCCGGAACCTGTTCTGTCATTGTTCAGTGAACAGTATGAACAGGATGATATTCCCCTTAACCCCGAATTACCGGACGGATTGTTGTACAGGATACAGCTTGCGGCTTTCAGAAACCCCCAGGAGGCTTCATTCTTCCGGGGGCTCGGCCCCCTGGGTATTTACAGGGCCGAAGGCTCGGATGTAAATTTTTATTATGCGGGAATGTTCAGGTCAAAGGAGGATGCAGACAGAGCCCTGGTTAAGGTTAAACAGAAAGGCTTCAACGATGCTTTTGTCATAGCCCTGATGGACGGGAGCAGGATAAGCATGGAAAAGGCCGGACAACTTGAGAATAAATGGGCTGACGTCAGCCTCTTTGAACAGGATACTTTGATTGTTGATAATGATGAGCCCAGGGAAGCCCCCACACTGGTATACAGGGTAGAGGTAATGAAGGTGAAAAAGAAAGCAGAGGATGATGAACTTAAATTACTGAAAAGACTCGCCGATAAAAGAACATATGATATTTATGAAACTGCTTCCGGGGAGTATGTGTATTTAATTGGAAAATTTCTTACTTTTGAAAGTGCTGCCGCCTATGCCGACCTCCTTTACAGGAACGGTATGAAGGAGGCAAAAGCAGTGGCCTACCTTGGGGAAAAGGAAATCCCCCTGGAAACTGCCAGAAAACTGTTTGAACTGTATTTTGAGAAATAATACGTAAAACACTTGTAATCCGGGTCTTTTAAATAATAATGAAAGAAAAGCCAATTCCGCACAGGCGGAAATTAGAAGATAATTATAAGTATACACTCATACTCTTCAATGATGAGTATAATACTTTTGACCATGTTATTGGGTCATTGGTTGAAATATGCGGACATGACCCTGTCCAGGCTGAACAATGTGCTTTAATAGCTCACCACAAAGGAAGCTGTGAGATCAAGTCGGGAATGAAAAAGATACTCTTGTCAATGAGGACAGGCCTTCTCGACCGTAACCTCAGCTGTGAAATAAAATAATATCAAATGGAATCGCTGGGTATAATAATTTTTCTTGTTATTCTGGGAATAATCCTCTTCCTGGTTGAGTTTCTGATTGTCCCGGGGATAACAATCGCAGGCATCGGTGGAGCCATAAGCATAATTGCAGGTGTGGTGATGGCCTTTTATTATGAGGGGCCTGCCACCGGACTGATAGTCTTAATATCGACAGCGGTGCTGATAGGCCTATCTGCTGTCTTTATGCTTAAAGCAGGAACATGGAAAAAACTTATGCTTAATAAGACCATTAATGGTAAGGTTAATTTCGTAAAAATGGAAGAAGGCAGGATTAAGGTTGGCGATAAGGGAAGGACCATAACAAGGCTTAATCCGATGGGAAAAGTAATGGTGGGAGAGGAATACTACGAAGCCAAAACTCTGGATAAACTGATTCCTCAGAATACAGACGTGGAGATAGTGAAGATCGAATCAAATAAAATTATTGTAAAACCTTTAAATTCAGAATAATATGAATCCAATTGCAATGTATGTCGTAATTATAGTGGGAGTAATAATTTTACTCTGGCTGCTGCTTTACCTTATACCGATAGGATTATGGTTCCAGGCCCTTGTGTCAGGTGTCAGGATATCACTTCTGCAGCTAATCTTTATGCGCTGGCGTAAGGTCCCGCCCTCTGCTATTGTGGTTGCCATGATAGAAGGAAATAAGGCCGGACTGATACTGAACAGGGATGACCTTGAAGCACATTACCTCGCAGGAGGAAGGGTGGCCAAGGTGGTGCATGCCCTTGTGTCGGCTGCAAAAGCAAATATTGACCTTCCCTTTAATATGGCTACAGCAATCGACCTTGCTGGAAGGGACGTCTTTGAAGCCGTTCAGATGTCGGTAAATCCCAAAGTAATAGATACACCGCCAGTTACCGCTGTGGCAAAAGATGGTATACAACTGATTGCAAAAGCAAGAGTGACAGTGCGGGCAAATATCAGACAACTGGTTGGAGGTGCAGGTGAAGAAACAGTGCTGGCCAGGGTGGGCGAGGGTATTGTATCTTCAATAGGATCAGCTGGTAGTCATAAGGAAGTACTTGAAAATCCTGATTTTATATCAAAAGTAGTACTGGAAAAAGGCCTCGATGCCGGAACGGCTTTTGAAATCCTTTCCATTGATATAGCTGATATAGATATCGGTAAAAATATTGGAGCCGTACTCCAGATGGACCAGGCGAACGCCGATAAAAATATCGCCCAGGCTAAAGCCGAGGAAAGACGGGCCATGGCCGTGGCACTGGAACAGGAAATGAAGGCTAAGGCTCAGGAAGCCAGGGCTAAAGTTATTGAAGCCGAAGTGAAAGTGCCTCTTGCAATAGCAGGTGCATTCGATAAAGGCAATCTTGGAATAATGGATTATTACAGGTATAAAAATATTGAGGCCGATACCAATATGAGAGACACTCTCTCAAAACCCGACGATAAAACAAAGAGATAAAATTTTAAACCGTCGTCCTTAGCCATTCGGACTGAAAACATCTTTAATAATTTTTAATAAGTGTATTGGGTACATTAAATATTTTTTATATTTGTCAATATTTTGATAATCTTGAAAAAAGTCTGTTACCATAATTAAATAGAAGCAGTACATTACAGGAATGATATATAAAGGGTAAGGCTTTTCCTGAGTATTACTAAATAAACCTGAACGAAATGACCTTAATTGACTGGATTGTACTCGGACTCTTCTGTCTTGTTCTAATAGGTGTAATTATCTGGGTGGTAAGGAAAAAGGATGAAACTTCATCCGATTATTTCCTTGCGGGGCGCGATGCCACATGGATTGCCATTGGTGCATCCATCTTTGCTTCTAACATTGGTTCCGAACATCTTGTGGGACTTGCCGGAACAGGTGCTTCCAGCGGTATGGCAATGGCTCACTGGGAGATTCATGCCTGGGTGATTCTTATCCTCGGCTGGCTCTTTGTTCCCTTTTATGCCAGGAGCGGTGTCTTCACCATGCCTGAATTCCTGGAGAAAAGATACAATTCCCAGTCAAGGTCTATCCTTTCCATTATTTCACTTGTAAGTTATGTGCTTACCAAGGTGGCAGTGACGGTTTATGCCGGTGGTGTGGTATTCAAGGAAGTATTCGGCATACAGTCGATGTTCGGGATAGATTTTTTCTGGATAAGTGCAATTGGCCTGGTTTTGCTCACGGGCTTATATACCGTCTTCGGCGGAATGAAGGCTGTACTTGCAACATCGGTTATTCAAACACCGGTCTTGCTGGCCGGCTCTATTGTTATACTGGTAATGGGACTGATCCAGCTGGGGGGATGGAATGAGATGATGGAAATATGCCGGGCTGTTCCTGTAAACGAATACGGTGACGACATGACCAGCCTGGTGCGTTCAGCCAGAGACACGGAGTTCCCGTGGACCGGGGTCCTCTTCGGATCAGCAATAATTGGTTTCTGGTACTGGTGTACCGACCAGTATATAGTGCAGAGGGTATTATCGGGAAGGGACCAGAAGCAGTCACGCCGTGGTGCCATTTTTGGTTCCTACCTCAAACTGACCCCTGTTTTTATTTTTATGATACCGGGCATGATTGCATTTGCGATGAGCAGGAAAGGCTTACTGGATCTGACTAATTCTGATGCAGCCTTCCCTGCCCTTATCACGAAATTGCTGCCGGTAGGTTTCAAAGGAATAGTTGTGGGAGGTATATTGGCGGCTTTGATGAGTTCCCTGTCATCCTTATTTAATTCTTCAGCCACCCTGTTCACGGTTGATTTCTATAAAAAATATCATCCTGCTGCAACGGAGAGAAAATTGGTAACTGTCGGCAGGATAGCAACCGTTGTAGTTGTGGTACTTGGCATATTATGGATACCTGTAATGAGAGGCCTGGGGAATGTGCTGTATCAATACCTGCAGGAAGTGCAATCCATGCTTGCCCCGGGTATAGCGGCTGTTTTTCTTCTGGGCATTCTCTCTAAAAGAACCACACCGGCGGCAGGCCTGACGGGGCTTATCACTGGTTTTGCCCTGGGAATGCTGAAGCTGGGTTTTACAGTCTTCGAGAAAAGCATAGCACCTGATTCATTCTGGTCAAAGGTATTTGTTGAAACCAATGTCTACCACTACGAGGTAGCCCTCTTCTTCCTGGTGATACTGGTGATGGCAATCGTAAGTTCATTCACCAAAAAGATCGACGCAGAATCAATCAGGGGACTCTATCTTCGTTCTGCCGGCCCTGAGCAGAAAGCTATTACAAGGGCTGGCTGGAATAACTGGGACCTTGTGAATTCAGCCATTATTATAGTTGTCGTTATAGTCTTTTACGCTTATTTCTGGTAATAAATTTTATTATTGATGGATATTTATAAGAATTCTGAAATATGGTTTGCTGCAGGCAGCCAGCACCTTTACGGTGAAGAGACATTGAAAAAAGTAAAAGAAGATTCAGAAATAATATCAGCTCACCTTGATAAGCTTGCCGATATTCCTGTAAAAGTCATATTTAAGCCAGTGCTCACGTCCTCTGATGCTATAACTGAATTATGCTCACAGGCAAACCATGATGCCGGATGTATCGGGCTTATATGCTGGATGCATACTTTTTCCCCGGCAAAGATGTGGCTAAACGGTCTGAAATTACTGGCAAAGCCTCTTCTTCATTTCCACACACAGTTCAATCGTGATATACCATGGAATCAAATTGATATGGATTTCATGAACCTGAACCAGTCGGCTCACGGGGGAAGGGAGTTTGGATTTGCTGGTTCACGCCTCAGACTGGAAAGGAAGCTTGTCGTTGGCCACTGGAAAGATAATGCCTGCATAAAGGAAATAGCCGTATGGTCGCGGGCAGCTGCTGCCCTGGCTGATACAGCAAGGCTCAGGATAGCGCGTTTCGGAGATAATATGAGGGATGTGGCTGTTACTGATGGGGATAAGGTATCGGCACAGATACAGATGAATTACTCGGTGCATGGATATGGCGTCGGCGATCTCGTTAAAGAATGTGATAATATTCCTGACCGGGATATTGATATTCTGATTGAGGAATATGGTGACTTATACAGTGTTCGGGAAAAGGAAATCCTGAAATCTGATTCTCTAAAGGATGCTGCAAGGATAGAACTGGGACTGAGAAACTTCCTTCTGAAGGGTAACTTTAAGGCTTTTACCACTAACTTTGAAGACCTTCACGGACTGCCACAGCTACCCGGGCTGGCCGTCCAGAGACTTATGTCTGAAGGTTATGGTTTCGGGGCTGAAGGCGACTGGAAAACCTCCGCACTGGTGAGATCAATGAAGGTTATGGCATATGGTCTGGCCGGAGGAACCTCATTCATGGAAGACTATACCTATCATTTTGAACCGGGTAATAATGCCGTACTGGGAGCACATATGCTGGAGATATGCCCCAGTATAAGCGGGGAGAAAGCCCGGATGGAAATACATCCCCTTTCAATAGGGGGGAAGGAAGACCCTGCAAGGCTCGTATTTAAAGCAGAACCGGGCAGGGGCATAAATGCTTCCCTTATAGACCTTGGTAACAGGTTCCGCCTCCTGCTGAATCCCGTCCAGGTGATTGATTGTCCTCCTATGCCAAAACTGCCGGTCGCAAGTGTGCTCTGGAAACCAGAGCCCGATCTTAAAACATCGGCACAGGCCTGGATACTTGCAGGAGGAGCCCACCATACAGGCTTTTCCACTGCCCTCGACAGCAGATACCTGCAGGACTTTGGTGCTATGCTGGGTATTGAAACAGTAAATATTAACGCAGAAACAAATATAGAGGAGTTTAAAAAAGAGCTGAGATGGAATGAACTGTTTTTTCATTTGGCTGAGGGAATAAGATAGTTATTCCGGTTAAGGCAGCTGTACTTCATGAATAAATCTGCCTCTTAAAACATGGGTCTTATGGTTGATCATTATGCGGTTCTTGAGAAACATCTGGTAGCAGTCGATTGTGTAATATTTGGATATGACATAAGGGATAAGGAACTGAAACTCCTGCTGATAAGGAGAAGGTTTGAACCTGAACTTGGGAAATGGTCACTCCCGGGTGGCTTTGTAAAAAAAGAGGAAGGCGTATCAGAGGCCGCCCGCAGGGTGCTGTACCAGCTCACAGGCCTTAAGGATGTTTATATGAAACAATCATATGCCTGGGGCGATGTGCACAGGGATACAGGGGGAAGAGTGATTACCATATCACATTTCGCCCTTATTAATACTTTTGAGCTGAACCCTGTTATGACCGAAGCCAGTGCAGCCCACTGGAGATCAATATCACGTATACCGGAGCTGATCTTCGATCATAAAAAAATTGTTGAGAGGGCTCATTATGAACTTAAAGAAGGGATAAAACTTAAACCCGTTGGCTTTGAGCTTCTTCCTGAGAAATTTACACTGGTTCAACTGCAGGACCTGTATGAAGCTATTTACCAGAGAAAGATAGATAAAAGAAATTTCAGGAAAAAGATTATATCGATGAACCTTCTTGAAAAACTTGACGAGAAAGAGAAAGAAACATCAAAGAAAGGAGCTTATTATTACAGGTTTATACCATCGAAGTACGATGATTTTAAGCGGCAGGGATTTTATTTTAGCCTGGATGTCCAGTAATTACTGAGCATGATTACAGTAAATTTCTAAAACAAACTATTATTATAAGATGCTTATAAAACTGAAAGAAGAAGTCCTGGAAGCAAACATTACACTTTTCAAATCAGGACTTGTATTACATACCTGGGGTAATGTGAGCGGAATAGACCGTGAGAACCTGCTTATGGTTGTTAAACCCTCAGGTGTCGGCTACGACAAGATGAAAACCAACGATATGGTGGTGCTTGACCTTGAAGGAAATATTATTGAAGGTGAGCTTCTGCCTTCTTCTGATGCACCTGTTCATCTTGAACTTTATAAAAATTTTCCCTGCATAGGGGGGATAGCACATACTCATTCAACTCATGCCACCGCCTGGGCCCAGGCAGGCCGGTCAATACCCGCTATGGGTACAAGCCATGCCGATCATTTTTATGGTGATATTCCCTGTACCAGGAAACTGAGTTCCGAAGAGACAGCTGGCAATTATGAAAAGAACACCGGCAGGCTTATAGTGGATACATTCAAAAATATCGATGCCTCATCTGTCCCCGGCGTACTAGTTAATGACCATGGTCCTTTTACCTGGGGCAATAATCCCGGGGAGGCGGTATTTAATGCAACAGTACTTGAGGAGGTGGCACGGATGGCAATCCTGACTCATGCTATTTCAGGCTATGATATTATCGACAAACACCTCCTTGATAAACATTACCTCAGAAAACATGGCCGCGATACTTATTATGGCCAGAAAAAAAAGAATCATGAATAAATATACTATTGGGATTGACTTCGGTACACTGTCAGGACGCTCGGTGCTTATAAATGTTGCGGATGGAAATGAACTGGCCACCGAAGTTCTTGACTATCCCCATGGGGTTATGGATAGCCGGCTGCCTGATGGGACAAAGCTGGGGGCCGACTGGGCACTGCAGCACCCGGATGATTACCTTGAAGTATTGAAAAAAACCATTCCTGCCATACTGACAAAGGCAGGGATCCGGGCTGAAAATGTTATCGGCGTGGGGATTGATTTCACTGCATGTACGGTAATGCCTGTTAAAGCTGACGGCACACCACTGTGCAAAATGCCAGGGTTCTCAGGTGAACCCAACGCCTGGATTAAACTGTGGAAACATCATGCAACGCAGCCCGAGGCCAACAAACTGAACGAGATTGCGAAAAAGCAGGGACAGAAATTCCTGGACCGCTATGGGGGGAAAATATCTTCTGAGTGGCTGGTGCCTAAAGTATGGCAAACACTTAATGAAGCCCCGCAGGTTTACCATGAGGCCGACCGTTTTATCGAGGCTGCTGACTGGGTAATATGGCAGCTTACAGGAAGGGAAAGGAGAAACACCTGTACCGCAGGCTATAAGGCAATGTGGCATAAGCATGACGGCTACCCCGGTGACGATTTCTTTGCTTCTCTGCACCCGGAATTAAGAAACCTTGTCAGCTCCAAACTGTCAACCGATCTTTTCCCGGCGGGAACCAGGGCGGGAGAAATAACAGGCAAAGCTGCAGGGCTAACAGGCCTGAAAGAAGGAACAGCTGTGGCTGTTGCCAATGTTGATGCTCATGTGTCTGTACCTGCCGTAGGTATTACCGGACCGGGTAAAATGCTGATGATAATGGGAACATCAACATGTCATATGGTGCTGGGGGAAAAAGAAATAAATGTACCGGGTATGTGTGGGGTTGTGGAAGATGGTATAATTGATGGATATTTTGCTTATGAGGCCGGACAATCATGCGTGGGTGATCATTTCCAGTGGTTTGTCGAAAATTGTGTCCCCGGGGAATATTTTTCCGGGGCTGAAGAAAAGGGCCTTGATATTCATGAACTGCTTGCCGCCAGGGCAGAAAGACTGAAACCGGGGGAGAGTGGATTGCTGGCCCTTGATTGGTGGAACGGAAACAGGTCGGTGCTGGTTGACGTTGACCTTTCAGGAATGATGCTCGGTATGACACTGGCAACAAGACCCGAAGAGATTTACCGCGCCCTGGTTGAAGCAAGCGCCTATGGAACAAGGATGATAATAGATACTTTTGAGACAAATGGTGTCCCGGTTAATGAACTCTATGCCGCAGGAGGAATAGCAGGGAAGAATCCTTTGATTATGCAGATATATGCTGATATAACAAACAGGGAAATAAAAATATCCGGCTCCCCACAGGCACCCGCCCTGGGCTCCGCCATGTTTGGAGCGGTGGCAGCAGGGAAAGACAGGGGAGGCTACGATAATATCTTCGAAGCGGCAAAGCTTATGGCAAAAATTAAGGACAGGGTATATAAACCCTCACCGGGAAATGTGATAGTTTATGATAAGCTGTATTCTGAATACCGTACCCTGCATGATTATTTTGGAAGGGGAGAGAACAACGTGATGAAAAGACTGAAGGATATCAAGAAACAAATAAATATAATATGATTAAAATAAAGATAGTATTCTCTCTGCTGCTGGTATTTTCACTATCATCCTGCAGTGATAGTATAAAAGAGGCCGAATCCTGTTATCCTTTCACACCGGTAAAATTTACGGAAGTGAGCCTGGATGATAATTATTGGGCTCCCCGTATCGAAACTAACAGGACAGTAACAATACCTTTCGCCCTGCAGAAAATCGAAGAAACGGGCAGGATTGACAATTTCCGGAAGGCTGCAGGTATAATGGATGGTCCCTACCAGGGTAAGAGATATAATGATACCGATGTTTTCAAGGTGCTCGAAGGAGTGGCTTATTCACTGTCCATGCATCCCGATGATACCCTCGAAGAATATGCTGACAGCCTGATAGCTATTATAGGGGCTGCCCAGGAGGATGACGGTTATCTTATGACCGGCAGGACGGTTGATCCGGATAATCCTGCCGACGGACTGGGCAGCGAGAGGTGGATGCACCTCTCGGGGAGCCATGAGCTTTACAACAGCGGCCATCTTTATGAGGCGGCAGTAGCCTGGTATGAAGCCACGGGTAAAACAAATTTCCTTGACATTGCAATAAAAAATGCTGATCTGCTTGTGGAAACCTTCGGTCCTGATAAGAAACATGATGCCCCTGGTCACCAGGTTATAGAAATGGGCCTTGTAAAACTCTACAGGACTACGGGGAAGGAAGAATACCTCCGGCTGGCAGAATTTTTTCTTGATCAGAGAGGAAGGCCTCATGACAGCAAGCCCTACCCCGAAAATACAATTTTCGCCCTGTATAACGACAGGCGCCATGTACAGGACCATAAACCTGTGAAAGAGCAGTCAGAGGCATGGGGCCATGCAGTGCGTGCAACGTATATGTATGCTGGGATGGCCGACGTGGCAGCAATGACGGGTGATAAGGAATACTGTGAAGCCATAGATAAAATATGGCGGAACGTGGCAGGTAAAAAACTCTACCTTACGGGGGGCGTGGGCTCAAGAAGTGAAACGGAAGCTTTCGGGGCCGACTATGAGCTGCCAAATGCTGAAGCCTATAATGAAACATGTGCTGCCATCGGAAATGTTTTCTGGAACCACAGGATGTTCCTTGCTCACGGTAACGCTGAATATATTGACATCATCGAACGAACCATGTATAACGGCCTGCTTTCAGGAGTGAGCCTCAGCGGAGATCTATTCTTTTACCCAAACCCCCTGGAGGCATACGGAGATTACCGGAGAAGCCCATGGTTCGAAGTATCATGCTGCCCCGGTAATATTGTGCGCTTTCTGCCTTCAGCTCCCGGATATATCTATGCCAAAAAAGAAGGCGATTTCTATGTAAACCTGTACATCCAAAGCGAGGTGAATACTGAACTGGGTGGAAAAAAATTTAAACTTGGACAGGTAACTGAGTACCCGTGGAGCGGTGATGTGAAAATAGCCGTTGATCCCGGTGCGAAACGTAAATTCAAAATACTTCTCAGAATACCGGGCTGGGTATATAATAAACCCGTGCCCTCAGACCTGTATTATTATGCAAATCCAGGCGATGCTGAATGGACCTTAACTGTTAATGGTGTCCCTTATGAGAGAATTATCATGAACGGTTATGTGGAGATTGAAAGGGAATGGAAGCGGGGAGATATAATTGAACTAAAACTGCCCATGGATATTCACATGGTGAAAGCCCATGATAAAGTTAAGGCTGACAGCGGTAAGCTCGCCCTGCAGAGAGGCCCGATTGTATGGTGCGTGGAAGAAATTGACAATGAGACGGGTGTGTTTAATTTTAGAATTCCGGAAAATGCCGGCTTCCAGTTCTCCTTCAGCCGGGAAATGACATATCCCACAGGAATAATTACGGGAACTGTAAGAGATAATCATGGCAGGGATGTTTCTCTTACAGCTGTACCTTATGCCTACCGGGCGAACAGGGAAGCCGGGGGAATGACGGTTTGGCTTAATGAAACTAAGAAATAAAAATGATATGTTAGGATTAAAATTCAAAGCTCTTGTATTATTGTCAGGTATAGCCCTGGCAGGGTGTACCGATAAATCAGCGGAAACTGCCGTAAGCTCCTATCCCATTCAACCACTGCCCTTCACAAGCGTTAAGGTGACAGATAATTTCTGGGCTCCGAGGATAAAAACCAATCATGATGTTACAATTCCCATAGCCATCGAACAATCAACCATCACCGGGAGAATAAAGAATTTTGAGATTGCCGCCGGCATGGCTGAGGGGGAGTTTTGTTCCTCCTATCCATTTGATGATTCGGATGTATTTAAGATAATTGAAGGTGCAAGCTACAGCCTCCAGACTTTTCCCGATCCCGGACTCGAAGCAAAACTTGATAGCCTGATTGAAAAAATAGGTGCTGCCCAGGAAGAGGATGGTTATCTTTATACATACAGGACCATAATGGGCGATGACTCACACCCCTGGATTGGTAAAAGATGGGAGAAAACACATCTGCTTAGCCATGAGCTGTATAACCTTGGTCATATGTATGAAGCTGCGGTGGCTCATTTCCAGGCCACAGGCAAGAGGAACTTTCTTGACATAGCTATCAAATCAGCTGACCTGGTCAATGAAGAAATAGGATGGGGCAAGATAGAAACCTACCCCGGGCACCAGGAAATTGAGACAGGACTGGTTAAGCTTTACCTGGTAACAGGTGAGAAGAAATACCTCGACCTGGCTAAATTCTTTCTCGATGTCAGGGGACCCGGCGGAGAAGAATATTCACAGTCGCATTTGAAAGTGGTTGACCAGAGTGAAGCAGTGGGCCACTCGGTGCGCGCTGCTTATATGTACACAGGGATGGCCGATGTAGCTGCACTTACCGGTGATGAATCCTATGTTAATGCAATAAGCCATATATGGGAAGATATCGTCCACAGAAAAATGTACGTGACAGGCGGTATTGGTGCATCAGGAGGGAATGAAGGCTTCGGTGAACCTTATCATCTTCCCAATATGTCTGCATACTGTGAGACTTGCGCCTCGATAGCTAACGTGTTCTGGAATCACAGGATGTTTCTGCATCATGGTGAGGCAAAATATTATGACGTGCTTGAACGTACCCTTTATAATGCCCTGTTGTCAGGTGTCAGCCTGAGCGGCGACAGGTTCTTTTATCCCAATGTGCTGGAATCAGCAGGCCGGCACCAGAGGCAGGCATGGTTTGGATGTGCATGCTGTCCTTCAAACATAAGCAGATTTATCCCCTCAGTACCTGGATATGTCTACGCCAGAACAGCCTGTGCTGTTTATATAAATATGTATCTGGATAATACCGCGTCGATTGAAATGGGTGATCATAGCGTTACCATTGTGCAGGAGACAATGTACCCCTGGGATGGAGAAGTGAAAATAACAGTTAAGCCCGAAAAGGAAAAGAAATTCGACCTGAAGCTCAGAATACCGGGATGGGCAAGGGGTGAAGCTATTCCCGGAGGCCTCTACAGCTTTGTGAAGGGGGATAATGAAGATATAATACTGCAGGTCAACGGGAAGGATGAAAAGATTAAAATGACTGATGGATATGCAGTAATAAGTAAAAAATGGAAAGCAGGCGATATGATTAAGCTTGTCCTTCCAATGAAGGTGCAAGAGGTGATTGCCGATGAACGGGTTGAAGCTGACAGGCACAAGTTTGCCCTGCAGAGAGGTCCGCTCGTATACTGTGCTGAATGGCCTGATAATAAAGACAGTAAGGTGCTGAGCCTGGTCTTTGACCCGAAGACTGAGATAAAAGCCTCATACCGTGACGATATCCTGAATGGAGTTACCGTACTGGAGACCACTGCCCGCCCGGTCATAGTAAGGCCGGACGAGGAAAGGCTAACGGGTGACCCCCGGAAAGCAGTTCTTATCCCTTATCATCTTTGGAATAACCGGGGACCGGGAGAGATGAAAGTGTGGCTGCCTGATAATGCCATTGCAGCGATACCGGATACAATAGCACAATAGCAAAAAGGAGTAATATCAGCCGCTTATTTAATATAGAATTCTATCATTTGCCGTAAGGCTTCCCGGCATACCCTGCAAAAGCTGTCTGCCTCATTGCTCTTCATCCGGCAATCAATCTGTGGCCGGTAAATACCTTTTGCAGAATAGCCACCTCCCTCAAAGAGACCAATCTTATCCCTGTATTCATGGGCAGGCGGGGTGGGAGTGGGGATGTTCCTGTCTGTCATATCCTTCCATTTGCTGCCAAAATCAACAAGGGTTGTTATGTTTGGTTCCCATGGCTCCACATCAAAGGGGTAGAATTCCTCATAGGCCACATCGGAAGTGTAATATTCATCAGCCAGTCCGGCGAACCCATGACCGAACTCATGTGTAAAAACCTGTGGAGTAAGCATATGATCTGAAGTGGTGCCCGAATAATAATTATACATTCCTCCTCCGCCATATCTTTCGCTGTTGATGAGGACAATAATATTGTCATAGGGTACCACGGCAGCATAATCACGCACCGATTTTATGTCAAAAGTGGTGAGATACCTGTCCAGGCCGAAAGTGTAGAAACTGCTGTTCAGCACGGTCTTACGGTAAATACCTTCCCCGGGGACATCGGTTCCTGATTCGTCGGATATGGCATCCACAGCCCAAATATTTATACTCTCTCTGTATTGACGGAATGGCTCATAATCAAGGAGTATACTACTCAGTCTTCTTACATCATCATGGAACTTGTCCATCTCTTCAGCAGTATAGCCCTCGGCAATAAAGGCCAGGTCAACAGCATTATGATGATCGTTATTGCCCGCTATCCTCACATGACCGGCCTTCTTTACAGGTTCCTTACGAATAAAATAATCACCCGGGTCAATAAGTGTTTCGTATACCTTTTGCAGACTTCCGTCTTTCATGTATTTCTTAAGTACAAACCTGACTTCATTTTTTGGGAATGGTAAGGTGGCCACTTCGTAAAAGCTTCGGCTAATCCTTTTTGCCTCAGCGGTGGTCTGCCATTCCTGGAAGAGTGACCCGTAGCCGCGTGAATAGATCAGTTCCCCTGACTCTGTGTCATAAATATAATACCGCAGGTTTCCATAATGGAATGGATCAACAAGATTATTCAGCGATCCCCCGTAAAATGGCTCTTCCTTCATTTCCAGTGGATAGGCTATGGTGGTATCGTGATCACCTGCAAGCATAAAGTCGAAGCGCAGTGTTTTGTCGGTAAAATATTTGTCAAAATTTACCTGGCCTTCGGCTGAAAGGCTTATGAAGGCCAGTACAAGTATTATTGTCTTTTTCATAATGGAGGTATATGATTTGGATATGTGAAGATAATTATTTTATGATTTTTTCTATACGATTATCCAGTTCAGCCTGGTCATTTGTAAAAGAGGCCAGGCCTGCAAGGTTAAGCAGTGTGTCAGGTGCTATTTGCCCTGCATTTATTTTTTCAAGCCATGCTGACCTTACCGGGATCTTGCCATCATCACTGATCCTTTGTATTTCTCCTTCAGACAGGACAGGGAACATATCTATAAAGCCTTCGTTGCGCATTATTTCTTCGAGCTCGTGTCCTGTTACAGGAAGCTTATTTCCCAGTTTCCTTGCCAGAACGATAAGCTTGCTGTCAACTTTCCAGAATTTATCCATGCCTTCACCGGAAGGATCGAAGGATAATCCGGTGTTATAATCCTCGTCCAGTCTCGACATGAAATTGCCGGTCAGCTCTTTACGTCCCATTCCGGCCACCTTCGGAGGAATTGTAAATACATCAACGCCGGCAAGCATTTCCAGTTGCTTATGGTGCCTTATGCTGGCAGCTATCAGCCGGGTGGACGAAGCCAGCTCAGCTCTTATTTTACTAATATGTTTCTGTGTCTCCATAACGGCTTTTTCCCCCGGACCCACCCCGTCTCCTATCTTATTATCGACAATATAAGCTCCTATGCGTCCAAGAAATACATTGAGATAATCGGGACGTGAAATATATGCAGCCATAACATCCTGGCGGGCACTGAAACCAAGAGTGAAATTAATTCTGACCCCTTTCTCCCGTAGTATTCTTGCGCCTATCAGCCCGGAAGCAGTATAAGGTACCTTAATAATGAATTTTTCGGGACAGATATCCCGGTACCTCAGTCCATAGCTTACTATATCATCTATGTTATGGGCCGTATCAGTATGAAGTTCAACACTGACAAAACCTCCGAATTTTCTTGCCAGGCGTAGTCCGTGCCGTGCATTGAGGATAAAGGCTGTTTCCATTATCTTTTTCCTGCGTGGCATTGAATCAAGAATTTCCTGGGTCCGGGGAATAAAGTCATCATATATCCCTTTTTGGATTACCTTGTTTATGAGTGTATTATTGGTGGTAAGGGCTTCCATCTCCCCGCTCCATACCTCCATGGCTTCATCTATATCCCCGGTGTCAAGCCACAGGGTGGTGCCGGTATTATGGAGGCTTGTCCAGAAGGGGTCGTACTGACCATTGACTGTTTCTTCTTCTATACCTTTCAGTATATATTCCTTAATGTTCTTTTCTGTTGTCATATTTATTGTTTCTTAGTCAATTGTTGAAAATCATAACCTGTGGGGTTCTGGAATACCCTGAGACCGAATTCGGGCACAACTGCCAGGAGATGGTCAAAGATATCGGCCTGTATAGCTTCGTACCTGGCCCATTCCTGGTCCTTGCTGAAGACATATATTTCTATGGGAAGACCTTTCTCTGAAACGGGTAACTGCCTTACCAGGAAAGTCATATCATTATGTATTTTGGGATGTTGTTTAAGATAGGCATTTATATAGGCCCTGAAGGTTCCTACATTGGTCATCCTCCTGCCATTTACAAGAACGCTGTCATCAATATTATGCTTCTCATTAAAATCCTTAAGATCTTTTTCCTTGGTCTCTATATAATCCCTTAGAATCTGGATCCTTTTAAGCTTATCAATTTGGCTTTCCTCCAGAAATCCAATGCTTCTCACATCGATGTGTACTGCTCTTTTTATCCTTCGTCCGCCTGATTTCTCCATACCTGTCCAGTTCTGGAATGATTCCTGCACAAGAGAATAGGTAGGTACGGTAATGATAGTTTTGTCAAAGTTCTGCACCTTGATGACATTGAGGGTGATATCAATGACTGTTCCGTCTGCTCCACGGGAGGGTAAGCTTATCCAATCACCAATTTTGACCATATTGTTGGCCGAGATTTGCACACTGGCAACCAGCCCCAGTATGGTATCCTTGAATATGAGCATTAATACCGCGGCCATGGCTCCAAGTCCTGCAACCAGGGTAGTTAGATCCTTGTTAAAGATCAAGGAGATAATTATCAGGGAGGCAATAAAACCGATGAAAATTTTCAAAAGCTGGAGGTAGCCCTTAATATGCCTGTGTTCAGAGATAGGAAGGGTAAGGTAAATTTTATGCCAGGCATTTATAAAAGCAAAGAGGAATAGCGCACCGGCTGATATCATGTACAGGAAGGTTAGTTTCTGCACAAAAGTCAGCCAGCCGGGATATGGTTCCAGCGCCCAGCCGGCCATGAGGTAAATTACCAGAGCCGGGGCAAAATGGGACAGGCGCGTGAAGACCTTGCTTTCCAGGAAGATATCATCCCACTTGAATTTGGTTTTCCTGACCGCTACAGTTACTACCCTGTCAATAATGAGCCGGGTAATGATGTACGATAACCAGCTCAGGACAGCAACCAGTATTACAATAATCAGGGTTTGAAGAAATACTGACAGACTGTTACTAATTCCCAGTTCACGGAAAAAATCTCTCAGGAAAACAATAAGATCAAAATTGTCAAACATCTTAGCTTATGTTTAATTTTGCCCAAAAATAGGGAATATTATAATAAAAATGGAACCGTGGAACCTGAGCCCCGAAAACTCGGCGCGAGGGTGATGAGCCCGGTGAACCCTGCTTTAGCAGGTTTAGTCAATAATGGAACTAACAACGAGCAAGCAATCATTTTTCATCTCTCCCTGCACCCTGCTATTTCATACATCAATATCCCTGCGGCAACGGAAACATTAAGCGACTCAATGCTGCCTGAAAGGGGGATTGAAATATTTACATCACTTATGCCAATTATTTCAGGGCTTACACCCCTGTCTTCCGAGCCCATTACAAGTACGGAAGGACCCTTCAGGTCTGCTGAGTGTATATCACTGCTTCCCTTTTCTGAAGCACAGATTATCTTAATTCCTGAATCTTTAAGGTATTCAAGGGTTTTCATAAGGCTTTTTACCCTGGCCACCGGTATTTTATTCAGGGCACCTGCTGATGTTTTTACTGCTTCTGCATTTATTCGTGCTGCACCTTTTTCGGGAATGATGATGCAATCGACACCAAAACATTCAGCACTGCGGGCTATGGCTCCGAAATTCCGTACATCAGTAATATTATTCAGGATCAGTAGAAAGGGGTCTCTTCCTGATTCATAAATCACGGGTAAGAGGGTAGATATGTCGTTGTATTCAATTTCTGACAGCCAGGCTATTATACCCTGATGATTTTTCCGGCTTATCCTGTCAAGTTTTTCACCTGGAACGAACTGGCAGGGTATTGAATGATTTTTGACTTCCTGCATGAGCTGAAAGTACAGTGATCCTTTCAGGCCTTTTTTTATAAGTAGCCTGTCTATGTTCTTTCCTGCTCCTATGGCTTCAATCACAGGCCTCAAACCATAGATGTAATCAATTTTATCTTTCATCCTAAATTCCTGAGGGATTATCAAGCCTGAAGACTATTCCGGAGCGCCAGCTGCGTATAGCTTCATCCCAGTATGAGGTTACACTTTCACTTCTCCGGAGAATATAATCATTGGTGGTAAAAGGATTCTCCCTGTTACTGAAGCTGAAATACAGGTACTCATCGTCAATTTTATACCTTATTCCCCATCCTTTCCTTACCTGTTTTTTGAGGTAAGCCCATCTTTCCTCGCCGGGGCTTTTGTATACCTTGTCAGGCGGACCGTATATAATATAAATCATTCCCCTGTCGGTGCGCCATCCTTCCTTGTGTGAGGTGAAGAAATAGTTAGCGTACAGTACCCGGTTGTAATAGATCCTTATAAGTTCACGTGAACGTTCAACATTGCCCGTGATGTTAAGCCAGAAATTATCCAGCTCTGCTTTCAACCTTTCGCTGTTTTTCATCTGCCTTATATGGTCTTCATTTGAAAGGTAGATCAGGGGATCAATCATAGTTTCAGCCTTGGTCATTCCCGGAAATTCATCACCGAAATTAAAGAATGAATAACCTTCCAGCCTGTTGGTATCGGTTGTGCACAGGTAGATTCCCCTGTTTGGGAACATAAGAGCCAGGGTATCGGAATAGGCAAGTGGTACTGTTGCTTCAGGCTCGGTGTCAATGCTCCTTGCCGGCATTAGCATAGACGGGGGTATGGGGCTGGCATCATCGGGCTCGAAGTACATGACAAAAAGGCTGTCAGTGTCATACCTGTATAGAAGATTAACAAATTCGTTTGATCTCAGAACGGGGTTGAACAATTCAATCTTGTTGAAATGACCACGTACCTTAAAATTATTACTGCTGAGATCAGAGGTTTTGTCAAAGGGCAGGTGGGTCTGTATCCTGTTATTTCTGATGAGATCCCTTATTACGAGTTCAGCTTCATATTTCGATCCCGCTGAAGCACGCATGGGTATCTTGTAAGTGTATTGCCTGTTACCCTGCTCTTTCCTGATGTTAATATTATAAAACCCGGTATCAACCGCTATACGTCCCTGCGACATATCATATAACCTGTATATTATAAGCAGTTCAGCTTTCGGGACGCCTTCAGGGTTGGCCTCGGTGAAATAAAGATCATTGGTGAAAAACTTGATGGTAAGCTCGCTTAAATCTTCGCTGATATTATAAATCTGGTACCTTGGATGTATTGGATTTCTTAATGGATTATACAGGTAGGACAGGTCTCTTGCATCAGTCTCTTCCTTTTTTACAGTGGCGCACGAGGCAACCGTTAAAATGATTGTTGAAATAAAAAATATATTTCTGATTTGTCCCATCACTTTGATTTGTTTGGTAAAAATAGCAAAATTCTTCTTCTATGGTTCCCGGCTTACTTTCAGCCTGCATAATTCCTTACCATCATTTTTCCTGATGCCTGGTAAAAGCACTGAATACTCAGTTTGCCCGGGGCATAAGCTTCCGGGTGTTTACCCTGTGTGGTCTTTCGTGAATAAGATTAATCATTGAGACCTGTTTTTTCTTTAAAATGTTCTAAATCAATTGATGTCTTTTCCCACTTAGTCATCTCACCATGTAATGAATGATTTAACTGTTCATATTTTTCAAAAAAAGCCGGATCTGAAATACTGATGTCATGAGAGGCCAGCTTTGAATCCATCTCAGCCTTGAGGCTTTCCAGTTCTTCTATTTTTTCCTCTATGCGGTTCAGCATTTTCTGCTTCTTCCTCAATTCTTTCTCATATTCTTTCTTTTGCAGGTATTGAATTTTATTTTCCGATTTTTTTTCATTTCCCGTCTTACCAGGTATTATATCCTTATGTTCAATATCTCTGAGGTTTTCAAGATTTCTTTTTTCCAGGAAGTCATAAATCCCACCATTAAATTCCCTGATATTTTTATTCCTGAACTCGTATATTTTTTCAGTAAGACCCTCCAGGAAATCCCTGTCATGAGATACAACAATTAATGTGCCATCATATCCCATGAGTGCCTGTTTGAGTATGTCTTTTGACCTCATGTCAAGGTGGTTCGTGGGTTCATCAAGTATCAGGAGGTTGTAGGGTTCAAGGAGCAGTTTTATCAATGCCAGCCGTGACCTTTCACCGCCGGAAAGCACACTCACTTTCTTGTCAATATCCTCCCCACTGAAAAGGAAGGCTCCAAGGATATCCCTGATTTTTGTCCGTATTTCACCTCTTGCTATATTGTCAATGGTCCGGAAGACAGTGAGTGACTCGTCCAGTAGTTCGTCCTGGTTCTGTGCAAAATATCCTGTGTTGAGATTATGACCCTTTTTAAGCTTTCCATTGAATTCCAGTTCCCCCATAATGATCCTTGCAAAGGTGGTTTTTCCCTCGCCGTTGCGCCCCACAAAGGCAACCTTTTCCTGTCTTTCAATGATGAAATCAATATTATGCAGGACCTCATGCCTCCCATAGCTTTTTGACAAACCTTCTGTTTCAATTACTACTGACCCGGACCTGGGTGCGGGTGCGAATTTTACCGATATGGCTGAAGTGTCTTCTTCGTCAATCTCAATTCGGTCGAGCTTTTCAAGTTTTTTTATCCTCGACTGTACCTGAACGGCCTTGGTATTCTTATACCTGAACCGTTCAATGAATTTCTCATTGTCTTCAATCATCTTCTGCTGGTTTTTCCATGCAGCCATCTGATGGTCCCTTCTTTCTTTCCTTAACTGAACGTACTTTGAATAGGGGACTTTATAGTCGTAGATATTTCCCAGAGACAGCTCAAGTGTGCGATTGGTAACATTGTCAAGGAAGGCCCTGTCATGTGATACCACCATTACAGCCCCCGGATATGAGCCGAGATATGTTTCAAGCCATTGTATCGATACAATGTCAAGATGGTTGGTTGGTTCATCAAGCAACAGCACAGAAGGTTTTGCAAGTAATATTTTTGCCAGTTCAATTCTCATTCTCCAGCCGCCGCTTAACCGGGCACTTGGCTTATTGAATTGCCGGCGTTCAAAACCAAGGCCTGCAAGCGCCTGTTCAGCTTCGGCCAGATACTTGTCGCCCCCCCTGATACGGTATTGTTCCTGCAGATCTGTCAGGCGGTCGCAAAGATTAAGGTACTCGTCCGAACTGTAATCATTACGTGCCGAAATCTGTTCGCTTATTACATGCATCCTGTTTTCCATCTCCCTCAGGTCACGGAAGGCACTCAGTGTTTCATCCATTATGCTTGTGTTATCACTTACCTTCATCTGCTGGGGAAGGTAACCGGTTGAAAGTCCTGAAGGCAGGGAAAGAGTCCCGGCAGTCGGTTTCAATATTCCATGGATAATCTTTAGCAGGCTTGTTTTGCCGGCACCGTTCTTGCCGGTAAGGCCAATTCTGTCCCTTGAGTTAATCATGAACGATACACCCGAGAATAATTCAAACCCTCCAAATACGAGACTTATATTGTCAACGGATATCATTTGCCATAGCATTCTAATAATTTTGCAAAGATAGTAAAGTAAAATTTCAGGCTTAGCGGCGGGTGACAGGCATTATCCCATTTTTTCTGGTAATTAATATATTTGCAGTATATTTGTCGGTTAAAGCCAAATGCTTGTTATTAAATGAATAAAGGAATAAGGGATTTCGATTCTGTTCTTTTTGCCCAGGCAATGGATGAACACTTGTCGAGCCTGCGGTATGCAAGCATGATTCAACGTTCCCTGATGCCTGACACATCATTCCTGTCGGGCATACTTAAAGATCATTTTATTTTTTATCTTCCGAAGGATTATGTCAGCGGCGATTTTTACTATGCTTACCAGAATGGGGGCTATACCATAATTGCTGCAGGTGATTGTACTGGTCATGGAGTGCCAGGTGCCTTATTGTCAATCCTTGGTATAAGTTTCCTGAATGAGATATTGCAGTCAAGGTCTGTTCCCCGTGCCAACAGGATACTTAACAGGATGCGGGAGAAAGTAATGGATGCCCTTGACCAGAGGGGTAAGGAATATGAACAGAAAGACAGTATTGATATAGCTCTCTGTGTTTATGAACCTAACGGGTCGGTAATTCAGTTTGCCGGGGCAAACAGGCCTCTTATAATGGTAAGCGACGGACAATTGAAAGAAATTAAGCCAAATAAAATGCCAATAGGTGTGGCTCCCCTCGAAGAAGTGTCGTTTACTAACCACAGGATAGAAGTAAAGGAAGGAGACCGTTTTTATATGTTTTCCGATGGTTATCCTGACCAGTTCAGTGAAAAGACAAATAAAAAGTTCAAAATAAGAAACTTCAGGCAATTGATTTCACATGTAGCAGACTGGGGCATGGACAGGCAAAAAGAGCATATAGAAAAAATATTTAATGAATGGAAAGGTAGTGCCATCCAAGTAGATGATGTACTCGTAATGGGTTTTGAAATTTAAAGAATATGAGATTAAAAGCTTTCCGAATAGAAAATTTCAGATCAATTGTCGATACCGGCATGCAAACCGTATCACCCGATAACATAACCTGCCTGATAGGCCAGAACGAGTCAGGGAAAACTTCAATACTTGAAGGACTGGAAGTATTTTCATCAGGGGTGATCTCTGAGGATGTGCTCAGGAGTGATCTTTCACTGCCTAAAGTTACCTGTAGCTTTGAAGTACCTGAAGCTTACCTTAAAAGTAAATTGCACCCTGTAAATGATGAATTTGATAAACTTGTAAATTCATTAAACAATATAACCCTTATACGTTCATGGAAGGCTGACCTTGAATCCCAGATGGATATAGGAGGGGAATTACTCGATTATATTAAGGAAGTGGAAAATGGCAGGAAAAAGGAATTGATTGAGACAGGTGAAAAAATTAAGGCATTTTATTCTGAACTGGATGAGGCAAGGAAGAAAAAACAAAAACTGACTGACAAACTGAATTCGATACAGATAAAACTTGATGAACATCCGGCAAAAGAAGGCGGATTGCGATTTTTCAGGAGAAAGAAGACTGACCTGAAAGACGATGCTGACAATACCCTGGAAAAGCTTAGCGAGTCTTTCGAAGAAACACGCGGTGAGTTGGATAAGGTAAATTCTTTCCTGGAAGACAACAGCAGCATGGTCAGTGTTGTTGAAGATCGCCTGAAGACTGAGAGCGAGCTTGAGTCTGTTAATAAAAAGCTTGATGATATTTCAATGAGACTGGAAGAAAGGCACCAGACTATGACCTTGCTGTCAGGCCCCTCACTTGAATATCTTTCCCGTGGTGAATGGGAGAAAGTGCTGAAAGAATTTAAATCAACGGTAAGCAAAAAGGAAAGACTTGAAAAGGAGCTGGACATGAAGACCTTATTATGTGGTTTCATTTTTGACGGTCTTCCGGAAGAAAAGGCCAGAATTAAACTGCAAAAAATTGAGGACGAAAGGAAACTTGAATACATTCCAAGGGAGCTGGGTGAGATATTGTCCGCTGACTGTCCTCATTTTGAAATATTTGAAGACTTTGGAAGCCTGCTCCCGAACCGGATAGACATGGAAGACCTGGTTTCTGATAACCAGAATATTGAAGGTTATAAGGCAGCTAGGAATTTTCTTACCCTGGCAGAGCTTGATTATTCCTTTTTCCAGCAGCCCTCATCCAGGATACTCAAACAGAAAATTGAGAATCTTAATACAAAAATCACACTTGATTTCCAGGATTTCTGGCAACAGTATGTTGGCAGGCACAATAAGATAAGAATCAATTTTGAACTCGACCATTACAGTACCAACCATGGTGCGAAGGCCGGAAAACCTTACCTTGAATTCTGGGTAAAGGATGAAGGTGAGAGACTGTATCCCAAGCAGCGCAGCAGGGGAGTAAGATGGTTCCTTTCCTTCTACCTTGAACTGATGGCTGCATCCCGGAGGGCTAATAAACACCTTATCCTCCTGGTGGATGAGCCGGGGGTAAGCCTTCATGCACGTGCCCAGGAAGATGTGCTGAAAGTCTTTGAAGACATAAAGGAAAATATACAGATAATATATACAACACATTCACCTCACCTTGTCGATATAAATAAATTACACAGGATCCTGGCTGTACAAAGGAATGACCTGGCAGATCACAGGTCAACAACCGTATTACTGGATGCTGCACGACTTGGTGATGCTTCACCTGATACCCTGTCACCCTTGCAGAGTATCATGGGTAATCCTGTTGGTGACCAGGAATTCTCAGTCGATAAACATAATATCATCGTTAATAATGTGGGCACCTTCTATATGATGAATGCTGCTGTTAAACTAACAGGTTATAAAGGAAGAATACACTTCATCCCATCCACGAATTCTTCCTCCATACCGCTGATGTGCAACATATTAATGGGCTGGGGAATGAAGTTTGCAGTCCTCCTCTTCCATAACGATAAGGAGATAGAGATTGCCAGGCAACTCGAGAAGATGGTGTTTACAAATAAACCCGGGGAAAATGAAAATATTATTATTATGCCCGAGGAATTCATGAATGCGGAAGATCTTCTTTCAACCCTGGATTTTAAGAACCTTATCCTGAAAACAAGGGAGGGAATTACTGTATCCAACTCTGAGCATATAAATTTAAATGAACTTCCCAGGAATTTCCTCCTGAGCAAATTCCTCGGGGAGGTGAATAATGGAAAAATTACCAGGTCAAACCTTGATGAAGAATCAAAAGAGAACCTGATGCTCCTTATCAATATACTTCAGAAGTTTAAATAAGCATAGAATCTTCGTTACTGACAGGCTAAGTATCGGGCTGTCAGTAAAAATGATACATTCCCCTACCCGTATTTTTGTTCATGGCTAAGATTATGGTGCATGATTATTCTCTCCTGTAAACCGGGTATATATCTTCTGGTATATTCTTATACTCAATACTTGTCAGGTCGGCAGGTCCGAGACCCGGTGCATCCACTTCATATATCGCCCCGGCCAGCCCGTTTTCATAAAAGCCTCTCCTGAAGTGTACCCTTGATTTTAGCGAAATTATATCTATTTTATTAATATCAAGACCCATAGCGCCAAGTATGCCGATGTCAGTTACCTGGTGCAGTTCGGGGGTGATTATTATTGTGTTATCCTTGCCGAATCTGATCACAGCAGCCTTATCATACCTGCCGTAGCTGTCAAAATATTCAAGTGTGCCTTCTATTGGAACCGGCTCACCGGCATATTCGTCGGCATACCCTCCAACCATTACCTTAATCATGCTGCCAGCCTTTGTGTCCGACTCCAACAGTTGCTTAATTAATTTCTCGTCAGCAATTGTGGCTATACAGAAATTTTCAGCACCCTGCCTTATCAGTTCGGCCAGTATATGCGTTGAGTTCCCTGTACGGTCACTGTGGTCCGCTATCACCACCGGCGTCCTGCCTTCTTTTGCCGCCTTTATGCTTAGTCGAACCCCTTCTGCGGTGCCGGGTAATTTTTTGCCGGCAAACTGATGCCTCACCCTCCAGATGTATCCACTCATATCATCGGCTATACTGTCAGCCAGCTCCTGGTTATTGTTTGTTATGACCATTGTCGTGGCTCCGACGTCTGGTACATCAGCATAGGCAAAACCAAAAGCAACCGAAACGTAAACACCGGGTACCCGGTCCTCCCATCGTCTTGCCCTTTCCATAATTTCCATTGCCGGTGAAACGCCGGTACCCTGGTATACACTTGGTGTTATAACACCCGGTTTCCTTGTGGCCATTACCGGAAGATAATCACCCCTGAGTGTATTTATCATCAGCCTGGCTGCCCTGGCCCCCTGATTATAAGTGTCGTAATGAGGATACCTCTTGATTATTATAACACCTGTTGCTGCATCCGAAAGTTCATGGTCCTCATTAGCATGCAGATCGAGAGTTACTATTACCGGGATATCACCTGCAACCTTCCGAAGCCGCCTGACTATCTCTGCTTCAGGTTTTGGAATTCCGGTAACAGCCATGGCGCCGTGCAAAGAAAGATAAATACCGTCATATGGGCCATTCTTCTTAATATCATCCTGCATGGCTCCTGTGTATTTGTCAAAAGCTTCTTTTGTTATCCAACTGCCCGAGGAACCACCGACAGCATCCCTCGGCGATGTTATCCCCTCGAGCTGCACACCACCGTACTCATGAATGCGATCAACGAAGCCCTTTATATATGAATCGGAATTCAATACTTCGTCGCCTTTGAGCGGGGCACCGTAATATTCAAACTCCTCTGTCCCTGTAGGCCGGGGACAGAAAGTGCAGGTCTCGTGTGAAAAAGTGGCTATGCCAATCCTGAAATCTTCTTTTCCTGATTGCCTGTCACTCTTGCATGAAAGAATGAAAAGAAATGAAATGGAAGCAATAATTATTTTTTTCATGACAGGTGTTTTTCAGTTTACCGGTGAAGTTAAGAATTTAGGATCGGATTTACTACCTTCGAATACTGTTTATAAAGTTCAGATAATATTAAAACAGGAAGGATTATTCATTTGTTGTATTAAAGTAAACATTGACAAAGAAACTATGAACAGATTCCCGGGTATGGCAATAACAGTTTCCAGCATCTTCTCCGGAAACTGCTATGATACAAGTAATAAGACAAATGATGCAAATATTATCATGCTCTCAATACCTGACTGGGGTGTGATGCCCTTTGCCGCCGACAGGGACAGTCAGCAAATAGCTTCTGAAACTGATGCATTTAATAATGTGGTCAGGGAGGAATGCAGCTATGCAGGAGTGAAATATTCTGATATAACTGACATATCAAGGAAAGCTTCTGCTGATGATACAATGCTGGCCGCAGATGGATTGTATCCCTCGGGTAAGATGTACGGCCTCTGGATTGACGGGATATATTCCCATGTATACGAACTTCTGAAATAATTTGAGTATGAATGGGCGCTTACTGGCAATAGGAGATTCTCATGGTTGCTCTGACAGACTGAACGTCCTGATAAATGACCATGTAAGACTAACAAAAAAAGATAAGCTAATACTGCTGGGTGACTACATTGACAGGGGGCCCGACAGTAAGGGAGTGCTTGACCTGATTATGAAACTGGCTTCTGAAGGTTATGAAGTGGTGACCCTCATGGGCAATCATGAAAATATGATGATTAATGCCCCCAGAAGTCCTCTTGATAATTATAACTGGATGATGAACGGGGGCGATGAGACTCTCAGAAGCTTTGGCGTATCCTCAGTTAACGAGATTGACAGGAAGTATATGGATTTCCTGTTGTCAATGCCCTTTTATCATAAGACAGGAAATTTTATTTTTGTTCACGGGGGCTTTAATGACGATATTGAGGATCCTTTCCGGGATACTTACAGTATGATCTGGGAAAGACGCTATGAATATCATTCACCTGTCTTCAAAGGTAAAATAATTGTTCATGGACACAGGCCCCATCCTCTTTCAGAACTGAAGGAACAGATTAAAAAATCTCCTTCAGTGATAAATATTGATACAGGATGCGTTTACGGGAAAGAATACGGACTGGGTGATCTGACTGCCATTGACCTTTTGAAAATGGAACTATACTCAATAAGCTGCGAGATTTAAAATGGTTTCTCATTTCTCATCTCTTCCCTCACCCTGTCAAGATCAACGAACCCATCTATAGTATCAAGCCATATCTTCCCATTATCCTCAACAAAACCAAACATTCCGTATTTTATATCAAGTACGGACTCATCAACCCTGCGGAGCATTCTTATATTGTAAAGTGCCGAATATTCTTCGGCTCTGCCCTGACCTTCTCCGGATATAATAAAATCTACCTGGGCCCATTCTTTATCGGTGCTGACAGCCATAAGGACCACACTTATATTTTCGTTATCTTCCATGTTTGCATATTCAGAAAGCTCTGTCCTGTCAATAAGAACAATACCTGTTTCCCTGTCCGTGTCCACATAGATCTTCCCGGATGCCGGGTTTTTGTCCTCGTATACCTTCAATATAATGTCACTGTTGCTGATCACTTCATGCCTCCCTTGAGGATAATCAAATGAAATTCCTGAAATGCAGGTGTCGTCCCATTCTGATCCTGGATAGACACTTTTTATTTCAAGTTTCATAAAGAAATTTAAACGAGGAGCCAGATCGCATGTGGGACACATATTCCTTCTCTGTTCCAGTTCCTCTGCAAAGTCCGATTTAAATAATGTTACAAGGGAATCCCTGTAATTAGTGTAATTTCCGGGGAAAGTTATATCAAAAGACTGATTACCCATTCTGTCATCCAGTTCAATGTATTTTTCAAGGGGAAGTTCTTTTATCCTGTAACGGCAGGCTATTTCTGACTGGTCACCTTCCAGGAAGATACCTGCATAAACGCTTAGCCTGAGTACACGGGGACGGCTATTCATTTTATACAGCTTTTCCGATTTCTGGTAGCCGTTTTGAATATTTAAAGTGAGAGGTAAATTTTTACCAAGACCTGCAATTATATACTCGCCTTCACCATGACCACCAAGCCCTTCAACCCAGGCGGTGGCAGAATCATCATCGAAGAGCTTATGTCCTCCGTAGTTCCCTGTTCCTCCAAAAGGATCGACAGGATCAAGCTCGGAACTGACAATGAATCGAACAAGTCTGTCATTGATTTTCATTACCCTGAAATTCATTTCTTCCCATGGCGTGGATTTATCTTGTCGCGATGGACCTGAAAGATTATCTTTCCCAATAACCTCAATATTCCCGAAAATCAATGGAAGCAGGCAGAAGATATACACAGGGACTGTTATTATTCTTTTAATGCTCATCTTACTGAATATTAACTTGTATTGAAACACCAGTAAATGTAAAAAAATCAGATTGAAATCACGAATCTGAATCCCTTCTTGAAAGAAAAATTTGGAAATCCTGAAAAAATGTGTATGTTATTTACATATGTTAATATTTAGTTTTAAAAGGGACTTTCGATCACTGGAAAATTATTATGGTTACATCTTACAAACTGATAACAAATAAAAATTACTAAAATATGGAGGAACACAAAATGAATTTTAACTGCACAGGGTGCTCAGGTTACTGATCCCGTTATTTATCTTAATAATGGTAATCGGTTCATGTCCGGGCAAGAAGTCAGAGAAGGGAGCACAGAAGTTGCTTGATTAGCAGAAATCGGAGTCAAGGGAAAAACTTAGAGACATGATGGACTCAGAGTATGACAGGGATAAAACTATTGCCGGATTTACCAGGGAGGAGATAGACAGGCTTGAAAAAGAACGACTGGCTCTTGATCAGGATCTTGAAAATCTTAACAGACTAAAGAGTAAATTGTCAGAAAAAAAAGCTAACTTGAACAGCAGGATTATAGCCCTTGAAGAAGAAACGGAACTTGTTAAAAGCAAGGAGTTATATGAAATCATTGATGAGATATCCAACCTGGAAGCGCGGCAGGCTCAACTTGCTGAACGTGAAAAAGAAATGTTGGATGAGAGGGAAGCTCCTGAGAAGATTGAAGGAATCACCCGGCTGGATGCCGAATCCGGTGTGCTTGAATCAATTGAAGAATCAATTGAGCTGAGGAGAAAGCAGATAGATATCCTGAGATCAGAAATTGCTGAAGATTAGGCACAGCTTTCAAAGCAGATGTCCGAGATTGAAGCCCGGAGGGCAAAAAATGTCAGGAATGTGACGAAGACTGTTTTAATAATCGGAGTAATTGGCATCATTTTAATTTGGTGTTCTTTATACGCTGGGTCGTCGAAAAATAAAAAAACAATAATTTATGGGTAGTAAAGATTCAAAAAAAAGAAAATGAGTAAAAAAGTTAAAAATGAAGCTGAAAAAATAAAGAAAACAGCAGAAGATAAAGTAGATGAAATTAAAGATAAAGCTGAGGACGTAAAGGAAGAATTTGAAGAATCAGCAGAAGATATTGAAGAAAACCTCAGACAGGCAGGAGAGTCCGTCTCCGAATCAGGCTGCCGGGAAGAAACAGGTGAGAATATTTCCGAAGGAACAAAGATAGCAGGTGAGGAAGCCCGTAAGGTGGGTGAGAAAATCTCAGCCTATTCCGAAAGACTCTTCGGCAAGATAAGGGATAAATCATCAGAAACTTTTAAATCCGGGTTTAACCTCACACGTGAGGGGGTAAATAAAGCACAGGCCGTGGCCGATGAGCTCAGGGATAATATAGAAATGGGCAGGCTGAACAGGCAGAAAAAGGATGTCGCTTCACAGCTCGGAATGAAATTCTACCTTGAAGTGAAAAACAATGATAATGAAGTTCCTGATAATATCCTCAGGGAGAGAGTGTTCGTATCGCTACTGAAAGAACTTGAAGATATTGATAAACAAATCCTTGATCTTAGAAATGAATAAACTGAAGCTGAAGCATGTTATCAACAACACTTTTATACTTCTGAGGATCAGGACAATATATAAGAAATGAAAACCCGTACCCAGAAAGTAAGGCTTGGTGTATTTATTTTTTTCAGCGGCGCAATCCTGATTGTAGTGGTATTGTTTTTTGCCGCAAATAAACTGTTCGAAAAATCCGATGTTTACTATGTGGCATACCATGATGTTTCTGTAAGCGGACTGGAAGTGGGAAGCCCGGTAAATTATCTGGGAATAAAGATAGGTACAATATCAAATATCTTTATTGACCCCAAGGATATCAGGTCTATTATTGTTGAACTGTCACTGCGACCGGGAACCCCTATAAAGAAAGATGCCTATGCAGACATAGTGTCGCTTGGCATTACAGGATTAAAGACAATTGAAATAAGAGGCGGCAGCAACGAGGCTGCCGTCCTTAAACGTGGAGAATTCCTGCAATCGGGCAGTTCAACATCCCAGGAAATAACAGGTAAGGCAAACATCATTGCAGAAAAAGCAGAAAAAGTGATAAATAATCTTCAATTATTTACCAAACCTGAAAATATGGACAAATTCTCTGACGCCGCTGAGAACATTAATATCCTTGCCCGACAGCTGAATAAAACCATGCAAATGATCGATACCCTTATAAATGAAAACAGGAAAGAGGTGAGAGAGGCAGTATCGACGGCTAACCTCGTGGCTACAAGGCTGGACACTTCTGTATTGATACTTAACGAAACAATTGCAGGGATAAATAATATTATAAGAAGCGATAGTGTAAAACAAATACTCGGCAATGCCTATGAACTCTCACAACACCTCAGGGAAACAGACCTGGAAGTATTTATTTCTGACCTTGCCGAAGTTACTGATCAAACAAGAAAATTGCTTTACAGGATCGACAGGGAAGTGGATTTAAACAGCCGGGAACTGTCTGAGAGTGTACGGCTGCTGAGAATTACTCTTTCCAATCTTGAGGAAGCATCTAACAAGATAAATTCTGATCCTTCAGTATTGCTGAGGGGATTGGGTGATAAAGATATCCCCGACAGGAGACTGAAGAAATAAGCTTACGGAAATAATTAAAAATGCTATTCAATACTGGATGAGAACATTTATACTTACATTTGCCGGCTTCCTTTTGCTGTTAACATCATGTATTTCAGAAAGAAACGTCATAAGGAAATACTATACCCTGGAAATCCCCGAAGAAAGAATCATTGTGGGATCTGACACAATCCCTCCACTACCTGGTAAGTGTGAAATAGGACAGGTAAACATTAACCCTGTTTATGACAGAAGCCAGATAGTAAACCGTAATGACTCCCATGAAATAACTTATTATATGTATCATCAATGGGCTGTACGACCTGATGAGGCAATCCGGGAATTATTGCGCGGATATCTGAAAAATATAAACCTCTTTGAAGATATTCCTTCCGGGTACAGCAGGTCTATACCCGATTACAGCTTAGAAACCCTGGTTGATAAAATCGAAATTATTGAAAAAAATAAATCCTTTTCGGCTCATGTCAAAATCGAATTTGTGCTGCTTATGAATAAAAACGACAGCATACTCGTAAGTCACCTGGCTGACAAAACTGAGCCGCTTGGGACAAAAAACCTTAACCTGTTTGCCGGAGAGGTGAGTAAAATAATCTGTGGAGAACTCGATGTTTTTGCCGGACTTATTAGGGGGATAGACTGAATATTTTTAATTATTAGCCATCGTGACGGGAAAAGAAAAGAACAATACTTCCTGTATCCTTGAAAACAGTGTCCTGAAATTGTATGGTGAGTTAACAATCATGGAACTGAATAAATCACTGTATGATATAGATAAAGCACTTGGAGAATGTATGGATACAAACCTGGTCTTTGATCTGGAAAACCTGACTTTTATAGACAGTGCGGGTGTAACGGCTCTTTATTATTTTAAAGACAAACTTACGGCAAAAGGAGTAAATGTTGAAATAAGAGGTGGCGCACAGGATATTAATCGCAAGCTGGAATTATTCGGGACAGAACCTGAAAATATTCAGAAAGGATCAGATAAAACAGGCCTTTTTGAAAAACTGGGCAGCGGAGTGTCATATGTATTCAATGAGTTTATAGCGGGTTTCTTCCAGCTGGCTGCGGATATAACCTACTGGTCGGTCAGCGACCTTTTCCGCAGGCATACATCCAGGAAGGGTGAATTCATTAACCAGGCTGTATTAATAGGGGTGAATGCTGTCCTTATTGTGGGAGCAATGACTTTTATAATAGGCCTGGTGCTGGCCCTCCAGTCGGCAGCACAGCTGCGCTCCTTCGGGGCTAACATATATATAGTGGACCTGACAGTCATAGCTATGATGAGTGAGATGGGTCCACTGATTACTGCTATAATGGTTGCCGGCAGGAGCGGGTCGTCTATAGCTGCAGAAATTGCTACAATGAAAGTTACCAGCGAGACAGATGCCCTCAGAACGATGGGACTGAACCCCGTACGCTTTGTAATTGTACCCAAAATGCACGGTGCGCTTATTACTTTACCTTTTCTTACGATTATTGCTGATATGTGCGGTATAGGGGGAGGACTGGTAATTGCCGTAACATCTCTTGATATTTCACCACTGGTCTTTATTCACAGGATGCAGGAAGCCTTCCTGATGCGGGATATACTATTTGGCGTGATAAAAAGCCTTGTCTTTGCATATATTATTGTTGTCACCGGTAGTTACTTCGGCTTCAGAGTCAAACAGGGTGCTGACCTGGTTGGTAAAGTAACCACCCAGGCTGTCGTTGTGGCAATATCACTGGTGATAATAGCTGACAGCATAATGGGACTTATTTTTTACTAGAAACGTGCAGGCGATATGAAAACTGATAGTGTAATAAAAGTTGAAAAGCTGACAGCAATACTTGATGATAAAATTATTCTTTCGGATGTCAGTTTTAAGGCCTATAGTGGTGATGTAACAGCTATACTTGGCAGCAGCGGTTCAGGGAAAACAGTACTGCTTAAACACCTCCTGGGATTATACCCCGGTGAGGGAAATGCTGTTTCAGTTATGGGACTGAATCCGTCGCAGCTGGATGAGGGGCAACAGAAACACTTTTATACCAGACTCGGCGTATTTTATCAGAACGGAGCCTTATTGAACTCTCTTACGGTAGGTGAAAATGTGGCACTCCCCTTGCACCAGCATACCGACCTTCCCCCTGACCTCATTGAGAGACTCGTTAAATTGAAATTACGACTTGTCAACCTCCAGGGATCATACAATATGTTCCCGTCAAGCCTGAGCGGCGGTATGCTAAAAAGAGCAGCCCTGGCCAGGGCAATTATTATGGATCCCCCTCTTCTTTTTTGCGATGAACCAGGCTCCGGACTCGATCCTGTATCTCTTGCTTCACTGGATAATCTAATACTCAACCTTCAGAAACTGCTTGGAATGACGGTCATTATGATAACCCACGAGGTGTCGAGTATATTCAGGGTAGCCGACAGGATAATTTTTATCGACCAGGGAAAAGTTATTTTTGAAGGTACTCTCCCGGAAGCACTGAAATCTCAAAATAAAGCCCTTATGGAATTCTTCCGTAAGGGGAGGGGTGATTAAACTTAGTGGTATACCTTATAAGTTTATTGCGACAAAATGACATTCCTATGAAAAAATGTCTGTCTTAAAATTAAGGTTTTTCTATCTGTTATAAGATCGTAAAACACAGTAAAACAATATTATATATTCAGATTATCAGGATTCCTTCCTTGTCGTGGTATATGATTTGCTCTTTTCTTAATGAAACGAGCATGAATAAATTTAATCTCTTACTTCACAATAGAAGATGATTAAATTTTTCATGCGGGAGCGAACCGGGCACAGCGAACTCATGAACAGCTTTACTGTGAGTAAGCGCTTGCATTCGTTCTCAAATTTTTAATTAAGTTATATTCAGTTAATTATAAAATTTTTAACGAATGAAAAAATATGTCTAACTAAAAATGAAGGAGGGTTTAGCTATGACACTTACAAAGTATGAAAACAGGCCATTTCCGTCATTTCTTTCATTACTGGACAGATTTTTTGAGGGAAATTTGACGGACTCGAATTTGTCGAATTTCGCAGAACTTGATTCAACCCTGCCGGCTGTAAACGTCAGGGAAAATGAAAATGAAATAATAATTGACCTGGCAGCACCGGGGTTGAAGAAGAGTGATTTTAGTGTGAATTACGACAACGAAAGGTTGACAATCTCATCCGAGAAAAAGGATGAAAAAACTGAAAAAGAAGGTGAAAGGATTACTCGCCGTGAATTTAGCTATCAGTCATTCCGGCGTTCGTTCAATGTTCCTGAGAACATGGTGAACACTGATAAGATAAATGCTAAATACACCGACGGCATTCTTCATGTTACATTACCTAAACGTGAAGAAATGAAACCAAAACCTTCGAAAGAAATCAAAATTTCATAAACCTTGCCCCCTTTTGCAGGGGGACGGGGCTGTTGGCTTGATTGATCAGGTCTGATTCAATGGGCTGGCAAGGCTGCAGCTCATCGATTGAATAGGCATGATTCCCCTTTGAACCGGGGACCGCCAAACGGGACGAGCTCGATGACTGAAGGGAGTCAACAGGGTCAGGGGGATGTTTCCCTGCCGGCGCGGATCGCCCGATCCTTATGTGCTCTTCAGTTCACTTTCCCTGCCAGCTTTAAGAATCAGATTCAATGCAGCAACCCCGTTAATAATAACATGGAAAGGAGGCATATAAAATGAAAAAATTTGGAAATCTTATAATATCTGCAATACTGGGCAGCGCCCTCACAATAGGCTCCTTTTTCCTGTTTGACCTGAATGGAATAGAGCAGGTAAGGGTGCAGCATATCAGTGGAGCACCAGTGGTAGGTGCTGCTTATACAGTCAATGATGAAGGGGAAATTATACCTCTCGAATTCACTGATGTTGCTGCTGAAGTTATGCCTGCCGTGGTTCATATTAAGTCAACTCAGGTGAGAAAGGTTTCTGCCAGACCCTATCGCAATATACCCGATCCTTTCAGGGATTTTTTCGATGATGATATCATGGAACGTTTTTTCGGCCCTTATATGGATCCGGGAGGGCAGCAACGCGGAGATTATTTACCCAGGGTGGGCTCAGGATCAGGTGTTATAATTAATTCGGATGGTTTTATAGTTACAAATAACCATGTAATAGATAATGCCGACGATATAGAAGTCACCCTTCATGACAACAGGGTGTACAAAGCACGGGTTATTGGTACTGATCCTTCAACTGACCTGGCACTGATACGCATAAAGGAAAATGGACTCCCCTTCATACCCTTCGTCAATTCCGATGATGTTGAAGTGGGAGAATGGGTCCTTGCAGTAGGTAATCCCTTTAACCTTAATTCAACGGTAACGGCAGGGATTGTAAGTGCCAAGGCAAGGAATATAAACATTCTTCATGATCAGAGTGCCATAGAGTCGTTTATCCAGACCGATGCAGCCATAAATATGGGTAACAGCGGCGGCGCACTGGTAAATCTGCAGGGCGGTCTTGTTGGTATAAGCACGGCAATAGCCAGTCCTACGGGCGCATATGCCGGTTACGGATTTGCCGTTCCATCAAATATTGTATCAAAGGTCGTGGAAGACCTTATGGAGTACGGATCAGTGCAGAGGGGCTACCTCGGCCTGATGATACGCAGTGTCGACGGTAATCTTGCACGGGAGAAGAACCTGGATATAACCCAGGGGGTTTACGTCGACAGTATCACTGCTGAGAGTGCAGCCGGAGAGGCTGGCATCAAAGTTGGAGATGTTATTACTGAAGTTGATGGCAATAAAGTGAAATCATCCGGTGAACTGCTTGAACTGGTAGGCCGAAAACGACCCGGAGATAAAGTGAACCTGACGATAGACCGTTATGGCAAAAGCAGGGACTTTAACGTGGTTCTGAGGTCACGTGAAGGTAGCACCACATTAGCAAGGTCAGAACAGGTTGAGATTCTGGAAGTACTGGGTATTGAAGTGGAAGATATAGATAAAAGCACGGCAAGGAAACTGGATATACCCGGCGGTGTGAAAATAACTTCCATGTATCCCGGGAAGCTCAGAAATAATACCGATATAAGAACAGGCTATATAATCACCAGGGTTGATGGGAAGCAAATAAACTCCAGAGATGAATTTATAAACATTATGAAAGAGAAAGAAGGAGGAGTGATGTTCGAGGGGGTTTATGAAGATTACCCCGGTGTATATTACTATGCATTCGGCTTATAATCATCCTCTGGAAAAACACCTTCCCTCAGCACCTTAAGGAGGAAGGCAAATATGAATATGAATGTAAGCATAAGATCAACACTCGTATTCTTACTGGTACATATTACCACTCTTCTTCCGGCCCAGTATTTTGGCAGGAATAAGCCGGGGTATAAAAAATTCGAGTATAAGGTCGTTCAGACACCTCATTTCGAACTATATCATTACCTTGAGGATGACAGCCTGCTTAACAATTACCTGGCATGGGCTGAAGAGTGGTACAATATGCACCAGGTAATATTCAGGGATACCTTTGAAAAGAAAAATCCTCTCATTCTTTATAATACACATGCCGACTTCCAGCAGACAAATGCCGTTTCAAGCTTAATCGGAACAGGTACCGGAGGTGTTACCGAGGGCTTGAAAAACAGGGTTGTAATGCCTTTTTCAAAGACACTCTCTCAAACCGACCATGTGCTCGGGCACGAGCTCGTACATGCCTTCCAGTTTAATAAACTGCTGACAGCTGATACGAGTAAGAATTATTCAGTTAATAACCTGCCCCTGTGGATGATCGAAGGGATGGCTGAGTACCTTTCAATAGGAAGCGTCGATCCTCATACAGCCATGTGGATGAGGGATGCATTGCTTAATGATGATTTCCCCAGCCTGGAACAATTGACAAAAGAATCGAAATATTTTCCCTACAGGTTCGGACATGCCTTCTGGGCTATGGTGGGCAAGACCTGGGGCGATACCATAATAATGCCCCTGTTTGAAAAAACCGCCGAGTACCAGTATGAGGACGCCATAGATTCACTGCTAGGTATAAGCAGCAGCACCCTGTCATCACTCTGGGAAAGCGTTACCCGGACTCATTTTGACAGGTATATAAGGAATACCAGCAGGGAGCCTGCCGGGCGAAAAATAATATCAGCCACCAATGCAGGCAGAATAAATGTATCGCCGGCCATAAGCCCCGGCGGGAAATATATTGCATTCTTCTCCGACAGGGACATTTTTACTTTTGATGTTTACCTCGCTGAGGCACAATCAGGTAAGATCATAAAGAAACTGGCAGGTATAGTAAAGAATAATGATTTTGATGATTATGACTTTATTGAGTCTGCCGGAACATGGTCTCCCGATGGCAAAATGTTTGCATTTGTAATATTCGAGAAGGGAATAAATAAACTTGCTGTTATAGATGTAGAAAAAGACAGGATCACAAAAAAAATCGGGATAGATGGCATTCCTTCATTTTCTAATCCTTCATGGTCGCCCGATGGTGACAGGGTCGTTTTTTCAGGAATGGCGGAAGGTCGATGTGACCTCTATGTCTATAATATCAACTCGGGTAATGTTGAAAAGCTAACGGAGGATATCCCGGGCAATATTCACCCGGCATGGTCGCCCGACGGCAGGAATATCGTATATTCCCAGGAAATTATAACTGATTCGCCCGGCATACGTAAATTCAGTTATGCCCTGGCAATTGTAGATGCAGAGACAAAAGAAAAAAGAGTCTTTGATATATTCAGGGGAGCAAAAAACCTTAACCCTTTCTTTTCACCCGATAATAAATCAATCTATTTCATATCTGACGCAGACGGATTCAGAAACCTTTACAGGTTTGACATAAGCGACGGGATGGTTTACCGCCTTACCAATTATGCAACAGGTATAAGCGGTATTACACATATATCACCCGCTATCAGCAGGGTTTACTCTGAAGATATCATTGCCTACTCTTATTATGATAATAACAAGTATGAAATTTACCTGGCAAACGACAGCATGTTCGATCCGGTAAAAGTACCTTCAGACAGCATAGATTTCAGACCCGCAACACTGCCTCCCCTGCAAAGTACGTCGCAATTGCTTATCGATACAAACCTGTATGTCAGGGATCCGGTGTACGACCTGCCTCGTGACTCAATAAAAGCTGTTCCCTATAAAGCAAAATTCAGGCTTGATTACATATCAAATTCAACAGGAATGGGTGTGTCAACCAGCCAGTACGGAAGTATAATGCAGGGCAGTGTAAATATGATCTTCAGTGATATAATAGGAAATAACCAGCTCTTTTCATCACTGGCCCTGAACGGTGAAATTTACGACTTTGGAGGCCTTTTTTCATATATTAACCAGAAAGGTAAACTTAAATGGGGCGCAACAGTGTCTCATGTTCCCTATCGCAGCGGCTTTATGCATATTGTGCTTGATACAGTTATGTTTTATGGCGACACTATTCCTGCCACTAACTTCAGGCTGGATTACATAAGAATGTTTGAAGATAATATTTCCGTTTTCGCATATTACCCCCTTTCACAAACGAGAAGATTTGAGGCGGTTGCTTCTGCTTCCTGGTATTATTACAGGTGGGACCGGTTTAATAATTATTATACGAATACAGGCATCAGGCTTTTTGAGACACGAGAGAAGATGCCTGCTCCTGGCGGAGACAATTATCAGCAGCTAACTGTGTCTTATGTCGAAGATAATTCCTGTTTCGGAATGACTTCCCCCATGGAAGGTCACAGATCAAGATTGCAGCTAACAAGGTATTTTGGGGCAGTGAATATGTATACCGCCCTTGTGGATTACAGGAAGTACTGGTTCGCCAGACCCCTGGGTCTTGCAACCAGAATATATCATTACGGAAGGTATGGCCGGTCAGGACGCAGCGAGATACTTACTCCTTTGTATCTGGCTTATCCCTGGTTAATCAGAGGTTATGAGAATATTTCCTTTATAGGCAATGATTACAGTGTACGGGAGGGTTCCTTTAACATAAGTCACCTGAGTGGTTCAAGATTGCTTGTTGCCAACTTCGAGTTGAGAATTCCTGTGACCGGTGTCGAAAGACTGGCACCCATAAAATCAAAACGCTTTTTTACTGATCTTAACCTTTTCTTTGATGCAGGGCTGGCATGGGACAAAGATTCTGAGATCAGTTTCGACTGGAATCCTGATTCATTTGATAAACGTATACCTGTATACAGCACAGGTATATCAGCCAGGGTGAACCTTATGGGGATTATTGTTGTTGAACCTTACCTTGCAGTTCCCTTCCAGAACGGAGGCTTTGATAATCTCTCATTTGGCTTTAACCTGATACCAGGATGGTAACAGGAGCATTAACTTTTTCACTATAGTCCGGTTTACGGGAGAGCCTTGTTTCTCGTATCTCTGCCAGTACAAATATCAATAAATCAATTATTTATTTGGATTTATTAAAGAAAAGTCCGAAATTTCAAATTGACTAACCCGACCTGGTATATGGAACAGGCAAGATTTACCAAATTCTGGCAGGAGCTTAAGCGTCGAAAAGTTTTTATGGGGATTGTAGCTTATGGGGCCTCCTCTTTAGTAATACTTGAAGCAGCGGAGATAATATGCAATGCCTTTGGTATAGAACAGGTTCCGAAATGGGTGGTAATATTGTTGGGGATCGGTTTCCTGCTTGCACTGTTGTTTTCATGGATATATGACATTACACCCGGGGGGATAATAAAAACTGAACCGCTGGAACAAAAGGAACTTCCAATAGTCAGTAAAAAGATAAAGAATTACAGGTTAACAACCTTCCTCAGTGTAATAGTCATTATAGGTCTTTTGTCATTTAATATTATTGATAATGCAAAATCTCGAAAATTCGGAAGACTGGAAAAAACTATGGCTGTCCTTCCCTTCACTGGCCTGGTGCCCGAGGGTTATGAATCTATTGTATTTAATTATATAGGCGAAGAGATAACCGCCTGCCTGAGCAAGATACATACATTTAATGTGTTACCATGGAGGCTTACATGTAAATATAAGAAAGGAAATAAAAATTATAATAAAATAGGGAAGGAACTCAATGCAAATCTTCTCATAGACTGGAAAGCAGTTGAAATTGATGGTAATAAAAGGGTAACCATATTCATGTTCAATACCGGTGATGAGAAACTGCTATGGTCACATGATTATCCCCTGGAAGAAAGCTGGACAGAAATATCAAATATTAGTCCTGATATATCAAGGAGCGTTGCCAGGAGACTGAAGACATTTTTATCACAGGAGGAAAGAGCAATTATAAATGAAATACCGGGATCACCCAGGGCATCCTTTATTGCATACAAAGGTTCTTACATTGCTCAGAATGCTCTGTATCTGTATGAACTGGGCAACAGGAAAACAGAATTATCAGTTTTTGATGAGGCAATAGATCTGTATACACAGGCCATTCAAATAGATCCTGATTTTGCAGCGGCCTATGCAAACAGGGCAAAAACAAGATCATGGGGTATTTATACGGGATACTATGATAATAGCCACCTGCAAAAATGCAGGGATGATATTGAGAAAGCTACAAGTATTGAACCTGCCCTTACTGAAGCGGATATCGCAATGGGTTTCTACTATTATTATGGTTTAAAAGATTACGGGAATGCACTTAAATATTTTGATCGTGCACTGACAAAACAACAGGATGATGTCAAATGCCTTTTTTATCTATCCCTTGTTCACAGGAGAATGGGCAACTGGGATAAGGTGGCTTTGTTTTCCTCGGAAGCTCTCGGGAATAATCCTGCCAATGCACTCTTTTTTACCAATATTGGCCTTTCCTTTGATTACATGCATGATTTCGAAAAAGCAATTGAATGTCATGACCGTGCTATCGATATTCTACCTGAATGGGCTGCTGCTTATAATAATAAAGTTGAATCTGTCCTTATGTTAAGCGGCGATATAGAAAAGGCCAGGGCTATCCTGGAGGAAAACATTAAAAACACCGGAGATAATATATATTCAACACTGTCAAGACTGGATTTGTATGATGGTAATTGTGAGTCAGCATTGAAGAATGTCAATATAGCATACCTTGAAAATTCCCCACCGGAAGGAGACTTAATACTACGCAAGGCCATGATTAATATGCACTGTGGCAGACGGGATGATGCACTGAAATACTATTCTGAAGCAATAGATTATTATACTGCCGAGATGCGAAATGAACCTGAAGATTCCTTGGCATTAAGTGTAGAATTAAGTAAACTGGGGATAGCCTGTGCCGGAGCAGGAAAAATAATGGACGCCATTAAATATGGCATCAGAGCTACTGAAATAATGCCTGTTGAAAAGGATGCGATAAATGGTCCCGGCAGGTTATTTGACCTTGCACGGATATACTGTTTGGTGGGAGAGGAGGATCTTTGTATAGAGTTAATAGAGAAACTTACACAGATAGGATCTTCTTTCTCAATGCACCTTGTATACCTTGATCCCGATTTTGAAAGAATAAGAAACAATGTAACTGTTGTTCAATTAATGAAACAGGCCAGAAACTAATTATTGATTGCCAATAACTATAATAATTAACCACTAAAACCATTAAATTATGCCACGCGGACACACACAGGACTGGGTAATGGATCCATGCAAATTTGAACAACTGTTTAAAAAAATGGGAGTATTTTCTGATGATTGTAAACGCAATAAAGGGTATCAAATTGCGGAGTTATACTTCAAGTACGACCAGAGGTGCACAGAGCTGAAAATGAAACTATACAGCGATATAGATAGGATTCTGGAAGAACCCTGTACAGGAGAAGAGGAAAACAAAGGATAAAGTAAGTAAGATAGCTGGTGCTTAATAGAGTCTTTCTTGGACTTGTATCCTGACTTTTTCTGATTATTATGAACAATAATAAAGTAGTTTTTATTGCCTTCGAGGAGCGTGATAACCTTGGTGTTGCTTACCTGGCATCAGTGTTGTCAGAAGCAGGTTATAAGTCAAAAATAATTGATCTCCGGGAATCCCGGGAGTCCATCCTTAATGTAATAAAAGAATGTGAGCCTGTCCTCATAGGCTTTTCTGTTATTTTCCAGTATCATATAAGAGATTTTATTGACCTGGTTAAATATCTGAGGGATAATGGTATTAAAGATCATTTTACTGCGGGCGGTCATTTTGCCAGCCTCAGGCCCCGGGAACTATTTGATATTATCCCGGAACTCGATTCACTAGTAAGGTTTGAAGGGGAATATACACTTGTTGAACTGCTTGAAGCCCTGGTTTCAGGGAAGGAATGGAAAAAAATAAAGGGCATCTCATATATTGAAAATGGCAAATTAATCCAGAATGATCTGAGGCCCCTGGAGCCTGACCTGGACAGTTTTCCATGGCCGGTAAGGAATATACCAGGGGAATATGCACTTGGTAAAACTTATGCTACAATTCTGGCCGGCAGAGGTTGTGTTCACGATTGTATATTCTGCGATATCAGGGAATTTTACGGGCCCCCACCGGGACCGTATAAAAGAATCCGAAGCCCTGTGAAAGTAATTGAGGAAATGAAATACCTCTATAATGAAAAAGGATGTTCAATATTTCTTTTCCAGGATGATGACTTTCCTGTAATTCATTCTGATGATAATGACTGGGTGAAAAGATTCTGTGAAGGATTATCCGGGAATGATCTCAAGGGAAAGATAATCTGGAAAATCAATTGCAGGCCTGATGAGGTTGATGATTCAGTTTTCAGGATGATGAAAGATCACGGTCTGTACCAGGTATTCCTGGGTATTGAAGATGGGACGGATGAAGGATTGAAGAAGATGAACAAGAAACTAACTTCTGCAGATACCATTAGCGGAATTGAAATATTAAAGGACCTTGAGATTGGCATAGACTATGGATTTATGCTTTTTCAGCCTGATTCAACCTTTGATTCAATGCGAAGGAACCTGATGTTCCTTGATACAATCTGTACCGACGGATATTTGTCAGTGACATTCCTGAAAATGATGCCCCATTTTGCTACAAAGGTTGAAGCTCAACTTGAAAAGCAGGGACGGCTGAAGAAAAAATCCGGCATCCAGGATTATGATTTCCTGGAGAATACTATTGACGATTACTGTGGGTTTGTATTTAATATTTTTTCAGACTGGTTGCAGGATCCGGGAGGTCTGCTTAATACATCAATGTGGGCAAGGAACTTTATAAACGTGTATAAATTTTTTAGCGGTAATACGAGCAGGATACATTTTCTTTCATACGGGTTAAAACAACTGAAGAAGGAAGCAAACCGTTTTATTCTGGATACATTGTTTGAGCTTGCTGATATTTTTGAATCAGGTAATTATAAGACAGAAGGTGATGATAAACTTGAGAAATACAGCTTAGCTGTAAAGGAAAAGCACGAGAATTTAACAGAAAGCCTTTCTAAAATAATCAGGAGGGTTATGATTCAGAATAACTTCAAGGAACTCTTCAGAGTGTGATTTTTTTGAACCCTTGGTGCATAATGTTGAAAACGTATGGTTTATCCTGCAATAATGATATTTATTATATTTCATGTAAGGGATCTGCTGAAAAAATAGGGAAGAAAATAAGGATAGCCCGGGTTCCACCCCGGAAATAAAAACATTATCCCCTGATCATCACCAGGAGCATCTTGAATTCTGTTATAGCCTCCAGTGCATGAGGAATATTTGCCGGCATGATAATAAAACTGCCCCCTTCCAGCAGATAGTCCTTCTTATTAATAATAACCCTGGCCCGGCCGTCAATAACTTGGACCATTGCGTCGTACGGAGCTGTATGCTCACTGAGATTCTGCCCTTCATCAAAGGCAAAAAGGGTAAGATTGCCTGCGTCACTCTTCTGAATTATCTTGCTTACTATTGATCCTTTTGAATATTTTACTGATCCTTTTAAACTGTATATCTCTGAATGATTGAATGTTTGATTTGTCATGCTGATAACTGAGTTTAAATATTGATTGACTTTAGTAATTCGCCATGTATGCCAACCACTCTTACCTCTACCGGGATATCTCTGCGGGCTTGTGACCGTGCAATCTGGACCATCCGGCTTAAGCCGCCACAGCATGGTACTTCCATAACCAGGACGTGTAAGGACCTGATATTTGCTTCGTCAATAAGACTGCGTATCTTTTCTATGTATATTTCGGTCCCCTGGTCCAGCTTGGGACAGGCTATTGCAAGCTTTTTACCCTTCAAAAATGCACTGTGGAAATTCGGCACCGTAAAGGCTGCGCAGTCAGCTGCCAGTAAAACATCCGCATCCCTGTAATGTGATGCCGAAGGATTGATAAGGTGCATCTGAACAGGCCAGTTTGCCAGCTCCGATCTGAAGCTTATTCTGGTGTCTTTATCAAGCAAAATTTCCATTGCCCTGGTTTCATTATATGGCTCGGCTTCCCTTCTTTCAATAATTATGGCACCCTGCGGGCAATCTCCAATGCAGGCACCCAGGCCGTCGCACATAAGCTCTGATACCAGTCTCGCTTTACCGTCAATGATCTGCAGAGCACCTTCGTGACAACCGGGGACACAGTTTCCGCATCCGTCACAGAGATCCTCATCTATTTTTATAATTTCTCTAAGCATCTTTATCATATGATTTTATACATGCAAAAATAGTATTAGATTTGCTCACAAAATGTATCAAATGTTACAAAATAATTATGATAGTAACTTCGTTGAACCGTGCAATGAACAATGCAGTTTTTGCTTCCTGGATTATACTGATGTTTTATCAGCTAATTCATTGTTCAGGGGCCTGGGGAAGAATGAAATTGGAAATATAATAAGAGGTGTTCACCACAGCGTGAAAGAATATAAAAGGGGAGAGCTTATTGCCTTCGAAGGCGACACCTGCGACAGGCTTATTATGATAGTGAAAGGTTCTGTAGTGGGGGAGATGATGGATTTTGAAGGAAGGGTACTGAGGGTTGAACAACGCATTGCCCCTGAAACTGTTGCCACGGTCTTTCTTTTTGGAGAAAACAACCGCTTACCTGTAACCATAACTGCCCTGGAGGAAACCCGTCTCCTTTTCATCCCCAGGGATGATCTCTTGCAGCTTTTTGCCAGGAACAGGACAGTGCTGAAAAATTTCATGGATATTATGGCCGACCGGGCCCAGTTCCTGAGTATGCACCTGAAATTGCTCGGTCTGAACTCAATAAAGGGTAAGATAGCCCACTATCTTCTCGGCCAGGTGAAGGAGCAGGGTAAAAACGAGATACGTATCCCGCATACACAAACCGAACTGTCGGAGATGTTTGGTGTTACCCGCCCATCTGTAGCACGGGCTATTCGTAAGCTGAACGATGAAGGCATTATCAGCTCCATGGGGAAAAATATCCGGATTATTGATAAAACCAGCCTGTCAGCTTTTCTGAAATAGCCATCCTGCAATCAGCCTAACAGGTAATGAATAAATAAAAATCCCGGTCCTGGTCTCAAAGGATGAACTCCCGGGCTTTTGGGACCCACAGCTTAATAAGCCCGGCTGGAAACAACTTGCTATTGACATTAGAAAAACATGCTGTTTGGCATATTGAAAACTGGCATTAGAAATATTTGGCTTATTTTGCCCGCGAATAAAAAATCAACTGTATAAATGAACCCGGATAAACTTCATATTTTACCCACCGTGAATACACCGGAGGTTATTTTCAATCCCGGGGGCAGCCTGAGATTAAAGGGAAGGGTGATTCCATCACATCGAGACCGATCCTAAAAAAATTGTTAAATCAGGGAATTATTTTGGAGCGGCTTAAAATAAAATGTAATATTGGAAGTCATTCATTTTCACTTAATTTTTATACCGAGAATAACATGAATCAAATATTAAAAACTATTGCAGGAGTAGCTATCATATTGGCTGTCATCTCTGCTGGTTGTTCTAATGAACACAAGAGCAAAAGGGTAAAAGAATTACAAACTCTTGAAGCAGATAAGGTTGAGCATAAAGCTGATGTTGGAGAAAAAGGTGAAGGTGAAGAGGGTGGAACTCAATTCAGTAAAACAGATGTTTATGATGTTGTTAAGAAAGGTGTTCACCTTGTTCTGGCATATGATGCAGAGAATAACGTTTTCAAAGGCACTGTCGCTAACATGACAGAAGAAGTAATTGAAAGCGTTCGTGTAGAAGTTCATTTATCAAATGGTGTGGAGTTAGGACCTACAACTCCATTTAATATGCAACCTGGTACTATGGCTGATGTTATGCTGAAAGGATCAGAAAAGGACTTTGAAACTTGGTCGACTCATGCCGAAGTAGGAGGAAGTGAGCATGGTGGTGAAAAAGAAGGGGAGCACAAATAGAAGACAATAAAAGCCCTATTCATAAGATTAGGGCTTTCCCTTACAACAATTATTCTAATTATCTGGTCAAGCCAACCTTCAACAGCCTCAGGACTCAGACACGGCAGATCAAGCTCGTTTTTCTTCTTGTACCCGTTTAGGCCGTTGGCAAGCTTAATTAATCAATCCCAAGATCCCTGAAAATCTAAATGTTTATATGTCAACACATTACATATACAACATTAAATCTTAACCTATTTTATAATTCCCTAATCCTTCACTTATCAAAAATGGGTAGTACTTTAACCAAGCAACAAGTTACTAAGCTTATAGAAACAGAGTTCCCAAATCTCCATATGGGAACATGGGACCAGGTTAACTAATTAGTAATTCAAATCTGGTCAATGATTTGAATGACCACATTATTAATAAATTGTGGATTATATTTAAGATCTACTTCCCCAATACGTACAATTATTACATTCATTTTGGGGTAGATATATAATAACTGTCCATAAAGGCCTCTTGTATAATAGCTCTCATATTGTTTGGGTCCTAATTTAAAATTATATTGAAAGTTCCAGCTACTTCCATTAGTAGTGTCTCTTCTGGTAGCATCATAAATATAACTTTCTGACAGAATTTGTTCATTATCCCATACACCCTTATTCAAATATAATCTGCCTAATTTCGCTAAATCAATTGCTGTACAATTGAAGTTGGAAAAACTTTTCTCAAAGGAATTTTCTCTTTTATTATCCAGGCTCCAGATAGCCTCGTATTGCATCCCGATCTTTTGCCAGATCTTTTCTTGTAAAAATGCTGATAATGTCGTCCCTTGTAAATGGAAATTACAACTGCAGAGTTTTCGGTAAATAAGAGTGCATAGAAAATGGTAACAATAGTACACAACTTTCAAGGGTTTAAACGTATCCGTCCTACGAACCCATCTTTCCTGGTGGCAGCTTAGTTTGTAGATTTGACGCATGAGAAAAATACGAAGACACACCAAGGCCGAGATGTATGCTCATGTTGAAGCTTGTAGAAAAAGT
>Ga0136651_10000001_pt1 | contig 159767 bp, 152 predicted proteins | sample Mar14236cmmetaG_FD_94867 | JGI IMG/M metagenome (GOLD analysis project Ga0136651, IMG submission 94867) | Marine hydrothermal vent microbial communities from Guaymas Basin, Gulf of California to study Microbial Dark Matter (Phase II) - Marker... ... | reverse complement strand
CTTTAAGGCAGTTCAGTGCCCTTACAGAGAGGTCCAGATCGACCAGTTTTGTTTTAAGCAGTTGCCTCATGTGCAGCACTTCCTCATCAAATTCCTCATTAGCCAGTTTGTCCTCTGAATCGATGGTAATTTTGTCATCAGAGAAAAGCATGAAATGATAAATGAGTATTTTTGCAGCTTCTTTAAGAGCGTCTTTGGGAAGTATTGAACCGTCTGTATCTATTTCAAGCACGAGCTTTTCATAGTCAGTTTTCTGTTCTACCCTGTAATTCTCTACTGCATACTTTACATTTTTAATAGGTGTAAAGATTGAATCCACAGCAATAAGTCCAAACTCTGAATCAACGGGTTGATTTTCTTCAGCCGGCACATATCCTCTTCCCTTTGTTATGCTTATTTCCATCTGGAGTTTTACATCTGATTCCATGGAACAAATAAGCAGATCGGGGTTTAGGACTTCAAAACTGCTGAGGTAATTATTCATGTCGCCTGCCTTGAATTCATTCTGACCATTGATAGTAACAACTATTTTCTCGCTGTCTATTCCCTCGGTCATCTGTTTAAATCTCACCTGTTTAAGATTGAGAACTATATCGGTTACATCTTCGGTAACACCGGGTATTGTTGAGAATTCGTGATCGACGCCCTCGATTTTCACCGTTGATATGGCAAAGCCTTCAAGTGATGAAAGCAATATCCTTCTCAGGGCATTACCTACGGTAATCCCATATCCCGGTTCAAGGGGGCGGAATTCAAATTTACCATAATAGTTGTCCGCTTCAACCATTATTACTTTATCGGGCTTCTGGAATGCTAAAATGGCCATATATGCAATCTTATATATTATTATTTTGAGTATAATTCAACTATCAGCTGTTCTTTTATATCTTCAGGTATGTCTTCACGCTGGGGGATATTCATGAACTTGCCTACCATCTGCGAGTCGTCCCACTCGAGCCATGAATAGCTCAAATGTCTTTTACCGGCCAGTGAATCCTGTATTGCTTCAAGCGATTTGGATTTTTCCCTGACGCCAACAATATCTCCTGCTTTTACCAGAGATGAGGGTATATTAACCACTTCCCCGTTAACAGTTATATGCCTGTGTGAAACCATTTGTCTGGCAGCTGCGCGTGATGGTGCAACGCCCAGCCTGTAAACAACATTATCGAGCCTTGATTCGAGTAGCTGGAGCAACACTTCACCTGTTACACCCTTACTTCTTGATGCACGCTCAAAAAGATTTTTGAACTGCTTCTCAAGCACTCCGTAGGTATATTTTGCTTTTTGTTTTTCCCTCAACTGAATGCCATATTCGGAAGTTTTCTTTCTTCTTTTCATATTACCGTGCTGTCCGGGAGGATAATTTTTCCTTTCCAGATTCTTATCAGTACCGAAGATTGGATCCCCGAATTTCCTGGCTATTTTTGATTTTGGTCCTCTGTATCTTGCCATTTAAAAAATAGTTTTATTCTCCTTTATTATTCAATTTTTTTATACCCTTCTCCTGTTAGGAGGCCTGCATCCATTATGGGGCATAGGTGTAACATCGACTATCTCTGTTACTTCAATACCACTGTTGTGAATTGACCTTATAGCTGATTCCCTTCCTGAACCCGGTCCTTTAACAAAGACTTTAACTTTTCTGAGGCCAAGGTCATAGGCTACTTTTGCACAATCTTCAGCTGCCATCTGAGCAGCATAGGGGGTATTCTTTTTGGATCCTTTGAATCCCATCTTACCCGCCGAGGCCCAGGCAATTACCTGGCCTGAATTATTTGTCAATGAAATAATTATATTATTAAATGATGAATGAATATGAGCCTGGCCTACAGGTTCAATCTTCACAACTCTTTTTCTTGATGCTCCGGATTTTTTTGCCATAATCTAATTATTTAACAGCTTTCTTCTTATTAGCTACAGTTTTCTTCCTGCCTTTGCGTGTTCGGGCATTATTTTTAGTACTCTGACCCCTTACCGGCATTCCCGTTCTGTGACGAATGCCCCGGTAACAGCCGATATCCATTAACCGTTTGATACTGAGCTGTACATCAGACCTGAGCTCACCTTCAAGCTTATATTCCTCATTAAGGACCCTTCTTATCCTGGTTAATTCATCATCATTCCAGTCCTTAACTTTTTTATCCCAGTCAACCTTGGCCTTTGTCAGTACATCACGGGCACTGCTTCGTCCAACTCCATAAATGTATGTCAGGGCTACTTCACCCCTTTTGTTTTTTGGTAAGTCTACACCAACTATTCGTGCCATATATAGCTTTTGTTTAAAATGTGTGCAAAGTTATATAAATTATCCCTGTCTCTGTTTAAACTTGGGATTTTTCTTATTTATAACGTATAAGCGTCCCTTCCTCCTGACTATTTTGCAGTCGGCACTACGCTTTTTTACAGATGCTCTTACTTTCATTACCGCAATAATTTTTTATTTATATCTGAATGTTATTCTGCCCTTTGTTAAGTCATAAGGCGACATTTCAACCTTGACCCTGTCACCGGGCAATATTTTTATATAGTTCATTCTCATCTTTCCTGAGATATGAGCTGTAATAACGTGACCATTTTCAAGCTCGACCCTGAACATGGCATTGGACAGAGCCTCAATGATAGTTCCGTCCTGTTCAATAGAAGGTTGCTTAGCCATATTATTTAATTTTACTCAATTCTTCGTCAATAAATTTAAATGTCGTTAATATATCAACCTCATTTGTACCTACTGCCACAGCATATTCAAAATGGGATGAGGGTTCACCGTCAACTGTTTTCACTGTCCATCCATCCTTCATCTGTCTTACATTCCTGCTTCCCATGTTAATCATAGGTTCAATACAGATAACAAGTCCTTCCTTCAGTTTCGGTCCCCTTCCTCTTCTTCCGTAATTAGGCACTTCAGGAGGCTCATGCAGATTCTTTCCCAGTCCGTGTCCAACAAGTTCACGAACCACAGAAAAGCCTCCGCTTTCGGCTTTATTTTGTACTGCCCATGATATATCTCCCACCCTGTTTCCGGCTATGGCCTGTCTTGCTCCCTCCTCCAGTGACTCCCTGGTGTATTCAAGAAGCCTTTTTTTTTCATCACTAATCTCTCCAACGGGAAATGTAAAGGCACTATCGCCATAAAACCCATCAAGTATCACGCCGCAATCGATGGATATTATATCTCCATCTTTCAGGGTATAATCTGAAGGGATGCCATGGACCACTTCATCATTAACAGAGGTGCAGAGTGTATTTGGAAAATTATTATATCCCTTAAAGCCAGGTATTGCCTTGTTATCCCTGATAAATTCTTCTGCCACAAGGTCGAGGCGGAGGGTTGTTATCCCCGGTTTTATTATCCTGGCCAGTTCAGCCAGTGTTCTCGACACTAACCGGTTACTTGCCCTCAGTAACTCAACCTGTTCCTCTGTCTTCAGATGTAACATCAAAGAACGTTTATTACATTGCCGATACAGCACCGGCCCTGCCTTTTATCCTGCCCGATTTCATCAGACCATCGTAATGACGCATCAGCAGATGACTTTCAATCTGCTGCAATGTATCCAGCACCACTCCTACCAGGATCAGCAATGATGTTCCTCCATAAAACTGTGCAAAAGGTGAACTAACTCCAAATTTAACAGCTATGGAGGGCAGGATGGCAATAATAGCCAGAAATATTGATCCGGGCAGTGTGATTCTTGACATAACCTGGTCAAGGAATTCAACTGTTTTCCTTCCCGGTTTTACCCCCGGAATAAATCCTCCGTTCTTTTTCATATCTTCTGCCATCTGAACGGGGTTTATTGTCACAGCGGTATAGAAATAGGTAAAAGCTATTATCAGCAGGGCTGTTACGAAGTTATACCAGAATCCATACATATTTGAAAAAGCAGATACAAAACCTGACATTTGATCAGCGGAAGCATATCCCGCTACTATTATAGGCAACATCATAATTGCCTGGGCAAAAATGATAGGCATAACGCCGGCAGCGTTCACTTTCAGTGGTATATACTGCCTGACACCTCCGTATTGTTTATTACCAACTATTCTCCTGGCGTACTGAACAGGAATCCGGCGTGTGCCCTGTACGAGGAGTATTGTTCCAAGTATAACCGCAAATAGAAGGACCATTTCCAGGAGGAGCCCTACCAGTCCGCCCGATCCATCCAGCCGTACACCCAGTTCAAAAACGAAGGCCTGGGGCAGTCTTGCAATAATTCCTATCATAATAATCAGTGAAATACCGTTACCTATTCCCTTGTCTGTTATCTTCTCTCCCAGCCACATTATAAACATGGTACCTGCGGTCAGAATTATAACAGAAGAGACTTTAAACAATGCTCCGCTGAGAATAAAGGCGCTTGCCGGCAGCTGGGCATTAAGGTTTGCCAGGTAAGTAGGTGCCTGGAGCAGGAGGATGGCCACAGTAAGATATCTTGTATACTGGTTCATTTTCCTTCTTCCGCTTTCACCTTCACGCTGCAGTTTCTGGAAGTATGGGAATACAATACCCAGAAGCTGAATAACAATAGAAGCCGAGATATAAGGCATTATCCCCAGGGCGAAAACAGATGCCTGGGAAAAAGCGCCTCCCGAGAACATATCAAGCAGTCCCATGATACCCGATGCTGTCTGGTCTCTCAGAGCATCAAGCTGTGAAGGGTCAATACCCGGAAGGGTAACATATTTACCAAACCTGTACAATAGAATAATACCCAGGGTATAAATTATTCTTGCCCTGAGATCTTCTATCTTGAATATGTTTCGTATTGTCTGAAATAATCTCATCCTAGTCTATTTTTACTACTTTTCCTTTCTGGGCTTCAATGGCTTCAATTGCTGCTTTGGAAAAAGCATGGGCATGCACCTCAAGTTTCTTATCGAGAGAGCCTTTGGCCAGTATCTTAACTCTTGATTTTTTTGAAATCAGTCCGGCGTTTATCATTGTTTCCACCTTAATGACGTCCAGGTTTTTCTTTTCAGCCAGAGCCTGAAGAGTGCTAATGTTAATTCCCTTATATTCAACACGGTTCAGGTTCGTAAAGCCATACTTGGGAACCCTTCTCTGGAGGGGCATCTGTCCACCTTCGAAGCCAACCTTTTTTGAGTAGCCCGAGCGTGATTTCTGCCCTTTATGGCCCCTGGTGGACGTACCACCTCTGCCTGTACCTTCGCCGCGTCCCAGGCGCCTGTCTTTTTTTACCGTCCCTTCAGCCGGTTTCAAGTTACTTAAGTCCATTTCAACAAGATTTTTGTTTTCTTTAAATTTCCTCAACTTTCACCAGGTGTTTAACAGCATTCACCATACCCATTATCTGGGGAGTGGCTTCATGTTCAATGCTCTGGTGCATTTTTTTCAGACCCAGTGCTGCCAGTGTCCTCTTCTGGCGTTCCGGCCTTCCAATCTTAGATCTTACCTGCGTTACCCTTATCTTTGCCATAACGATATCTTTCTATCCGTTAAATACTTTATCCAATGATATTGATCTCTGGTTAGCCACTGTATAAGCATCCCTGAGTTCAGTCAGGGCTTCGAAGGTAGCTTTCACCAGGTTGTGGGGGTTTGATGATCCCTTGGATTTTGCAAGCACATTTCTTACACCCACACTTTCAAGCACGGCACGCATGGCGCCACCTGCTTTTACACCCGTACCCTCGGATGCAGGTTTAAGGAAGACAGAAGCACCTCCGTACTTGGCATACTGTACATGCGGTATTGTACCGTTAATTACCGGCACCCGTATAAGGTTTTTCTTTGCATCTTCGACTCCTTTGGCTATTGCCGCGGTCACTTCATTGGCTTTACCCAGTCCGTAGCCTGCCACACCATCTTCATTACCAACCACCACAATAGCAGAAAAGCTGAAGGTGCGACCTCCCTTGGTCACCTTGGTAACCCTCTGGATACTAACGAGTCGGTCTTTTAACTCGAGATCAATGGTTTTTACTCTTTTAACTTCTTTATTCATATATATTTAGAATTTTAAGCCGCCTTCACGTGCTGCTTCAGCCAGCGATTTAACCCTTCCATGATACTTGTAACCACCCCTGTCAAAAACAATATTTTCAATACCGGCTTCCCTGCACTTGTTTGCCAGCAATTTACCTACCATTGCTGCCTGGTCTGTCTTATTGCCTTTAGCGGCAGAGGCTATATCTTTTTCTCTTGAAGAGGCTGACAGGATTGTTTTCCCGGTTTTATCATCGATAACCTGGGCATAAATCTGCTTATTGCTCCTGAAAACTGAAACTCTTGGCCTGTCTGAAGTGCCATAAATTTTTTTCCTTATTCTCAGTTTTATCCTCTTCCTTCTTTCTGTTTTAGTTAAGCTCATCACTCAATTTTTAAATATTAAACACTTGCAGATTTACCGGCCTTTCTCCTGATATGTTCGCCTACAAATTTAATACCCTTACCCTTATATGGTTCGGGTGGACGGAGTGATCTGATCTTAGCGGCAACATTGCCTATAAGCTGTTTATCAACACTTGTGAGAGTAATAATGGGATTACTTCTTCTTTCTGTTTTTGTTTCGACCTTTATTTCTCCCGGCAACTTGATTATAACATCATGCGACAGTCCTATGCTGAGCAAGAGCTTCTGGCCGTCAGCCTCGGCACGGTAGCCCACTCCAACCAGTTCAAGTTCCTTCCTGTAACCTTCAGATACTCCCACCACGGCATTATTAATAAGGGCCCTGTACAAACCATGCAGTGATTTATGTTTCCTGGATTCAGAAGGACGTTTAACATTCAATTCATTGCCTTCCACTTCCACCATTATATCCTTATCAACATTTACTGATAATTCACCCAGCGGGCCTTTAAGGTTCACTGTATTATCATCAGCTACATTTATTGTTACACCTGATGGAATACTTACCGGTAGATTTCCTATTCGTGACATTTTAAATAATCCTCTTTTTAATAAACATAACACAATACTTCGCCACCAACTTTAAGGGTTCTGGCTTCTTTATCTGTCATAACTCCCTGTGAGGTTGACAGTATAGCCACCCCCAGTCCGTTCAGCACCCTTGGCAGTTCATCCACGCCCGCATATTTTCTCAGGCCGGGGCGACTGATACGCTCGAGTGATTTAATAGCCGGCATTTTGCTTTTCGGATGATATTTGAGGGCTATCTTAATGGTACCCTGAGGACCCTCATCCTCAAATTTATAACTAAGGATATATCCCTTGTCATACAATATCTTTGTAATATCCTTCTTCAGATTCGATGCAGGAATTTCCACCACCTTATGTCCGGCAGAAATAGCGTTCCTTATTCGTGTAAGAAAATCTGCAATTGGATCAGTCATCGTTTCAATTTTTAAATATTAATATTACCAGCTGGCTTTCCTAATGCCAGGGATAAGTCCTTCCGAAGCCATTTCCCTGAAGGTGATACGGCTTATTCCGAACTGTCTCATATAGCCTCTCGGCCTGCCCGTAATACTGCAACGGTTATGCAGGCGTATGGGGCTGGAATTTCGCGGAAGGCGGCTTAATCCCACATAATCGCCTTCAGCTTTAAGCCTGGCTCTTTTGGCTTCGTATTTTTTTACAAGTCTGGCTCGTTTTACCTCGCGGGCTTTCATTGATTCTTTAGCCATAATTTATTAGTTTTTCGTTGTTTTAAATGGCAAACCATAATAACGCAGTAAGGCAAAGCCTTCCTCATCCGTTTTTGCCGTGGTAACGAATGTTATCTGCAAACCCATTATTTTTACCACCTTATCAATATCAATTTCAGGAAATATGATCTGTTCGGTTATTCCCAGGGTATAGTTACCCCTGCCATCGAGCTTGTTACTGATACCCTTGAAGTCGCGTATACGTGGCAAGGCCACCCTGATAAGCCTTTCAAGGAATTCATACATCCTTTCTTTTCTGAGCGTTGTCATCACACCAATAGGCATATTTCTTCTCAGTTTGAAGTTGGAAATATCCTTTGATGAGAGAGTCTGAACGGCCTTTTGTCCAGCAATAGCCGTAACTTCTTGTGTTCCGACCTCAATAAGTTTCTTGTCGGCAATAGCCTGGCCTATTCCCTGGTTAATAACAATTTTTTCCAGGCGGGGAACCTGCATTATGGTTTTATAACCAAACTCCTTCATGAGAGCAGGTACTATTTCTTCCCTGTATTTCTTTTGTAAAGTAGGCGTATACATTATTTAATCTCCTCTCCTGATTTTTTAGAATACCGGACAAGCTTATTTTTCTTATTCAATCTCCTGCCGGCACGTGTTCCGTCACCTGAAGCAGGATCTACCAGCATCAGATTTGAAATATGGATGGTAGCTTCTTTTTTTATTATTCCACCCTGGGGGTTCTGGGCATTTGGCTTGGTATGTTTGGAAACCATATTGACACCTTCCACAATGGCCCTTTTCTTTTTTCTGTTCACTTCCAGGATACGACCTTTCTGTCCCTTTGATTCACCTGTTATCACTACAACAGTATCTCCTTTTTTGATATGTAGTTTTTCTTGCATTGTTCTTAATTTGTTATAACACTTCAGGTGCCAGTGATACAATTTTCATATATTTTTCACGTAATTCCCTTGGCACAGGTCCGAAGATTCGTGTGCCGCGAACCTCATTTATGTTATTCAGCAATACAACAGCGTTATCATCAAAACGGATATATGAACCGTCGGGCCTGCGTATTTCCTTATTTGTTCTTACAATCACAGCCCTGGAAACCATTCCCTTTTTTGCTTCACCTGAGGGGATGGCGCTTTTAACTGTAACTATTACCTTATCGCCAATGGATGCATATTTTTTTCTGCTTCCACCAAGCACCCTTATTACCAGCACCTCTTTGGCCCCGGTGTTATCGGCTACAGATAGTCTACTTTCCTGTTGTACCATAATTACTTGACTCTTTCAATTACTTCAACCAATCTCCAGGATTTTCTCTTACTTAAAGGCCTGGTTTCCATTATACGAACAGTGTCGCCAATATTGCAGGTATTCTCCTCGTCATGTGCAAGAAGTTTTTTTGTTCTGTTTACAAACTTACCGTAAACAGGATGCTTGACCTTTCTTTTTACGGCCACGGTAATTGATTTGTCCATTTTATTACTGACAACAATACCTGTACGTTCTTTTCTTAAATTTCTTTCCATTGTTGACACTAGCTATTTTGTTGTTCATTCAACTCTCTTTTTCGCAATTCAGTCAGCAATCTTGCTATATTGCCTCTTGTTTCCTTAATTATATTGGGATTATCAAGCGGAGTTATAGCATGATTAAGCTTCATGCGCACGAGTGAGATTCTCTCATTATCGATCCTTTCACGGATCTCCTGGGTTGTCAATTCCCTTATTTCTGAACTTTTCATGTTAAAACTCTTTATTCCTGAACATAATCATACCTTACCACGAATTTGGTGGGTATGGGCAATTTCTGTGCTCCGAGCCTCATCGCTTCCTTTGCCACCTCATAAGGCACACCCTCGCATTCCAAAATAATCCTGCCCGGTGTAACAGGTGCCACAAAACCTTCTGGTGCACCCTTACCCTTACCCATTCTTACCTCTGCAGGTTTTTTGGTAATAGGCTTATCGGGAAAGATCCGTATCCACAGCTGTCCTTCACGTTTCATATGGCGGGTAACAGCCTGGCGTGCTGCCTCTATCTGCCTTCCTGTAATCCATGCTGACTCCAGCGCCTTGATGCCAAAGGAACCGAAAGCAAGCTGGTTACCTCTCTGGGCATTACCTTTCATTCTCCCTTTCTGGCGCCTCCTGTATTTTGTCTTCTTAGGTTGTAACATTTTTTACTGTCTTAATATATTGTATTCTTATATTCCTGCTCCCTATATTCTTTGTCTCTGAGGTACAAAGCCTTACACCTCATTTTAAGACACGCTTCAGCGTGTCTCTACTATTATTTCTTTCTTTTCCTCATACCGGCACCCCTGCCTGCCGCTTTCTGACTCTTAATGGCAATATCAGGTGACAGATCACGCTTCCCGTACACCTCTCCGTTACATATCCACACCTTGATTCCTATTAATCCGACTTTTGTAAGGGCTTCAGCAAGTGCATAATCTATATCAGCCCTGAAGGTATGCAGCGGGATACGTCCTTCCTTATAAGTTTCACTCCTGGCCATTTCTGCACCACCCAGCCTGCCTGATATAAGTACTTTTATACCTTCTGCGCCCATACGCATCGTGGAAGCGATGGCCATCTTTATGGCACGGCGATATGATATCTTTCCCTCAACCTGGCGTGCTATATTGTTTGCCACTATTGTAGCATCCAGTTCGGGCCTTTTCACCTCGAAGATATTTATCTGCACTTCCTTCCTGGTAATTTTCTTCAATTCTTCTTTCAGCTTATCAACTTCCTGTCCGCCCTTACCTATAATAATACCCGGCCTGGCAGTATTCACAGTAACTGTAATAAGCTTAAGGGTTCTCTCAATGATAATTTTTGATATACTGGCTTTTGCAAGCCTTGCATTGAGATATTCCCTTATCCTGGCGTCCTCAATCAGTTTGCCGGAGAAATCCCTGCCGCCATACCAGTTTGAGTCCCAGCCTTTAATTATACCAAGTCTGTTTCCTGTCGGATTAACTTTTTGTCCCATCTATTTCAGTTTGATGTATTTTCTATTTCTTCTTTATTTAAACTATCAAGTACCAGGGTTACATGATTTGATCTTTTTCTTATCCTGTAAGCACGTCCCTGGGGGGCTGTTTGCAGCCTTTTCAGAGTACGGCCCTGGTTAACGAAAGCTTCCCTGATATAGAGATTACTTTCCTCAATACGTACTCCCTCATTTTTTGCCTGCCAGTTGGCTATTGCAGAAAGAAGAAGTTTTTCAACATTACGTGATGCTTCCTTGGAGCTGTATTTAAGCACATCAAGGGCTCTGTTTACCTCCATACCTTTAATCATATCAGTTACCAGCCTCATTTTACGTGGTGAGGTAGGACAGTTTCTCAGTACTGCCTGGTAGGTTTTTAATCTTTCCTCTTTGCGCTTCTCAGCTGAAATTCTTTTCCTTGCACCCATTTCACAGGTTTTTTATCTTTTCAAAATATTTTATTATCTCTGCTTACCTCCATGTCCCCTGAAAGTACGTGTAGGGGCAAATTCGCCCAGTTTATGACCTACCATATTTTCAGTAATATAGACAGGGATGAATTTATTCCCATTATGAACAGCAATTGTATGTCCGACGAAGTCCGGTGATATCACTGAGCGTCGTGACCATGTTTTAATTACTGATTTTTTCCCTGAATCGTTCATCTCCAGCACTCTTTTTTCAAGTTTGAAGTCGATAAACGGGCCTTTTTTAATAGATCTGCTCATATTGAATCAATTATTTTTTCCTTTTTTCTATGATATACTTGTCGGAATATTTCTTTTTGCTCCTGGTCTTATATCCTTTTGCAGGCAATCCTGTGCGTGAACGCGGGTGTCCGCCCGAAGCTCTTCCTTCTCCTCCACCCATAGGATGGTCAACGGGGTTCATTGCCACGCCTCTTGTCCTGGGCCGGCGACCGTGCCACCTGCTGCGGCCAGCCTTTCCCGAGATTTCCAGCGAATGGTCAGGGTTTGATACCGAACCCACCGTAGCCTTGCATTTAACAAGAACCATCCTTGTTTCGCCGGATGGCAATTTAACAGTGGCATATTTACCTTCCCTGGCAACGAGCTGGGCATAGGAACCGGCACTTCTTGCCATTGCTCCGCCCCTGCCGGGCTTTAATTCAATATTATGGATTATGGTACCCAGCGGAATATCCGACAGTGGTAAGGCATTACCCACCTCGGGTGCTACTCCCTGCCCTGATATAACTGTCTGACCAACCTGCAGGCCCTGTGGGGCCAGTATATACCTCTTCTCTCCATCTTCATAAAACAAGAGGGCTATCCTTGCGGAACGGTTTGGATCATACTCTATTGTTTTCACAGTAGCCGTCATTCCATCCTTATTACGGCTGAAATCTATTTCACGGTACCTTCTCTTATGACCACCGCCGATATACCGCATAGTCATTCGTCCGCTGTTGTTCCTTCCGCCACTTTTCTTAAGCGGGCGAAGCAGGGATTTTTCAGGCTCAGTACTCGTTATATTATCACGGGCACCGATTATTTTATGTCTCTGACCTGGTGTTACAGGTTTTATCTTTCTAACTGCCATAATCTGTTATATATTGCTATAGAAATCAATCGTATCTCCTTCAGCTACCGTTATGATAGCCTTCTTATAAACAGGTGTTCGACCCCTCATCACACCTGATTTTGTATAGCGCATCTTTTTCTTGCCGTTATAAATCATTGTTTTCACCGATTCCACGGTTACATCATACATTTCTTCAACGGCTTTTTTTATCTGCAATTTATTTGCATCCGTTGCAACTATGAACCCGTAGCGATTGAATTTATCGCCCTGGTCAGTCATTTTCTCTGTTACAATTGGCTTCAGTAAGATATCCATTACTAAATTTTTCTAATTTTTAAATGTTGAATGCAAAACGTCAACTGCACTCTCGACAAGTATGAGAACCGAAGCCCTTGTAATTATGTAAGTATTTAACTCATCGCTAGTTACGACTTCAACTCCCTTCAAATTTCGAGATGACAAATATACATTTTTATTTTGTTCAGGAAAAACTATCAGTGATTTTTTACCTGTCAGCTTAAGATTAGCCCCAAGTTTTGCCATTTCCCTCGTTTTAGGTTCTTCAAAGTTGAAATCCTCAAGGACAATAATACTGTTTGATTTTGCCTTGTATGTAAGGGCTGATTTTCTGGCCAGCTGCTTCATTTTCTTATTAATCTTGAAGCCATAATATCTTGGCCTGGGTCCGAAGGTCCGTCCGCCTCCCCTGAATATGGGGTTTTTAATATCACCAAAACGGGCTGTACCTGTCCCTTTCTGCCTTTTGATCTTACGTGTACTGCCTGTAACATCCCCTCTTTCCTTGGAGCTATGAGTACCCTGTCTTTTAGTGGCCATATACTGTTTTGTATCAAGGTATATGGCATGATCATTGGGCTCGATGCCAAATATTGAATCGTCGAGGCTGATTTTCCTTCCTGTATCTTTTCCTTCTATATCAAATACTGCTATTTCCATTACTTTGTAATTATTAAGTAACCACCTTTGGGACCGGGAACCGATCCTTTAACTATCAATAAATTACTGTCAGGAATGAGTTTAATAACCCTGAGGCTGATAGCCATCACCTTGTTATTCCCCATGTGTCCGGCCATTCTCATTCCTTTAAAGACCTTTGACGGATAAGAAGAAGCACCCAGTGAGCCGGGGGCTCTTTCCCTGTTATGCTGTCCGTGTGTTTTATCACCCACACCCCTGAAACCATAACGTTTTACCACGCCCTGGAATCCTTTTCCTTTTGACCATCCCCTGACGTCGAGCCAGGTATCATCATCAAAGAGGTTTACATCAAGAACATCACCGATTTTATATTTATCCTGAGGAAAACCCGTAAATTCAACGGCCATTCTTTTAGGACCCGTATTGGCTTTCTTAAAGTGACCTATCTCAGCTTTAGTACTGTTTTTTTCTTTCTTATCTCCAAAGCCCAGCTGCAGTGCGTTGTAACCGTCTTTTTCCTTAGTCTTGACCTGGGTAACAACACAAGGGCCGGCTTCGATTACCGTACATGGAATATTTTTCCCGTCTTCATCGAATACAGAAGTCATTCCAACTTTTTTGCCTATTAATCCCTGCATTTTTTCTAATCTTTACTGGTTTCACACTTTAATTTCTACTTCCACCCCGCTCGGCAGCTCGAGCTTCATTAAAGCATCAATTGTTTTTGGTGTTGAGCTATAAATATCAAGCAGCCTTTTGTAACTTGAAAGCTGGAATTGCTCTCTCGACTTTTTATTAACGAATGTTGACCTGAGGACAGTAAACACCCTTTTATGGGTCGGCAGCGGTATAGGGCCACTTACGACAGCACCAGTAGATTTTACCGTCTTTACGATCTTCTCTGCGGATTTATCCACGAGGTTATGATCATAAGATTTCAGTTTAATACGAATTTTCTGACTCATCTCTAATAGAATTTACCTTTAATTTGTTCTATAATTTTATTTGAAATTTCTTCAGGCACCTCCTCATAGTGGGAATACTCCATTGTAGAAGTAGCCCTTCCGGAAGTAAGGGTTCTCAGTACAGTAACATAACCGAAGTTTTCTGCCAGCGGCACTTTAGCTTTTATAACCCTTGAACCTGCTTTCGATTCCATACCCTCGACCTTTCCTCTTCTTCTGTTGAAATCGCTTACCACGTCACCCACGAATTCCTCCGGTGTTACCACTTCCGCCTTCATGATTGGCTCCAGCAATACCGGCCGGCATTTGGGGGCTGAATTTCTCAGTGCCTGTCGTGCGGCAATTTCGAACGATAGTGAATCGGAATCAACCGGGTGGTATGAACCGTCTTTGAGTACAACCTTCAGGTTATATAGGGGGAATCCAGCAAGCGGTCCATTAGACATGGCCATTTTGAATCCTTTTTCCACGGAAGAAATAAATTCTCTTGGTATATTACCTCCCCTTACCTGATCGATAAACTGAAGCCCTGTAAATCCATCCTCAGCAGGCATTATTTCAACCTCTATATCGGCAAATTTACCCTTTCCTCCTGTTTGTTTCTTAAACACCTCACGATGTTCAACAGAAGAAGTAAGTGCTTCTTTATATGCAACCTGTGGTTTACCCTGGTTACATTCAATCTTGAACTCTCTTTTCAGACGGTCAATAAGTATTTCCAGGTGTAATTCACCCATTCCACTGATAATGGTTTGCCCGCTATCGGAATCAGATTTAACCTGGAATGTAGGATCTTCCTCTGCCAGTTTATTCAGGGCAATGCCCAGTTTATCCATATCAGCCTGTGTTTTAGGCTCAATGGCAACCCCTATTACGGGCTCGGGAAACTCCATAGACTCAAGCCAGATAGGCTTGTGGATCGCACACAGTGTATCGCCTGTCTTAAGGTCTTTCAGACCCACGGCGGCACATATATCACCTGCTGAGATGCTCTGCTTTGGATTTTGTTTATTGGCATGCATCTGGAAGAGGCGGTTTATTCTTTCTCTTTTGCCGGTGCGCATATTTAGCACCATGTCGCCGGTTTTTAACATCCCTGAATATACACGCAGGAAAGCCAGACGTCCGACAAAGGGATCGGTAGCTATTTTAAATGCCAGTGCAGCGAGGGGTTCATTTTCATCAGGCATACGAATTGCTTCCTCGTTATTCCTGGGATTTATTCCCGTTACACCTCCCACCTCCAGTGGTGAAGGCAAATAGGCAACGATAGCATCGAGCAACCTCTGTATACCCTTGTTTTTAAAAGCCGATCCGCAGAGTACAGGAACAGCCAGGCCATCTATGACTGACTTGCGCATTACCGAAAGCATATCCTCCCTGGTTATTGAACCGGGATCTTCAAAATATCTTTCCAGCAAAGTATCATCCGCTTCTGCCACGGCCTCCACCAGTTTAGCCCTCCATTCTTCTGCTTCCTCTTTTAATTCTTCCGGGATATCATGCAACTCATACCTGGTACCCAGTGTCTCATCACTGAACCATACTACGGCCTTGTTCTCTATAAGGTCAATAACACCTGTAAAATCCTCGCCCGAGCCCACAGGTATCTGAACAGGGACTGCATTAGCCCCGAATTTTTCCTGTATCTGTTCCACTACGCTAAAAAAATCAGCACCTACACGGTCCATCTTGTTGACAAAGGCTATCTTGGGCACTCTGTACCTGTCGGCCTGCCTCCAGACTGTTTCAGATTGGGGTTCAACACCACCGACAGCACAAAAAACAGCTATTGCTCCATCAAGGACTCTCAATGAACGTTCAACCTCAACGGTAAAGTCAACATGACCGGGAGTATCAATAATATTTATCTTATATTCATTATCCCGGTATTTCCAGAAAGTAGTTGTAGCCGCGGAAGTAATGGTAATGCCTCTCTCCTGTTCCTGGATCATCCAGTCCATCTGTGCATTACCATTATGCACCTCACCAATGCGATGGGTAACACCGGTGTAGAAGAGAATTCTCTCTGTCGTGGTGGTCTTACCCGCATCTATGTGAGCCATGATGCCAATGTTCCTTGTATATTCGAGGCTATTACTCATATTACTTATAAACTGCTATCTAGAACCGGAAATGAGCAAAAGCCTTGTTTGCTTCTGCCATCCGGTGTGTGTCTTCTTTTCTTTTATATGCTCCTCCCTCACCTTTATAGGCAGCCATCACTTCTGCAGCCAGTCTTTCGGCCATATTCCTGCCAGGTCTTTTGCGGGCAAAGAAAATGAGGTTCTTCATACTGATACTTATTTTCCTGTCGCCTCGTACTTCCATGGGCACCTGGAAGGTAGCCCCGCCAACCCTGCGGCTTTTGACCTCGACCTGGGGAGTTATATTCTCCAGGGCCTGCTTCCATATCTCCAGGGCACTCTTTTCTTCATCCTTCATTTTCCCTTCAACAATGTCCAGAGAATCATAGAATATTTTAAATGCAAGATTCTTCTTCCCATTCAGCATCAGGTTATTAACAAACCTTGTCACATAAGGGTCATTGAATTTGGGATCAGGTAAAATGATCCTCTTTTTTGGTCTTGATTTTCTCATTATCTAACTCCTTACATCGTTAACAACTAATTCTTTGGCTTTTTAGCCCCATATTTTGAACGTCTCTGAGTACGGCCTTCAACACCGGAGGTATCGAGTGCTCCCCTTATGAGATGATACCGTACCCCCGGAAGGTCTTTAACTCTTCCACCTCTTATCAACACTATAGAGTGTTCCTGGAGATTATGTCCCTCTCCCGGGATGTAGGCATTAACTTCCTTACCATTTGTGAGCCTTACCCTGGCCACCTTGCGCATGGCTGAATTCGGCTTCTTGGGCGTGGTTGTGTATACACGTACACATACACCTCTTCTCTGCGGGCATGAATCCAAAGCAGGAGCTTTCTTTTTCTCAACAAGCCTTTTCCTGCCTTTTCTTACTAATTGTTGTATTGTTGGCATAAATACAATTGTTTATATTAAACTCTTATTCAAAATTTTCACACTCTCTAAAAGGTAAGCTTACCCCGGCTGCAACCTGCAAGCAAACTGGTTTTCGCAATCTTTAATTTACCTGAAAAACGTAAGTTTCTAACAGGTTCCTTCCCGACTGCTTCCCTGAGAATATTTTTTATTCACTTACACTGAGGAGGAAACAACCGGTACTCCTGGGTTTCAAAAACCGGCGCAAAGAAAAGGAAAATTTTCGTGCCGTGCAAATAATCAGGGAAAAATCGCTTAATAAATGATTGTTGTTCCTCCTAAATAGATAGTATATAATGTTAAAATTCACAGATCTGCATATCCATTACCTTGTATTAAAGGTTGAAGGACCAATTATTCTCAATGCGAGCGCAATAATTCTTACACCAAAGAGCTGGCTTCAGGTTGTATTCTGGCTCCAGACTCTATACTTTATGGATTATAAGGTATTGGTTAAGTGTAAATATCTTTATCTTCCTCTTGTTTTGGATAACAAGAATAATACTCCCCGGGTTTTCAACAGAGTTTTCGAATCTGAATGAATTGTACCTGTCATAGTATATAGTCAAGTGATATTTTACCAGGTCTGGAAGTTCCGCTAAGAATGTATCCGGGCTCTCTCCATTTAATATAGGTAATACCTTATTATTATTTCGTATAAATTGTTTTACAACTTTTTCAATCCCGGGCATTCTGCGATGGCAACTGCCGCAGTCAATACTGAACAGTATAAATACATGTGCACTTATACCTGCAATTCCCGGATAACTGCCGGAACAGTGAATTCATGCACTATAATATATTTCTAGTTGATTGTCTTTAAATGCAACCATCCCACATTTTCCTTACTAATGTAATAATAATATGCAAATAATTTATAAATTATGAATCGGTTTAAACCACCAGGTCCCGTTATTCCATCAATCCGGTTTTCAATCAGCCCATTATTAATGTATCCTTAAAATATTCAGATCCTTCGCTTTGCTCGGGGTGACATTTAAAATATTTTTTCTAACTTTGTGCGCTCAAAACTAGTATATAATTGTATAACTAATAATAACTTTTAAGGGATGAAAACATATCAAGCCGGACAGATCAGGTCAATTGCACTTCTTGGTAATTCGGGCTCAGGCAAAACCACTTTTGCGGAAGCAATGCTTTTTAATGGCGGAGTTATAGAAAGAAGAGGCTCGGTTGAAAACAAAAATACTGTTTCTGACTACAGGCCAATAGAGCATGAAAATGAAAATTCCATTTTCTCTTCTGTACTCTATACCGAATACGGCGACCACAAGATCAATATCCTTGATACTCCCGGTCTTGATGATTTTGCCGGTGGTGTAATATCATCATTGCATGTGGCCGATTCAGGTGTGTTAATGGTAAATGTTCAGAACGGCGTTGAGGTAGGTACGGAAATACATTTCCGCCATGCCGAGAAAATGGATAAACCATTGATTATATGCATTAACGGCCTGGATCACGAAAAAACAAACTTCGATAAATCAGTGGAGATGCTGAAGGACCGTTTCGGTGGAAACGTCACACTGGTGCAGTACCCGGTAAATGAAGGCCACGGATTTGACTCGATCATCGACGTTATCAAGATGAAAATGCTCAAATATCCCAAAGGGGGAGGCAAATATGAAGAGTTGGATATTCCTTCAGAGCATGCCGACAGGGCAGCTGAACTGCAGTCGGAGCTTATCGAGAAAGCTGCTGAAAATGATGAGTCATTGATGGAGATATTTTTTGAAAATGACACCCTAACCGAAGAAGAGATGAAAAGCGGGATAAAGACCGGACTGGTACAGAGGGGTATTTTCCCGGTTTTCTGTTCGGCCGCCAGGAGCAATATTGGCATAGACAGGTTTACTGAATTTATATGTAATGTTGCACCTGCAAGCGCTGATATGCCAGAATGGATAACCGAGGATGGCAAGGCTGTCAGATGCGAACCCGAAGGTCCTACTTCATTGTTTGTTTTTAAGTCATCAATGGAGGAACATATAGGGGAAATAAATTATTTCAAAGTAATCTCAGGTAAAGTAACAGAAAACCTGGATGTGGTGAATGCCAATAATAGCACCAAGGAACGCTTATCGCAATTGTATGTCAGTGCAGGCAAAAACAGAACCAGGGCAGCCGAACTTGTTGCAGGTGACATCGGTGCCATGGTGAAGTTGAAGAATACAAAGACCAATCATACCCTTAACAGCCAGGGCAGCCAGAAATTCCCTGAAATAAAATTTCCCGAACCTAAATACCGCACAGCTGTTAAACCGATCAGTGAGGGAGATGAGGAGAAGCTCGGCGAAGCCCTCAACCGGATGCATCAGGAAGATCCAACCATACTTGTTGAATATTCAAAAGAACTCAAACAGATAATACTATACGGCCAGGGTGAATACCATTTAAATATCCTGAAATGGCACCTTGACAATATATTCAAGATTGAAACAGAATTTTATGCTCCAAAAATACCTTACCGTGAAACCATTACCAAGGCAGCCCAGGCCGATTACAGGCATAAGAAACAGTCGGGCGGTGCCGGTCAGTTTGGTGAGGTGCATATGATAATAGAGCCTTTTGAAGAAGGCTCATCACCAAATCCTGCCATGAAGATTAATGGCAAGGAATACAAGCTCTCCATAAGAGACAAAGAAGAGCATAAACTTGCCTGGGGAGGTGTGCTCGAGTATGTGAACTGTATTGTTGGAGGCTCAATTGACGCAAGATTTATGCCGGCTATTCTTAAAGGCATAATGGAAAAAATGGAAGAGGGACCTCTTACCGGCTCCTATGCACGCGACATACGGGTATATGTATACGACGGAAAAATGCACCCGGTTGACTCAAACGAGATCTCCTTCAAGCTGGCCGGTCGAAATGCTTTCAGCACTGCCTTCAAGGCTGCCAATCCAAAAATACTGGAGCCGGTCTATGATGTCGAGATAAGGGTACCGTCGGACAGGATGGGTGACGTCATCAGTGACCTGCAGGGACGCCGCGGTATGGTGCTGGGAATGAGCAGTGAAAAGGGATTTGAAGTGGTGAAGGCAAAAGTCCCCCTGGCCGAAATGAATAAGTATTCCACGGCCCTCAGTTCTCTTACGGGAGGACGCGCCATGTACACCATGAAATTTGCTGAATATGTCCAGGTCCCGGCTGATGTCCAGGATGCAGTAATAAAGGCATATGCAGCAGAACAGGAGGAAGAATAGCACAGATTGGCGCAGATTACGCAAATATTTCAGGGCATGGATATTTTATCCGTGCCTTTTTTCTTTCAATTCACTACCTTTGTAATAAAATAAAACAGGAGTACCATGAAAAAAATATATTTAAGTATAGTTATTTCAATTTTGGCTCTTTCCGCAACATCCCAGAACCTCTGGCTTGGTGCGGAAGGACAGAGGTTCTATGACGAGCTTCTTAACAGACAGGCAGTAAAAGGTGAGATGGGAAACTACGAAGGTTCGCCCTATATGGATGATGAATTCACTGAGGCAAGCATTACCTCATCTGAAAATCAGGTGTTTGAAAAAGTTCCGCTAAGGTATAATGTTTATAATGATCTTTTCGAAGTGCAGATGGAGGATGCCGTGTATAACCTCAGGCGAGGCGGGATAGTATCAAACGTAAAACTTCCGGGTCACTCTTTCATATACTCTAAATATGAATACCTTTCAACTGAAGGAGAAGGATATCTTGAACTGCTTGCCAGGGGCACATATACTTTATATAAGAAACACCAGGTTGTATTTAAGGAAGCTGAACCTGCCCAGCCCTATATGGACCCAAAGCCTGCAATGTTTCAGCACAGGGATCCCTTATTCTTCATTGCTCATAAGGAAAATAAGCCTGTATTTATTAAAAATAAACGGAGCCTGCTTAAAATTGCCGGTGAAAACGAAAAGTCATTAAAGAATTTCTTAAATGACAGTAGTCTAAAGATACGGGATGAGGAGGATATTATTAAGGCAGTGGAGTTCCTGAATAACCTGTAAGGATCGGGCCTGTCATAAAAGTCATTTAACCATCCCGCCCCGATTACCCGGTGAAGGTGGTGTACTTATAAGACAGCCCACAACCCTGACAGAATATATTTAAACCATAGCGGTAACATCCCAGACAAAGGCCCTGGCACCAACATCGCTATTCAATTCATCCATCTTCCTGACTGCGTCGAGTAATTTATCAACCATGTCGTCTTCTACAATAGTCAGTGTTGCCGAATTAATTTCAGGCCATGTATGAGTACCAAGGTGTGGAACACCTCCTCTGCTGCCTCTTCCTTTCATATTGTTCCATTCGGAATAACCACCTATGCCAAAAGTGTCGAGGATGAAATCAACTTTCTCATTATGGGCCTGGTTATATACTATAAATACTGCTTTCATAATCAATCATTTAACTGGTTGTCACTTTCGCTTCATCAAGGAAATCGTATTTCTCCCGGGATTTACGTTTCTTATCCCTTTCTCCTCTCCTGGCAAATATCACATAAACTACGGGAACAAGGATCAGGGTAACCATTGTTGAGAAGATGAGCCCACCAATAACGGAGATACCCATCGGACTCCATATCTCTGACCCTTCACCAATGCTCATGGCCAGGGGGAGCATTGCTAAAATGGTAGTGGCAGAAGTCATTATTACAGGCCTTAACCTTGACCGGCCGGAAACCGAGACAGCCTCATACAGTTCAAGTCCCCTGTCCCGCTGAAGGTTAATAAAATCAACAAGTACGATAGCGTTCTTGACAACAATACCTATAAGCATAACTGCACCTATTCCTGCTATAAGGTTCAGTGTAGTGCCGGTAATGAAAAGTGCAATCGCAACACCTGCGAATGAGAAGGGTATTGAAAACATTATTATCAGAGGCATTTTCAACGATTCAAACTGTGAAGCCATGACAAGGTATACCAGAATAAGGCTGACCATCATCAGGAGTCCGAGATCCATAAAAGATTCTGCCTGTTCCTCTATAGTACCCGATATTTCCACCTGTACACCTGACGGTGTTTCAAGATCAGCAATAACCTTTTCTATGTCAGTTGCTATGTCACCAAGTGCACGCTGGTATGGTGTTGCTGAGACGCTCAGGACCCTCTGTCTCCTTTTATGTTCAATATTTGGGGGTGAGAGGTATTCTCTGACCTCAGCTATTTCTCCAAGTTTAACGCTCTGTCCCTGGCTGTTCATAATACTGATATTCAAAACATCGGTAATAGAATTTCTTGACTCTTCCTTAAATCTGACGACCACATCATATTCATCACCGAACTGCCTCAGGCGCGTGGCTGTCATTCCACCTACCCTGTTTTTTACGGCATTTGATACTGTGGCAGTGTTAAGACCATGCCTTATTAATTTATTCTGGTCAAGGACAATCTGAAGTTCCGGCTTTGACGGATCACGACTTATCTGGACATCTTTAGCTCCTTCTATCATACTGATCTTTGAGGCCAGCTCTTCAGCCACCAGGTTTGTTTCGGCAATATTGTAGCCGTATACATCAACCGCTATATTATTACCCATAAAACCCATACTTCCGCCACCACCGGCGCCAACCTGGAAGTTCACGATTTCAGGAAATCCAGCGAGCTCCTGTCTGAAGGCCTCGGCTATATCCCATACGCTTCTATCCCTTTCCTCTACATCAGACAGTCGAAATGTATAAGATATTGTATGCGTTCCGGAGGTTGAGAACAATGAAGCAAAATTTAAACCTTCGCCTGTTCCGGTTGATGATGATACAAGCACCACCTCAGGGAATGACGAGTCAATAATATCATCAATCCGCTCTGTCACTTCCTTTGTAACACTCACTCTTGTACCGGTCTGCAATTCAATGTTCGCTGTTAAACTTGATTCATCAGCCTGGGGTATAAACTCGGTGCCTACGAAGGTCAGCAGCATCATTGATCCTGCAAATACAAGTACTGAAGCAACTGTTACCATAGTTTTATGCCTCAGGGACCATCTCAGGGTTGATTCATAAAATCCTTCAAAACGGTCAAGCCCTTTCCTGATTGTATTATCATAACTAAACCTGCGCCGGGGTTTGTTGTTGACCCGCATCTTCAGGAGCAATGAACTCAGGGTTGGTGTAAGTGTGATGGCTGCAATTGTTGAGGTGACAACTGTCAGGGTAACGATAAGTCCCAGCTGTTTGAAAAGCACTCCCGTCAAACCACCTACGAAGGTTAATGGAAAGAACACAGCCACTACTGTTAGTGTAGTTACTATTACAGCAAGCCAGACCTCATTTGTAGCATAAATAGCAGCTTCGCGGGGATGGCTTTTTCCCTCAATATGCTTGGTAATATTCTCAAGTATAACAATTGCATCATCAACCACCATACCAATGGCTATTGACAATGATGAGAGGGAAATTATGTTAATTGAATTCCCTGACACAAAAAGGTAAATGAAGGCAATTATAAGGGATATCGGTATTGTAAGGATAACAATGAAAGTTGCCCTCCACCTGCCAAGGAAGAAGAGCACTACAAGTACCACAAATATAGCTGCAAACAGAAGTGCATTTGTCAGGTTCTTTATTGACCCTACGATGAATTCAGATGAATCCAGTATAGGTTCTATCCTGACATCCGGTGGTAAATCTTTCTCCAGCTCTTTGAGAGTCTTCCTCACTTCCCTGGCCACCTCCACGGTGTTTCCCCCGGATTGTTTCTGCACAAACATACGCATACCAAGTTCACCGTTAATTCGTTCCTCCAGTTTGGTGTCACGGACGGTATCCTTTATATCAGCAATATCACTAAGATAAACAGTATTGCCATTATAGCTCCCTACCACGAGGTCTTTAAGGACATCGCTGTCGACAAATTCACCCTGAATACGAAGAGGATAGTCAAGTTCACCCATTTCCAGGTAGCCTGCCGGGGTATTAAGGTTTTCGGCCATCAGGATGCTGCCTATCTGCTCAACAGTCATATTATATGCTTCAAGCCTGCGGGGGTCAACTTCTATGTATATTTCCCTGCCCGGAGCCCCTGCAATACCAACTGAACCAATTCCTTCAATCCTGTTAAGCGGATTAACCACCTTCTCATCCAGTATTTTTTCCAGGCCTTCATAGCTCTCATCTGCAGTGATGGCATAAAAAATTATTGGCATCATACTGGAGTTAAATTTCAGTATGGTGGGGTCTTCAGCATCTTCCGGCAGAAAGTTTATTATGAAATTCATCGCATCCCTTACCTCGTTTGATGCTTCATCGAGATTGGTCTCGTACTCGAATTCAAGGAAAATTATAGAGGTATTATCACTTGATATAGATGTTATCTCTTTGAGGTTACTTACCGTATTTAACTGGTTTTCAAGCAAATCAGTCACATTGGTTTCAATGTCTGAGGCACTTGCCCCGGGATAGGAAGTGAAAACTGTCAGAAAGGGCAGTTCAATTTCCGGATAGAGATCCACAGGCAGCCTTGTAAGAGAATATATCCCCACAACCATTAAACCTATGAAGATAAGGATGGTTGTCAGTGGTCTTTTTACTGCGGTACTATATATACTCATAAGATATTATGCTTAATATTAATTAACTACATCAATTTTATCGCCGGTTGTGAGTTTGGTGTGTCCATTAACGATCAGCATGTCGCCGGCAACAAGCTCATCACTTATGATTTCAACCATTTCGTCATAACGCTTGCCCAGCTGAACCTGGTATCTTTCGGCAATACCGTCCCTGTCAACAAAAACATACCTGTTGTTTGTCCCCTCCTGCTGAAGTACAACATTGGAAGGAACTACAAAAGCTTCATCCTCTCCAAGAAACATTGATACCCTGACGAACATTCCGGGTTTTAGTCTCATGCTATTGTTTGGTACAGTTATTTCCACCTCAAAAGACCTGGTCATTGGATTTACAACAGGATAGATGAGGCTTACTGTTCCACTGAATTCCTCCGCTTCATACACATCTGTACTGATTGTCGCATCCATGCCTTTTTTAACCAGGGGCATATATTGCTCTGAAATATAAACTACAGCCTTAACGGGATTTATCTGCATGAGAGTTACTACCGCTGCTTTCCCGGCCTGGGTGTTCGGTGCACCACTGTACATTTCACTATTCTCAAAATATTTGCCTGTAATCACACCCGGGAAGGGTGCAAAAATCACCGTATTCTCCCTCAGGAAGTCAACATTACTTTCAGTAACTTCCACTTGTGTTTTCATCTGATCATATTGTTGCCGGGGAATATCTCCGGTTTCCAGGAGTGTAGACAAACGTTGAAGGTCTGTTTTCAGGTTCTCAAGCTGTATCTCTGCCTGGTGCAACTGTGTCTGATCCATGGTAAATAATTTCTGCCCCTTGCTGACCCTGTCGGCCGGTTCCACATAGATATTGTTTATCCTTCCGGGTGAGGCAGGTGCGAGATGTACCTCTTCGAAAGCCTCAAGAGTTGCCGTATAATCAATTGTTCTGGCAATGGTTGACAGCTCAAGGGCCTGTGTTCTGACGACAATTTCTTTTTCACCAGCCTCTTCAACATCTGTGAGAGCCTGTTGACCGGCCTGGTTCTGTTTATTACATCCTGTAACTACAGCTGTCAGTATTAATATAACTGGCAATAATTTAATGGATTCCATATTTCTGATATTTAATATTTTTGACATTCTTATATATTGTTAAGTAATTTATCAAGTGCCAGCTTTGTCTGGAGCAGGTCCATTAAGGCACTGACGTAATTATTTTCAGCCTGCAAATAATTATTATGAGCCTGGGTGAGGTCGAGACTTGAGGCCACACCCTGCCTGTATTTATTTTCAACACTTTGATAAACCCGGCAGGCTACCTCCACGTTCTCTTTCTGTGTATCATACTGGTCACGGGCATTAATAAGGTTAAATCTAAGCTGCTTTTCCTGCAGTTTCAGCTGGTCTGAAACCAGGCTCTTATTGGTCCTTGCCTTCTCAAGGTCTATCTGCGCTTTCTTTATCCTGGAGTAGCGCTGACCGCTGGCAAATATTGGTACTGACACCTGGAAACCCAGCATTGAGTAGGGAAACCACCTCAAATCATTAAGCTTATCACCCATACCGTTCTTATTCCAGGAATAGAACGCTGAAAAAGAGGGCAATATACTTGCCTTTTCATTCTTAAGTGTCAATTCCTGCATCTGTACCTGGCTCTCGGTAAGCCTGAAATCAATATGCTGACTGAGGTTGAAATCACTCTCCATCAAACTTTCAATTCCTGCCTCGGTCAATAAGTCCTGAAGGCCGGTAGTTAATTCAATTTCTGCAGTCATATCCACTCCCAGCTGGAATCTCAGCATATTATAGCTGAATTCGAGGTTCCTTTCCATCGAACGAATATTGGTTTCGAGTCCCCTCACATTCGAAAGCATCTGGTCTACATCAGTTTCTTCAACCATACCTGCCTCTTTCATAGATTTTGTCGACTGATATACCTCCCTCAGGTTTTCACTCGTACCATTCAGTATATCAAGTGATTCCTGGGAGATTAAGATAAGGTAATAGGTATTTATAACCTGCTCCCTGATATCTATCTCCGATTTTTCAAGTGACTGCCGGCTCATTTTCTCAGCCAGTTTGACAGTCTGAATGCCAACAAAATAAGGGGCATTGAAGATCATCTGGGTAGCCTGGAAGCCGTAGGAACTGTTATACTTGGTACCGAATTGCACCGGGATCTTCTCACCCGGCTGACCGATGATTTCTCCGGGCAGCAGGGTTGTCATTAATTTCAGGTTATCATTTAATGACCCGCTGCCATCAACCCTGGGGAGTCCGTTTGATATAAGCTCCCATTTTGACATCTCCGCGGCCTGCACATCATAGCGCGACGCCTTGATCATTTTATTATGCTCCACTGCATATTCCTGTGCTTCCTGTAACGAAAGTGTCAGAACCGTATCAGCTTCCTGTGCTGTCACCGTATGGCTCAGCACAGTTAACATAATTATATTCAACCATCTTATTCTCATTATTCTATGCATTTGATTCAATTTTTTTCTGTTCTTTATATTTATTAATAAGTGCCTGTCCCTCGGAAGTTGAAATACCAATCAGGTAATTAAAAAGAAGGTTATCAATTATCTCAAACCTTGAATATTTCTCCGCGGAAAGTGTGTTGCTTTCCCTGGTAATATCAAGGACACTGTGAATACCTATGTTTACGATTTCAACATTTATATCATCCCTGAATACTTTCTCCTGAATTCCCCTGCGTAACATTGACAGTGACATTTTGTAATTCTTTATATCACCTTTCTGGCAAATTCTTTCATAGACCTTGTGATGATATTTGTTGAGATCCATGAAAAAAGTAGGATTTGTATTTTTGAAATGAGTGGTAGCAATACGCAAGATCTCAAACAGAGCTTCAATTACATTGTCTGCCTCATCCATTATCTTCCGGAAAACATCTTTTTGCCTGGCCGCCATGCTTTCTATTACGCTTACCAACAATTCATCCTTGTCTGCAAAATGCTCATATATAGTCCTTTTGGACATACCAAGCTGATTTGCTAATGAGTCCATTGTTACCGCTCTTATTCCATATTTCATGAATAAAACTGCTGCTTCCTGTGTAATTCTTTCCCGGTAATCCATCTATTTTTAATTTAAGGTGCAATAATGAGAAAACTTTTTCAGTTCCCAAAGTTTTAAATGTTAAATTTCAATTAAAACCGGTGAATGGAATGTTATGAGTTATGAAATATTCCGAATGCGGTTTACCAATTCTACCCTGTTGCGCATTCCTGTTTTAATATAAATACGGTGAGTATGGTCTTTAACGGTCTGGAGGCTGATAAAAAGGCTATCGGCTATTTCCCTGTTTGTTTTGCCCTTGTATAATTCCATGATTATTTCCTTCTCCCTTTGTGATATCTCATTAAGCCTGCAGAATTCATCAAAATTAACTTCTTCATCCCCTGTTTTTATGTATGAAGTGAGGATCCCATGGTACCTCAGTATAAGGGGGATAAATGCATAGCATGAAAAATATACTATCACGAAACCCAGGGCAATATATCCGCTTATTTCAAAGAAATAGAGAACAGAAGACTGTACTACTGCTGACAATATCACCAGTGAGGCCAGCAGGTTCAGCTTCTTCCTGTTTATCCTCGTTTTACTGACAGGCCTTGTATACAGTATGACTGCCGTCAGGATATGGCAGGACATGCCCAGGATAATATAATAGAAGATATATAACTGCCGTGATTCATCCTGAAAGTCAAAGGCAAGAATGATTACTAATGCCAGTCCTGCCCCGGCTACAGCCATGTAAGCAAGAGTGAATGCTCTGCCAATTTTATGCATTTGCAGCTTCAGAGCGAACCTGATCATCATGTACCAGCTTAATATCATAAAAGGTAATCCGATAATTGCCTGGCAGGTAATAAGCCTTAACATGATATTGGCAGGCAGGTATTCAGCAAGCCATTTTGAAACAAATACCTGACCCCATATAGCATAGAAGCCAAAAGTGTAGGCAAAAATCTGGAAATATAGCAGAGCGGATGTAAAACTGTTCTGATATTCTTTTCTTAAACGGTCCGAAGTTATTAACCCCAGAAATGTCAAGCCTATCGACAGTGCAAAGATTATATAAGAAAGTGCATTTAGCATTTCCTGTTTTACAGTTGGTGTGGTAAAAATACTCACTACTTTGGTTGTAAAGTAAATACTAAAGTAGGATATTTTAAGAACAATACTTAAGTATGCAGGCTGATATTACAGTTCAACATATATTTGTCAATGAAACCAAGCAATATCAGAAATGGAAAATTCAGAGAACAATACAATACGACCATCTTTTGGCAGGAGTTTTTCAAAAGGCCTTGAAATACTTGGTGAAAATTTCCTCCCTCTCTTCCTTGTTATTATTGTTGTAGCGGTCATACAGGCTCCCATACAGATTGTAAGATTTACCGTAGAACTGGGTGGTTTTAATTTGTTTGTTGCTTTTTTCGGCCTTTTCGCCCTTGCCTACTCATTTCTTGTTGTTCCCGTGTTTGATTTTGGCAGCGACCTTATATTTATACATGCAGCCAGGAAGCAAAAGATTGATTTCAAACATCTGGTATCAGGTTTTACCGGTAACTACCTAAACATAATACTGGCCAATTTACTCGTTTTTGCCCTTGTCATGATTGGTATAATTATGCTTATTATACCAGGGATCATCGTGGCCTGCCGCCTCACTTTTGTCAGCTTTCTCGTCATGGACAAGAAGATGGAACCTATCACTGCTGTAGAGGAGAGCTGGAGGCTTACGAAAGGATACGGGTGGACTATTTTTGGGATGGGTCTGGTATCATTCTTTATAATATTGTTTGGTATACTGATGCTGATAATAGGGATCTTCCCTGCTATAATGTGGGTTGCCGGATCGTTTGCCACCCTTTACAATGATGTACTTACAGTGAAAGGTGAGCTACCTGATATACCTGAATCAGAGTAGTACAAATAACACCTGTTTTTATACCTGACCGGGGGAAGCCTGAAAATGGTTTCCCCTTTTTAATTTCTTTCAAGCTTGAGCCTTGCGAACCTGAGAAGAAGTTTCTTTTCCCCTGAATCATCAAAATTGACCAGTGCTGTTGTATTTGGGGCTTCACCGTCAATTGATATTATCGTACCTCGTCCGAAACGTTCGTGGTAAACTATTGAACCTTCGTTAAGATCTGCCTCCACAGCCGGCTGATTGTGGGCGGGATTAAAACCTGACGGGGATACTACTCTTTTAAGTTTTCTGCCAGGAACAGTTCGATGTTCAGTTTGCCGGTCCCTGATACTTTTTGCTCCAGGGTCAAAAGATCTGTTGATCCTGCCTGAACTGATCTTACTGCTTTTACCCCTGTCATCAGGATACTCAATATAATCCTCATCAATCTCGGCCAGGAACCTGCTGGGTTTGCAGTTCTCGAGCTTACCCCATTTATAGCGGTTAAGAGCATAGCTGAGCGTTGCCTGTTCCTTTGCCCTGGTTATGGCAACATAAAAAAGACGTCTCTCCTCTTCAATCCCCCTGTCTTCATACAGGGACATTACCGAAGGAAAAAGATTTTCTTCGAGCCCTGCTAAATATACATGTTTAAATTCCAGTCCCTTAGCCGAGTGCATCGTCATAAGGGTAACTTTATTTTTATCCTCCTCTTTCTCTGTATCACGGTCGGTAAGCAAGGCCACCGATTCGAGATAAGATGCCAGGCCACTTGGTTCACCGTTAGTTTCTGCCTCATCGGTAAACTCCCTGATTGCATTGAGTAGTTCCTGCAGGTTCTCATACTTGCTTACCTCTTCACGTGTTTCACCTTCCTTGAGCTCCTTCATTATACCTGTTGCCGTAGCTGTCCTGAGGGCTGCATCATAGGCATTTATACCTGAACACTCTGATGAAAGGGAATTTATAAGGTCTGTGTACACTTTGATACGTTTCAAAGTAGCCGGTGTAAGGAGCGACTGGTAACCGGCCGGTTCGGATATAATTTCCCATGCCGTTTGTTCTTTCCCGGCAGCAGCTTCGAATATCCTGTCGACGGTTGTTTTTCCTATTCCCCTTTTCGGGTAGTTGATGGTACGTCTCAGGGCTTCTTCATCGTTGGGATTAATTATCATCCTGAGGTAGGCCAGTATGTCTTTTATTTCTTTCCTTTCATAAAATGATAATCCGCCATATATTTTATATGGTATATTCTTCTTTCTGAAAGTTTCCTCGAAAATCCTTGACTGTGCATTTGTGCGGTAAAGCACGGCAAATTCTTCCCATTTAACCTGTTCCGATATGCTGCGGTCAAAAATATCGGAAGCTATCCTGAATCCCTCTTCCCCGTCGGTCATTGATTCCATTATCCTGAGCCTGTTACCCCTGATGTTTTCTGAGTATACAGTTTTGCTTATCTGTCCCTTATTATGGCGGATAATACTGTTGGCTGCATCAACAATTGTTTTTGTCGACCTGTAATTCCTTTCAAGTTTATAGAGTGCGTAATCCGGATAGTCATTCCTGAAATTGAGAATATTTTCAATACGTGCACCTCTGAATGAATAGATACTCTGGGCATCATCGCCCACAACGCACAGGTTTCTGTGTTTCTCAGACAGGGCTTTGATAATTAAATACTGGGAATAATTAGTATCCTGGTACTCATCAACCAGTATATAACTAAACCTGGCCTGGTATTTTGCCAGGGCCTCAGGATAATCCCTGAAGAGAATATTTGTATTCATGAGCAGGTCGTCAAAATCCATTGCACCCGCCTTATAGCACCTACCGGCATATTTGAGGTATATTTCTGACAGCATTGGGACTTTTGCCATACGGTCTCTCTCTGTTATTGACCTGTTTGATGCATAATCCCTTGCGCTTACCAGGTTATTCTTGGCAGCGGATATCCTTGCCGCAACGGAAGAAGGCTTATATACCTTATCATCAAGTCCCATTTCCCTGATAATTGTCCTTATAAGACTGCGGGTGTCAGTGGAATCATAGATGGTATATGAGGAGGGATAACCAAGTTTATCTGCATCGCTTCTGAGTATTCTGGCAAATATGCTATGGAAAGTTCCCATCCACAGGTATCTGCTATTATCATAACCGGCTATATTGATTATCCTTTCCTTCATCTCCCCGGCAGCTTTATTGGTAAAGGTCAGGGCCAGGACTGAGTGAGCGGGAACGCCCTTTTGCAGAAGGTGGGCTATCCGGTAAGTAAGCACCCTGGTCTTACCAGACCCTGCTCCGGCAATAACAAGTGAAGGTCCTTCAGTGTTAACAACCGCTGTTTTTTGTGCTTCATTTAATTCATTGAGATAATTAGCTGCCATCGAAATAAATCCACATTTAAGGTGAGCACAAAGGTACTAAAAGAGATCATAATAAGTAAAACTCAGAAGTGTATTAGCCCGCCAGGTTATTAACATCAAAATAGGTAAATCATAGCTTGCACAGGCGAAGCACATTTATTATACTTGTACATTAATATACCAAATCAGGGCCCTAACCGTTATTTTTCTGACTAATCAGCATATACAGAGTGAGATCCCATATTATAATAATATTCCTGGCCTTCACACTTAATGCCAATGCCCAGATAACAGCACCAGGCTCCGGCACGACAAGGTATACCGATTATATCTCAACAGGCAACAATGACCCTGTTTTTATTTTCTGCAATTACGATGGTAATGTAACGGGACGTCTGATTGCCAACAGCCCCGGAGGGACCGGTCCTTTTGATTTTATATGGACTAAATGGGATGAGTCAGTTCTCTCTTTTTCCATACCGGTTGCCCAGCATTATGATGTCTTATCATCAGAAATTTCAGGACTTGGCGAAGGGGCTTACCGGGTTGAGATATCAGATGATACAGGTTATAATACCGTACTTACTGCGTGGGTACACCTTGACAAGCCCCGATCAGTTGCGAGTCTGAGGGATTTTAAATGCAATTATGTGGCCCTCTCAGGATTTGCAGCTATTGACACTTTTCATTATACTGACCTTAATAACGGGACTGCAATAATACTTCCCAACGATTACAGGTTCAGGTGGTCGTCTGAACCTGCATCTTCAATTCCTTACCCCGAGATTGAAATTAATCCCCAGACCTTTGACCCACCTCTTGAAGATGTATGGTATAACCTCCATGTTGTTGACAGTTTTGGGTGTACATCTGATTCATCATTTTTCTATGAATCAATTCATGTAAAGGCAGATTTTGAAATAGACCCCACCCAGGGGGAAGCACCACTTGAGGTATTCATTACAGATAACTCCGTACGCGCGAGTACTTACAGGTGGGAATTCGGGGATGATTCCGTTTCATACCAGGCAGAACCTTTTTCACATACTTATTATATACCGGGCAATTATACCCTGAGGCTGTTTATTGAAAGTGACAAGTTTTGCAGAGACTCCTCCAGTGTAAAGCTTATTGTGGAACCCTCATCACTCAATATACCAAACGTTTTCACCCCCGATGGCGATGGTATTAATGATTATTTTTATGTTGACAATAAATCACTGCGAAGCATATTTGTCCGGGTATTCAGCAGTAACGGGCAACGGGTGTATGTCTTTGACGGCCGCGGTGATGCGCTTAAAGACTGGCAGGGGTGGGATGGCACCATTGGTGGCAGCAAGGCCAGCCCGGGTGTCTATTTCTATATCATACGTGCCCGGGGATGGGATGATGTGGTCTACGAAGGGAAAGAGTTCAGGGGTTTTTTATACCTGTACCGGTAACTCAGGGCAGGGGGTAATGAGCAGGGTAAAGTTACCCCTATTAACAGGACTGTACAAAATACTGGTGCCTTACGGCTGATTATGATTTGAGCATAAAGGCTCGCATTATTTACTTATCTTTACTATTATCAGCTAAAAATTTAACTATGAAAAAAATATTTCTGCCGTTTTTTCTATGCTTTTTTTACAGTTTTATTATAGTAGCCCAGGATAATTTGAAAAGCCAGATAGAATCCATTATAAAAAGCATTGAAGATGAATATTACGAAACATACAAATATCTTCACATTCACCCCGAATTATCGCTCATGGAATTTGAGACCTCGGCAAAAATGGCTGAGCATCTTAAGGATATGGGCTTTTCAGTAAGTCGTAATTTTAGCGGCAACAGTCTGGTGGGAGTGCTGGAAAATGGGAAAGGGCCTGTCATTATGCTTCGTACTGATATGGACGCCCTTCCAATCAGGGAAGAAACAGGCCTGCCATATGCCAGCAGGATGGTAAAGGAGAATGCTGATGGAAACATGGTGCCTGCCATGCATGCCTGCGGACATGATATGCATATGACTGTGTGGCTGGGGACATTGAAAACACTGGTGCAATTAAAACAGCAGTGGTCAGGAACGATCATAGCCATTGCGCAGCAGGCTGAGGAAATCAGTGCCGGGGCAAACAGGCTTATTGAGGCCGGTCTTTTCCGTGAATTCCCCGTACCCGACTATGCTCTGGCTTACCATGTTAATGCAGAATTACCCGCAGGCTCCATTGGTTACTATCCCGGCCCCATTTTCGGGGGGGTGAGCTCGGTGGATATTCACGTATACGGTTATGGCGGCCATGGAGCCATGCCGCACACAACCATAGATCCGGTAGTGCTGGCCTCGCGAATAGTAATGGCCATCCAGACACTGGTAAGCAGGGAGATAGAACCTTTCCAGCCCGCAGTTGTGACCGTAGGATCAATTCATGGCGGATCAAAGCATAATGTCATCCCCGACAGGGTGGACCTCCAGCTTACGGTACGCTTCTTTGAGGATAAGATATATGAGCAGATCATTGAGGGCCTGAAACGCATTACCAGGGGCATCGCCCTGTCTGCAGGCTTACCTGAAAATAGAATGCCGGAAGTTATTACCCTGGAAGGTCTTACCCCGCCGGTGGCAAACGACGCGGGACTGGTCAATACGGCCGTATTATCAATGGAGAAAATGCTCGGCAGAGATAACATAAATAAAGTCAATCCGAATACCGTAGGGGAAGATTTTGGGAGGTATGGCCGTACAGCGGAGCAGGTGCCAATAGCCCTCTTCTGGCTGGGAGGCGTGCAGCATGAAAAATATGCTGATCATATTGAAAATGGTACTCCCCTGCCCGGCCTGCACAACGCTGCCTTCTGCCCCGACTTTTATCCTACTTTCCGTGGAGGAGTAGCGGCAATGGCCGGGACTATGATTGACCTGTTCAATGAATAACCTGGCGGTGACAAGCATTGGAAGGGAGCTTCCTCCCAACACTTTTTCCTTTTGGCTTTTTCCTTTTGGCTTTTATCTTTTATCTTTAACCTATGTCAAAACCAGTTATAATATTAGCCAACGGCCGGTTTCCCGGCAGCGGACTGGCACTGGGATATCTAAATAATGCTGAACGTATAGTTTGCTGCGACGGCTCTGTTGCCAACCTTATTGAATATGGACTGGAACCATGGGCCATAGCCGGTGACCTGGATTCAGTACCTGATAAACTAAGGAAGACTTATGCTGCCAGGCTTTATCATTCTGATGACCAGGAAACAAACGATTTGACCAAAGCCGTTAAGTTCTGTCTTGAGGAGGGTATAACTGATATAGTCATACTGGGTGCCACAGGGCTCAGGGAGGATCATACACTTGGAAATATCTCCCTGCTGGCAGATTATGCAGAGTCTGTTTCTGTCAGGATGGTGACCGACTATGGTATATTCATCCCTGCTAAGCCAGGTAAAGCCATCAGTAGCTGGCCAGGCCAGCAGGTATCAATCTTTGCCATTGATAAGGGAATGTTCATAAGCTCAACAGGCCTTAAATATCCACTTAAAAACATTGAACTGGAAAACTGGTGGATGGGCACACTGAATGAATCCACGGGAGATAATTTCAGCCTGGATTTTAACAAGGGGAGGGTACTGGTATTTCTTGAGATACCAACTTAGAGAGAACCACCCCAAAGTTACTGCCAGGTAGTCAATGAATCAAGCCCTGCCTTCTGCTCCCTGCCATTACACAAGTCCTTCGATTCACTCAGGATGACAGAGGGCAGGGATGAGAGAGGCTCTTCCGCCATTCACGGTAGCCTATTACAGCCATCATTGTATATACAGCGAAGAGTATAACCGTTGGGTAGAGTCCTTTGTAGATATAAAGTCCCATCGAAACAAGGTCTGCTACAAGCCATAAAAGCCAGTGCTCAATAATCTTCCGGGCCAGCATCCAGGTGGCAACAACAGATAAGGCTGTAGTAAAAGCATCTCCCAGTGGAAGGGGTGAATCGGTATGCTTATCCAGGATATACCATATTCCCGCAAAAAGTATAATAAAAACAATTAAAAGAACAGCTGCCATCCTTGTACACACCCTGGTTACGGGCAGAGATTCTCTTTCATACTTCTTTCCCCCCTTCAGCCACCAGTACCACCCGTATATGCTTATTAGCACATAATAGGTCTGGAGGCCCATATCAGCATAAAATTTGCTTGAAAAGAAGACCCAGATATATACACCCGAAGTAATCAGCCCTACAGGCCACAGCCATATGCTTTGCCTGATTTCCAGCACAACATACAGGATACCTGTAAGAGCACCGAATACTTCGATATAATGAGCCGCAAGCCAGTCCATAATAATCAGAAAGCTACCGACAATCTGAGAAGGTAATTAATCCCTGCCTGCGGAAAATAGTAAGCCCATGTATATTCCTGGCCGTCAATATAGTAATTGCCTCCGTAAGCATTACTCTCATATAATGAGTTAAAGAGGTTATTTATTTGAAGCTGGAGTGCTATCCTTTCAAAGCCTCTTAATGAGAACCTGTAATCAAGCCTTATATTATTAACAAAATACGGATCTATAGTACGGTCTTCATTATTGGTATTGTCGAAATATTGCTTTCCCACAAACTTGCTTATAAAATGCATTTCGAAATTCTCAAAAGGGTAACAGGCGATGTCACTGTTGAGTATGAGTCCCGGAGAATAGGCTATAGAGACATCCCCAAGTTCTTTGGTCATTGGTATTTCCTCTGAGCTTGCAGTATTATAATCAAGATAATGCTCTACAAAATCTTTTATCCTGTTTCGGCTTAATGTTGCATTAATGTTCCATTCAAGGGTCTGCAGGGGTTTAAAGGCTGTTGTCAGTTCCACCCCTGTCCTGTACGATGTTTCAACATTGGTCATAATGGGATATCCCGTATTACTAAGTTCGCCGGTTGGCACCAGCTGGTCATCATAATGCATATAGTAAAGGTTTATGCCCGCCCTGAAGTCTGACCTGTTGAGCTTATATCCTGCCTCCAGATCGTACAGTGTCTCAGGATGAGGCATGGCTGCGGGATCTCCTTTTGCATCCTTGTAATTTGCTCTTGTGGGCTCCCTGTTGGCCACTGATATTGATAGAAAGATATCCTGGTTTGGATCAAGTTCCATGAATAATCCAGCCTTTGGATTAATGAAATCAAAGTACCTGTTAAGCCCTAAATCCAACAGGTCATCATCCTCCCCGTCCATTATATAATGGATATTCCGGTACTGTGCATCAGCAAATGCGCTAAGCCGGTCTGTCATCCTGTAATCAACTTTTGCATATGCATTTATTTCTCCTTTTGAGGCGCTGTTAAAATACCATTGATAGTCTTTCTCTGTCCAACCCGCATTTCTTATCCATATAACCCTGCCAAAATGGTCACCTATGTATTTATTGAAACCTGCTCCCATGCTGATATCCACTTTACCCTTACTGTATTTTATATCAGCTATTCCCCCATAAAAATTATTGAGCATCCACTTCCTGCGTACCAGGTCAACCCTGTCGATCAGGATGGGACCTGCCATCCAGTTTGGAAGGCCGTAATCTGACAACAGTTCATCTTCCCTGTACTGTTCATAAAATCCTGCTCCATATGTGAAATGGTATGCAGCATTAAGCTGGATATGATCGTTAAGAGCCTTCCTGTAAAATAACTGGAAGTGGTATTGATTATAATCATCCTTCTGATCGTCGTAATATCTTTTATCTCCGAAGACATCTGTATATTCTCCTGCGGGATTATAGGTTCGTGCTGTATCAAGCACTTCACGGGGAACGCCCCACCAGCTTATCCCCGTTACCTCCTCACCCAGTAAAACATTTGCTTTAAAAGTGCCTATTCCGGATTTATATAATCCAGTAAAAAACAGGGACCTGTGGTCAGATCCGCTATGGTCAATATAGCCATCTGTTGTCAGCCCTGACAATCTGAGGTCGAATTTAAACCTTTCCTTTATCAGTCCCGTACCCATTTTAACTGTTCCCTTGAATGTATTAAATGAACCTATACTGCTGCTTATTTCTGCATAGGCCTCGTCGGAAGGCATTTCGGTACGAAAATTCACGCTTGCCCCGAAGGCTGCCGCTCCATTTTTCGATGTCCCGACACCACGCTGGACCTGTATATTCGATACTGAAGATGCCAGGTCAGGCATATTAACCCAGAAAACCTGCTGTGATTCAGGGTCATTAATGGGTATTCCGTCAATAGTGATATTAATCCTGCTGGGATCGGTCCCCCTTATCCTGAAGTTGGTATATCCCATCCCCGTACCTGCTTCCGATGTTTCAACCAGCGATGGCATTGAAGAAAGGAGGAAGGGAAGATCCTGTCCTGTATTCAGCTTTTCTATTTCTTCTCTTTCAAGATTACTGTAAGCCACCGGTGTGGTTTCCGTAGCCCTGGTTCCAACAACCATTATTTCATCGGCATGGAAAAGTGCTACCCTCAGTTTAAATTCCAGGTAAACATCACTATCGAGGATTACTTCTTTTTCTGCAGACTCATAACCCAGGTAAGATACTTCAATCGTATACTCACCATTTTTTATTGGTTTAAACCTGAATGTTCCATCAGAACCCGCAGTAGTGCCCAGGTAAGTATCTCTAATAACGACAGCGGCGCCGGCAAGGGGCTGCCCTTTATCATCCGTTACTTTTCCGCTGAGGATATATTTTTGTTCCTGCTGCCCGGGAAAAACACTTATTGCAATAAGAAACAAAAGTGAAAAGTTCAGTAAGAGTTTTTTCATTTTTCTTTTGATTTTATTAAACTTAAATCAAAAGAATGAGGTCTCTTTTCCTACGACGGCATTATCCGTATCAGGTACAGAGGGTATAATCTCAGCCCGTATATTAAGGCACCCCATTTTTTTGATATTACAAAGGTAAGAAGATTAATATGAGTCTGCAAATATGAGGAGGATCATATCATTTGTAAAAAATTCTTACTTTTGCCCTGCAAATTTTATTTGCAGGGAGTAAAACCATGGAATATCTTTTAAAGAAGCTTAACTACAAAGAACAGGAACGAATTTGCATAGTTAACGCAAATAACGGCTTCGTTGAAAAAATAAACAGTCTGAGACCCTCTGTCAGGGTTGACAGGGAGATAGATCCAAAGTTTCTGTATGAGTTTTGTCTTATTTTCACAAAATATGAGTCAGAACTGACAGATACTGTTCCCCGGAGCATTCATAATCTTGCAGAAGACGGAGTGCTGTGGTTTGCATATCCGAAGAAAAGCTCAAGTAAGTATAAATCCGATATAAGCAGGGATAAGGGGTGGGGACTTCTTAACTCCTATGGTTTTGGACCTGTCAGACAGGTATCCATTGACGAGGACTGGACTGCTTTACGCTTCAGGAATGTCAGATTTATTAAAAGAAGCAAGTGATTAGTTAACCTGTTCAGTTCCTGAGCTCAAATAAGAGTCTTACCTCAGGATCAGGTATTATATCATCCGGGGAGTCTGTGGTTTTAATAATGAAAGACTGAACCTCCCGGCTTACCATTATCCTTTCCATCCGAGAACCGCTCTGGTCAATTATTTTCAGATCCAGAGGAAATTCATAGGCAGAGCCTTCCTGACACTGTTCAACCAGCATATTTATTTCCTTTCTCCTGTTGTTATATGTCCAGCTTATTTTAAGTTCGGGATGACCGGACCTGTAAAGCCACTGGTCAAAAAAACCACGCAGGTCACGGCCCGAAACGTCTTCCATTGTTTCTACAAAGTCAGAGGTCAGGGCATTCCGGTTACGGTACCTGGCATAATATGTTTGTATGCCTGTCCAGAAAAGATCATCTCCCAGTTCATTTTTCAGCATATGCAAAACCCACGAACCCTTCTGGTATGAATTTGTGTTGAGCAATTTCATAAAATCAAAAATGGTGGTATCAATTACGGGTGATTGCCTCCTCTTATCTGCGGCGATAACTCTTTGCCTGGCCATGTCCATAACAGCCCTGAGTCGTGTTTCTCCTTCCCTGCTACCCTGGTAAAGAGCTGTCATATATGTGGCAAAGCCTTCGCTTAACCATATATGATGCCAGTCCTTTTCAGTAACTGAATTCCCGAACCACTGGTGAGCAATCTCGTGGGCTATCAGGCGTTCAGCCATACCCTGTCCGCTTACCGAAGACTCGGAATAAAATATACATCCTGCATTTTCCATTCCACCAAATATGGTTTTTGACTGTACATTGGCCAGTTTTTCATATGCATAGGGCCCTATCTTCTCACTGTACCACTTAAATGATTCAGGAGCAACGGAATAATCAGAGAAACCGGCCTTCCTGTCTTCAGGGAAAACATAGGTCCAAATCTTTGTCTCTCCTATTTTCCCTGCCATACGTACAGCAAATTTGGCAACCCCTATTACCATAACCTTTGTTGGTATGCTGATTTCCTCCTTCCAGTGAGTGAGTTTTATTCCTTCAGGCAGGGTGCTTTCTTCATAAAGGTAACCGTTAGAAACAACCTTGTATTTTTCGGGGGCATGTACTATGAAATCGACAAAAGCCTTATCCGAAGGATGATCAACACAGGGGATCCAGTTTCGGGCCCTGTCGGGCCAGTTATCGGAAAAAAAGGTGCGATCACCATGCCTGTTGCTTGATATGATAAGACCATCAGCGGGAATCCCGTAATAACTGATATACAGGTTTGATGTCTCCCCTCCGGTTTTCACCCTCTTAAGGTCAATCTGTAGCCTGTCATCCCTGTGTTCCCAGTCCACGGGTGCATCATCAAGCCTCACTGTCTCAACATTCATCCCTTTACCATCATCATTAAGATCAACAAAATCCAGAATAATTTTATTTGTACTTCCGGTATGATTTATACTTAATCTTGCCTCTCCCCTTATAATATTATAACTGTCAGAAAGGTATATGGTGAATTCATAATGAACAACATCAATACTGCTGTTGACGGGGTATTTATCAGTCCCTGCCAGAGGAAATGATAAAAGGATAAACATTATGACGGTAATAATTCTCATAATTTCAGGTTTTACACTTACTGGCTGCAAAGGTAATTTATTAAACTATCAGATAGTATTAATTCAGAGTAAAATGATGATACATTTCCCCGAGGTAAATATTACTGCAGGTATTTAACAAGTTTTAAAAATTATGGACGCCTACCTAAGCCCGGTGCAGGTATTCTTATGAATCAAGCTCTGGCAAAGCCAGACAAATTAAGCTGTCTTGACGAGCAAATTACATTTATTTAATTAGCTTTGTAGAAAATTATATTAATGAACCACGATTATAACACCCAGCGAAAGAAAATGGCGCTTCCCGAATACGGCAGGAATGTACAAAAAATGGTTGATCATATAAAAACCCTTAAAGACAGGGATGAGCGTTCGCGTGCCGCCAGGTCAGTAATACAGATAATGGGTAACCTGAACCCCAACCTCAGGGATTCAGGTGATGTAAAGCATAAATTGTGGGACCACCTGACAATTATTGCAGATTTTGAACTCGATATCGATGCTCCCTATCCGCCACCGGCAAAGGAAATTCTGCTTGAAAAACCAAGGGAAATAGCCTATAAGAAAGGTGACGTTAAATACATGCACTACGGCAGAATCATGAAAATGATGATAGATGAGGCCTGTAAGATGGAAGAAGGTGAAAAGAAGGATTACCTTATAGTGCTTATAGCTAACCAGATGAAGAAGGCTTCTGCAACATGGAATCGCAGCCAGGTAAATGACGACGTCATTCTGAAAGACCTGCGGGATATGTCAGGTAACAAACTGAACATCCCTGAAAACATGAAACTGCTTGATGTTAAAGACTTACTGGGTCCAAGAAAGAAAAAACCACCGCTTAAACAAAAGAACCAGCACAAGAAAAAATATCAGTCGAGGCGACAATGAGTAAGTTCATAGTTGAAGGAGGCAGAAAACTAAAAGGTAAAATACAGCCACAGGGGGCTAAAAATGAAGCCCTTCAGGTTATCTGCGCCACCTTGCTCACATCTGAGAAAGTTGTTTTAAACAATATCCCTGATATAAGAGATGTAAACAAACTTATTGAACTTATATCCAGCCTGGGATCCCATGTGGAAAAGCTCAAAGAAGGAACTTATTCATTCCAGGCCCGTAGCATTAACCTTGAATACCTCGAATCGCCTCATTACATTGAACAGAGTTCTGCCCTCAGAGGTTCTGTCATGATACTCGGCCCCCTTCTTGCAAGATCAGGTAAAGCCAGCATGCCTAAACCCGGAGGGGATAAAATAGGCCGGCGTAAAGTCGACACACACCTGACAGGATTTCAAAACCTTGGCGCCAGTTTCAACTATGACCCCGGGAAATCAATATATTTCGTTTCGGCAAAAAAACTTACCGGATGTTATATGCACCTTGATGAAGCATCGGTAACGGGTACTGCAAATATTGTCATGGCAGCTGTGCTGGCCAGAGGCCAGACCACCATCTATAACGCAGCATGCGAGCCCTACGTTCAGCAGTTATGCCGCATGCTCGTGTCAATGGGTGCAAAAATCGAAGGAATAGGATCGAACCTTCTTCATATACAGGGAGTCAGTGACCTGGGGGGCTGTGAACATACAATATTACCGGATATGATTGAAACAGGATCATTCATCGGAATGGCTGCAATTACCGGCTCCGAGATCACTATCAACAATGTCTCGTATGAGAATCTGGGAATAATACCCTATTCATTTAAACGCATGGGTATACAGCTCGAAAAAAAAGGAGATGATATCTACATCCCTGCACAGCCCTGCTATGAAATAGAAACTTATATTGACGGGTCAATAATGACTGTCTCAGATGCTATATGGCCCGGACTGACACCTGACCTGCTGAGTGTATTCCTGGTTGTGGCCACACAGGCAAAAGGTTCGGTGCTTATCCACCAAAAAATGTTCGAGAGCAGGCTTTTCTTTGTTGATAAACTCATTGATATGGGCGCCCGGATAATACTGTGTGATCCACACCGGGCCACTGTCATAGGACTTGATAGAAAATTCAGGCTCAGGGCTACTACAATGACCTCCCCTGATATCAGGGCTGGCGTTGCCTTGCTGCTGGCCGCCCTGTCAGCAGAAGGCATCAGTACCATCCATAATATAGAACAAATAGACAGGGGCTACCAGAATATAGACGGAAGATTGAATGCGCTGGGAGCGAAGATCGTGAGGGAAGATTGAGAAGAAATGAGGTATGAGAGATGAACGTTGACCAGATGAGTGATGGGCGGTGAGCCGGGAATCCCGATTGGCTTCTTCGGGCTCACACCGGGAGACCCTGGGTTCGGTTCAACAGTTTAACAGTTCAAGAACTTTCAAACCAATTAATATGTCAAAGAAAGATCCAAGAATCAAAGAACTTTATACACCGAATATTCCAGAACCGAAGGGTCATTATTCCCAGGCGGTACTGTTTAATAATATTATTTTTGTTTCCGGCCAGCTGCCTGTGAATCCATTTACAGGAGAAGCGGTAAAAGGTGATATAGAAGACCAGACCTTGCAGGTTCTGGAAAATATCGAAACAATCCTAAAGGATGCCGGTTCAGACAGGGGAAAAATCCTGAAAACAACAGCCTATATTTCTGATATGGCGAATTGGCCAAGAGTGAACGAGGTTTACAGAAAATTCTTTGGCAAACATAAACCTGCAAGGGCAGTGGTGCCAACAAAGGAATTGCATTACGGGGTACTTATCGAAATTGAAGCTGTTGCAGCAATATGACCGGTCGCAGAGATCTTGCATGCAATGTCTCTACCTGCCAATTTTTGTAAATGTTTCTATCACAGGAGGATTGCTCAGGTGCCTTTTAACAGCACACAGGTCCATGGCATTTACAACAGCACTCCTGTATTTCCCGGGAAAATCTTCAGGCAAAATCACTTCCAGTTCTATTCTGTCAATCATCCTGGTCTCAGGATTGAAATTATGACGCTGTATTATTTTTATTTTACTTGCATCTAACCCTCTCTTTTCGCAGAAATACTTGACATAAATACCTGCACATGTACCAATAGATGCCAGGAAAAGACTGAATGGTTCCGGTGCTGATTCATCACCACCACTACGCCTGGGCTGATCGGTTGCTATTATATGACCGTTCAGCCTTGCATTCACTTTCTTATTCCCCTCAAAAAAAACTTCAAGTTCCATACTGATCTGTTCTTTTCTTTAATTTTATATCAGCAATAACAGTAAACCATTAAATATGTTCTGACCCTGATTAAATACCTGGTAAAAAAATAACTCATAAGGTCATTCAATGCTATCCTGAATTTAGCCAGAGCAGGTAGAGTAACCTATAACAGCAGCAAAAGTATGAATAAAGCCAGGCCTGCTAAAAGTATCAATAAAGAAATGAGCAGTCGCTTTCTGCGATTTTTTCTCATTCTGTCTTCAAAATCCACAATCTCATCCTGCTCATTTCCTGCTTCCAATAGTTCCATGGCTTCTTTTCTGAAGGCATTCAGGCTATATCTGGTTGCTAAAAAGGAGACAGCAAAACTTATTAAAACAACCAAAATAAAAACGATAATATCATCATATGACCTGAACTTAAATTCAGAGTATTTTATGAAGTGATAGTAAAACATACCCATAATAACCAGAACAGGCGTCGATAATGAATTCTCAATCTGGTACACCGGAAAATGCACCGAAAGGAAATCATTAAATTTACCAAGCCTGGATTCAATAGTATCAGCATAATTGTTCAAGCCGGCCAGTAACTTCAGAAGATAGAAGTCATAAATAATCATCCCTGTTGTAATAATAAATAATGCTGAAATTGAAAAACCCATGTTGGAGGATTCAAAATATAATAACGAGAATACCAGTATTCCAATCAGTAACAAAAACTTAATGGATAATCCCGTTATAACAGCCAACCTTACCGATCCTGTAAGCTGACTTTCTCTCTTTCTTACCAGCCCGGAGATCTGTTCCCTTGTCAAAAGAATTTTTGATTTAGTTTCCACATTCTTTTCTTTCCAAATTTTTTTCAAGTTTATCTCTTCCATAACTTAAATAATTTAAACAGTTAACTTTATATATAATTCATGCAGCTTTTTCTTTATCCTGTATATCTTAACACTTACATTTTTTGGAGAAAGGCCAGTAATCTCTGCAATTTCCCGGTAAGAATATTCATCAAGGTAAAGAAGGATTATTGCTTTTTCAAGCTTAGCAAGTTGTCCGATTTCCTTATAGAGAATTCTGATATCTTCGTCAAGGTCATTCGATTCAGAGTTGTCTTCTATTTTTGCCTGACTCTTATCCTCAGGAAAATCAGGTCTTTTTTTCGTCTTGTATGTTATTGCTGTATTAAGTGCAATCCTGTACAACCAGGTAGTAAACGAAGATTTCTCATTGAAACCTCTGTAAAATTTAAGAACCCTGTAAACAATTTCCTGAAACAGGTCTTCCCTGTCGGCCCTTTCACTGAAAAAGGCAAAGCATATCCTGTTTATGATGTCCTGGTTTGAATAAATCTTATCTGCAATTTCATCCATGATCTTTGGCACACATTTTTATATATTAGACTCGTACAAAATTAAATAACTACAATTAATTCATAGATTGGCAACACTTCATGACATTTTGTCCCCACAAGTCATATGGCAGGTTATTTGCTGTTCCCACTTATGATTAACTGAAAAATGAAAACATATGGTCAAGAAGAACAGCGGTAAAAAGGAAGAAAAGGACAGGCAATCTGAGGCCCAACAGACTGTTAAAGAAGATAATAAAGCACGGCCTGATATAAGACAGGCAGAAGAGGAGCCTGTTGGGGAAAGGGAAAAGGAATCAAATGAAAGAGAAAGCAGCCAGGAGGCTGCAGAGCTTGAAAAAGAAGAGGTAGCTGACAAGAGTGAAAAAAGCGGGGAAAATCTTGAGGCAAAACTGGCAGAATTGCAGGATAAATATCTGCGCCTGTCTGCTGAATTTGATAATTACCGCAAAAGAACATTAAGAGAGAGAATAGAACTTACAAAATCAGCGGGTGAAAGCATCCTGGTTAAGCTCCTGCCTGTAATGGATGATTTTGACAGGGCTATGAGCCTGATGGAAAATGTATCAGACTGTAAGGCAATGAAGGAAGGGATAAACCTCATTTACGGCAAGATGAAGGATTTCCTCAAACAGAATGGTGTAAAGGAAATAGAAGCTATGGATAAAGATTTTGATACCGATTTGCACGAGGCAGTAACTAAGATTCCAGCCTCTGAAAAGAAGAAAAAAGGAAAGATTGTAGATGTGATTCAAAAAGGCTATTATTTGAATGATAAGATCATACGTTACTCTAAAGTAGTAGTGGGAGAATAATAACAGAGAGGATGAGTAAAAGAGATTATTACGAAGTACTGGGTGTATCCAGGAATGCAACAAAAGAAGAGATAAAGAAAGCTTACCGGCAGAAAGCTCTGAAATATCATCCCGATAAAAATCCGGGTAATAAGGAAGCGGAGAATAAATTCAAGGAGGCAGCCGAGGCATACGAAGTTTTACGTGATGATGATAAGAGGGCACGTTATGACAGGTATGGTCATGCCGGCCTTGGCGGTCAAAACGGTTTTGGCAGTGGTGGCATGACCATGGAAGATATATTTTCTTCCTTCGGTGATATCTTCGGTGACGCTTTCGGGGACTTCGGTGGCTTTGGTGGCTTTGGTGGCGGCGGAAGAAGACGACAGAGAGTGAACAGGGGTTCAAACCTCAGGCTTAAGGTAAAACTGAACCTGAAAGAAATAGCTAATGGTACCGAGAAAAAAATAAAGGTGAACAAATATGTTAGCTGTTCTGACTGTGGAGGCTCAGGTGCTGCCGACAGTAACAGTTACGCCACCTGCGATACATGCCGGGGTTCAGGGCACGTAACCAGGGTAACCAATACATTGCTGGGGCAGATGCAGAGTACTTCAAGCTGCCCGACCTGCGGAGGGGAAGGTAAGATCATTATAAAAAAGTGCAGTAAATGCTTTGGTGAAGGAATAATCAAAGACCAGGAAATAATCAAGATCAATATTCCAGCAGGTGTGGGCAAAGGGATGCAGATGACTGTCAGTGGCAAAGGAAATGCAGCAAGACGCGGAGGAGTGCCCGGGGATCTGCTTGTTATGATTGACGAGGAAGAACACCCCGATCTTTACAGGGAAGGCAAAGACCTTATTTATAACCTCTATATAAGTGTACCCGAGGCAATACTGGGTACCAATGTTGAAATACCAACTGTTGAAAGCAAGGTTAAAATTAAGATAGAACAGGGTACCCAGCCGGGTAAGATATTAAGGCTCAGGGGTAAAGGCCTCCCTGAAGTAAACGGATATGGTAAAGGGGATCTTCTTGTCAATGTCAATGTATGGATACCTAAAAAGATAAGCGCCGAAGAACAGAAAATAATTGAGAAAATGAGCAACTCAGAATCGTTTACCCCGCAACCGGGAAAAGATAGCAGGGGATTCTTCGAACGTATGAAATCATACTTTGAATAACAATTGTTTTATATATTTACACACTCAATATTTAACGCGTTAAAATAAAACAAATGTCACTTCTGCAGGCTGAAAATGTAATTAAACAGTACAGAAACCACCTGGCACTGGATAATCTGAGTATGATAGTGCCAAGTCAGTCCATTTACGGACTCCTGGGACCCAACGGAGCAGGAAAGACCACCCTGCTCAGGATAATCAACCAGATTACTGCTCCCGACAGCGGAACGGTATTGCTTGACGGTCACAAGATTACAAGGAATGACCTCGCTAATATAGGATATCTTCCGGAAGAAAGAGGCCTCTATAAAAAGATGAAAGTAGGAGAACAGGCTCTCTACCTGGCCCGCCTGAAGGGACTGAGTAAGAGTGAAGCAATGGTCAAACTCAAAGACTGGTTTACCAGACTCGAAATAATTGCCTGGTGGGACAAAAAAGTGGAGGAACTATCTAAGGGAATGCAGCAGAAGGTTCAGTTTGTCACCACGGTTCTTCATGAACCCAGGCTGCTAATCTTTGATGAGCCCTTCAGTGGTTTCGACCCTATTAATGCAAGTATTCTGAAGGATGAAATACTTAAACTCCGGGAAAAGGGAGCTACTGTTATCTTCTCTACACATAATATGGGCTCTGTAGAAGAAATGTGCGATAATATTACCCTGATTGACAGGTCAAAGTCGATACTCGAGGGCAGTGTTTCAAAAATACGGGAAGAATGGGCTGCAAATGAATACGATGTGGTATTCAGGGGCGAAGCCAACATATTGGGAAACAGCCATTACGAAGTTCTTAAAAGTGAAAGTAATAATGGCAGAACCACTGTAAGGCTTAAAACACCAGGTGATATTGATATTAACAATATTATCAGGGATATGACCGATAAGGGAAGGGTGCTGTCTTTTAATCCTACCCTTCCTTCAATGAACGAAATATTCATACGTGTAGTTGAAGCTAATAAAAACAACTGACCCAAACATTCAAAATCATGGGAAACATATCAACCATAATAACAAGAGAATACACCTCAAGGGTTAAGAAGAAATCATTCATATTAATGACTGTCCTTACCCCCCTGATTTTTGTTGCTCTTTTTCTGGTACCTGTATTGATAATGGGCAACCAGGATAAAGAATTTAAAAAAATAGCAGTTATAGAAGACGGCAGTGACCTCTTCAAAGGAGTGCTAAAGGACAGGGACGATGTTGATTTTGAATACATTGACAATGCAGATATTAATCAGCTGAAAGGAACATTCGAAGAAGCAGGTTACTACGGTATACTATATATATCACCCGTGGTGACAAATGTACCTCAGGCTGTACAGCTGATATCAAAGAAACAACCACCCATGGACCTGCTCCAGTACATCGAAAGAATGCTCGAACAGGATATTGAAAATAAGAAACTGCTTGCCTACAATATAGAGAATCTGGATGAAATCCTGAAAAGTGTCCAGACTAACGTTGCGGTGCAGACAATCAGGATCGATGATGCCGGGGAAACTAAAGAAACAAGCACGGGAATATCCATGGTGCTGGCTTATATAGGAGCATTCTTAATGTACATGGTAGTAATCATGTTCGGAGTACAGGTTATGAGAGGTGTCTTTGAAGAGAAGAACAACCGTATCGTTGAAGTAATAATATCATCGGTTAAACCTGTCGAGCTCATGATGGGAAAAATCATCGGGATAGCGCTGGTAGGACTTACCCAGTTCTCGATATGGATCATCCTGTCATTTGGTATACTTACAGTTATACAGTCAAAAGTCCTTCCGGATAATCCGAAGGCAATGAGCGAACAGATTTCCCAGAGTGTAATGAACCAGGCACGGGCAGGCATGGATAATGAAGCTTTCATGCAGTCCGCGGACCTTTCAGCACAGGAACAGGAATTTGCAAAGATCTTCAATAACCTGATGAATGTAAACTGGCCGTTTATCCTCACTTCGTTTTTCTTCTATTTCATATTCGGCTACCTGCTTTATGCTTCTGTTTTTGCCGCCATAGGCTCAGCCGTGGATACAGATACTGATACGCAGCAATTCATGTTCCCAATAATGCTACCCATAATTCTTGCACTTTTTGTGGCTATTGGGACCATGGAAAATCCGGAGAGTTCACTGTCCTTCTGGTTTTCAATGATACCCTTCACCTCTCCCATAGTGATGATGGCACGCTTGCCCTTTGAGGTTCCGGTCTGGGAGGTGGTAGTCTCAATAGCAGTCCTTATAGCAACATTTGTAGCTTTTGTATACCTGGCCGCAAGAATATACAGGATTGGAATACTAATGTACGGTAAGAAAGTTACATATAAGGAAATGTGGAAATGGATAAGATATAAAGGGTGAGGCGAGATTAAACGATTCAATAATTCAACAACACCTTAAAAAACCCTGAACCTCCAAACTTCTAAACTATAATGGCCAAGGTACTGGTAATAGACGATGAAAAAGCAATAAGGAATACCCTGAAAGAGGTACTTGAGTACGAGAAGCATGAAGTTGACCTTGCCGAAAACGGGATCAGCGGTCTGGAGCTTTTCGGAGAGAACGACTATGATGTTATCCTGTGCGACATCAAGATGGACAAAATGGATGGAATAGAAGTTCTTGAGAAAATCCAGGATGTATCTGATGACATCCCGGTGATAATGATATCAGGGCATGGAAATATTGATACAGCCGTTGAAGCAATTAAAAAAGGAGCTTTTGACTTCCTGGAAAAACCACTTGACCTGAACAGGCTTTTAATTACCATGAGAAATGCCATGGACAAATCAACGCTGATAACACAGACCAGGACTCTGAAGAAACAGGTAAGCAAAAGGTTTGAGATTGTAGGCGAATCAGAAAAAATAGTCAGGGTAAAAGAAATGATCGACAGGATAGCCCCCACAGAGGCCAGGGTTCTGATAACAGGGGCCAGCGGAACGGGGAAGGAACTTGTGGCTCACCAGATACATGAAAAAAGCAGCAGGTCCAAAGGTCCATTCGTTGAGGTGAACTGCGCTGCCATACCTTCAGAGCTTATCGAAAGTGAACTTTTCGGACATGAGAAAGGTTCTTTTACCTCTGCCCATAAACAGAGGATAGGGAAATTTGAACAGGCAAACGGGGGAACTATCTTTCTCGATGAAATTGGAGATATGAGCCTCACTGCACAGGCAAAAGTCCTGAGAGCACTGCAGGAAAACAAGATATCCCGTGTTGGCTCAGATAAAGACATTAAGGTTGATGTCAGGGTCATTGCCGCAACAAATAAAAATATAAGTGAGGAAATCGATAAAAACAACTTCAGGGAGGATCTGTACCATCGCCTGAGTGTTATATTAATAGATGTCCCGAAACTAAATGAAAGGATTGACGACATACCCCTTCTGACTGAACATTTTAACCATCTTATCTGTCATGAATACGGAATAAGTCTCAGGACTATTGAAGATTCTGCCATCAGGGAGTTAAAAAAGATAGAATGGACCGGCAATATCAGGGAATTCCGAAATGTGCTTGAACGCCTGATAATACTTTGCCCCGAAAAAATTACAGGCAGGGATGTGGTTGCTTATGCACATCCCATCTCCGGTAATAAATAATACCACCGGATTATCTGCTTAACTTTTTTTAACAGCCATGCTTCATTAATAAGTGGGTATTTGGATAGCTTTGTAATTCACTTTTTTACACTTATAATGACATGAAAAGATATTTTACCATATTCCTTTTACTGGCAGTAAGTTATGTCTCCCTTGCACAGGATATTAAAGGTGCCGGCGTGAAGGAGGAAAATACTAAAAACACAAGTCTCCGCCACGAGGCCCTGAACATATTTTTAGACTGCCGGTGGTGCGACAGGAATTATATCAAGCAGACAATCCCCTTTGTTAATTATGTTAATAATAAGGATGAAGCCGACGTACATATCCTTGTGCGAAGAAGAGTTACAGGAGGCGGAGGAGGTGAATATATTATCGACTTTATCGGACAGGGTGAATTCCTGGATATTCAGGAAGAAATGATTTTCTTCTCACCCATTGACCAGACTGCAGATGAGACCAGGAAGGCCAGGGCAAATGTCTTAGCCATGGGGCTCATGAAATATGTGGCCCGTACTCCGATGAGTAAAAATATAAGAATCAGCTATGAAGATGATGGTACGGGTAGTGATGGTAACAGAGGAATTCAAAGCTCTTTTCAGGATGATCCATGGAAGAGCTGGATATTCAGGCTCAGTGGTTCAGGGGAGTTTCAAAAAGATGAAAACTATGAAACATCAAGGGCCAGCTCCTCACTGTCTGCTGACAGGGTAACTCCGGATCTTAAAATGGAATTTGACCTGAGGTATTCAAACAGGCAGACCTATTATACAAGCACCAGAAGCAAATCATACCGGGAAAACTGGAGCATACAATCTCTACTGGTGAAAAGCCTGGGGTATAAGTGGTCGGCCGGAGGACGTGTATCAATAGAAAGTGACACTTATAACAATTATAAGCTTGCAACAAACGTGGGGCCGGCTATTGAATATAACCTCTTCCCGTATGAAGAGTCGTTTAAAAGACAGTTCAGGATACAGTACGGACTTAATGCCAAATACAATAATTACAACGATACAACTACCTACTTTAAAACAAGTGAATTCCTGCTGAGTCATTATCTCAGCACTTCTCTTGGCTTTAACCAGCCCTGGGGTTCCGGGTGGGCATCAATGACATGGTCAAACTACCTCCATGATTTTTCCGAAAATAATCTCGGGCTGAGGGCCAGTATTTATTACAGGATATATAAAGGCCTGTCTGTTAATGTCCAGAGCAGGGCAAACCTGATACACGATCAGCGCAACCTGGTCAAGGGTGATGCCACCGAACAGGAAGTCCTTACACGACAGAGGGTACTCAAAACAAGTTATTCCTACTCATTTGAACTGGGACTTACTTATTCTTTCGGTTCAATATACAATAATGTTGTAAACCCGAGGTTCGGTAACTGAGGATACATATTGCGCTGAGTTACTTTGATTTATGCAGATTATACAGATAAAGGAGATTTTGTACTGGCTTAAGAATGACCGGGCCGCTTTTTTTGACTAAATTTGTGGATGAGAAATAATTAAGCCAATGGATCGTATTGAATCTGACAAGCTTGGGGAAGTAAGAATACCTGAAGCAGCCCTTTACGGCATTAACTCAATAAGGGCAGTGGAAAATTTCCCGGGAGATATACCTTTCCAGAAGGAATGGTACAGGGCAACCGGATTGGTAAAACAGGCCTGCTATCGCGTGTACAGGCATTTTTCCGAAGCCGTACAAAAGAAATATGACGGGGATTCTCCACTTAAAATTATTCCACCGGAAATTATCGATGCACTCGAAAATGCTGCGGTCGAAGTATCTGACGGACTGTATTTCAGTCATTTTATCGTACCAGCCATCCAGGGTGGTGCCGGCACAAGCATAAATATGAATATAAATGAGATAATCACAAATGCAGCACTTATAAACAGCGGGAACAATGCAGGTGATTATAAGTTTATAGATCCTATCGAGCATGCCAATGTTTACCAGTCTACAAATGACGTCATTCCCACGGCCCTTACCATTGCTTCTATGAAGCTTCTTGAAGAACTCGAGGAAGCAATAAATTCACTCAGGAAAAATATAGAAACACTGGAAACAAGATACCGGGAACACCTGCGTCCCGCCTATACACAGATGCAGGAAGCCGTTCCTTCATCTTTCGGCAGGCTGTTCAGCGCATATAATGATGCCTTATCACGCGACTGGTGGAGGGTTTCAAAATGCAAGGAAAGAATTAAGGTTGTAAATCTCGGTGGGGGAGCAACAGGAACCGGACTTGCAACACCACGGTTCTTTATAATAGAAGTAGTACCGGAACTTAGACATCTTACTTCACTACCACTTACCCGAAGCGAAAATCTAAATGATGCAACATCAAACCTTGACAGGTGGGTTGAAATACACGCCACTCTTAAATCCCATGCCGTAAACCTTGAAAAAATAGCATCGGATATAAGGCTTATGGCATCTGACATAAGCAGGTCAGGCCTTATAAGTATACCGGAGCGACAGAAGGGCAGCTCTGTAATGCCAGGGAAGATTAACCCGGTGATACCCGAATTTGTAATAAGTACTGCTCATAAGATCTATTCCAATGATATGCTTCTGGCTAACCTGTGCGGGCAGGGCTGCCTCGATCTTAACGCATACCTGCCAGTCATAGGTCATAGTATTATTGAAAGCCTCAAAATGCTAATAAATGCAAATAAGAGCCTGTCGATGAACCTTATTTATGATCTTAAGGTTAACAGGAAGGCAGCCTACGAGATCCTGGTTAAGAGCCCGGTCATAAGTACCGCCTTAATTCCTTATATAGGTTATAATAAGGCTACTGAGATTGCACTGTACATGAAAGAAAAAAATACTGATATTTTTAAGGCGTGTGAACAGACAGGATACTTCGAAAGTAAAAAACTGGATGATATACTTAAACCTGCCAACCTGCTCAAAATGGGATTTTCCCTTGACGATATAAGCAGCCATAATTACTAATAATTTGCGTCTACTATGAATAAAGGCAGGGAAAGCACACCCCATATTGGTATTTTCGGAAGGAGGAATAACGGCAAGAGCAGCCTTATAAATGCACTGGCCGGGCAGGAAATAGCTATTGTCTCTGAACAGGCCGGTACCACCACCGACCCGGTAAAAAAATCATTTGAAATAAGCGGTTTCGGCCCGGTGATACTTATTGATACTGCAGGTATAGACGATATTGGAGAGCTGGGATCCAAACGTGTGGAAAGATCACTTAAAGTACTGGAAATAATCGACCTCGGAATACTTTTGCTTAACAATAATTTGTGGGATGAGTATGAAGAAATGATTATAAACAGCTTCAGGAATACAGATACCCCCTATATTATTGTCCAAACCAAATCAGATATTGAAGCACCCTCGGCAGGCTTTATAGAAAAGGTAAAAAATATAACGGGTAAAGAGCTGATAAGTTTTTCTGCAGTGACAAAAGATAATTACGAAAAGCTTATTAAGCTGATAAAGTACACTATACCAGAACATGCACTTAAAGCACCAACTTTACTGGGTGATCTTCTTAAGCAAGGTGATATGGTGCTCCTGATAACTCCAATTGACGCTGAAGCCCCGGAAGGCAGGCTTATCCTTCCCCAGGTTCAGACTATCAGGGATATTATCGATAATGATGCCATTGCAATAGTCTTAAAGGAGAGGGAAATAGACACCTTCCTGAAAAGATCTGCTGTTAAACCTGCACTTGCGGTAACTGACTCACAAATATTTGTTAAGGCTGATGCTTCAGTACCACAGGATATACCCCTTACCAGTTTCAGCATAGTCCTTGCAAGGCTGAAAGGTGATTTTGGCAGTTACCTGAGGGGCACACCAAAAATTTCAGACCTCAAAGACGGGGACCGTGTATTGCTCCTTGAGTCATGCACTCATCATGTGTCATGTGATGATATTGGCAGAATTAAAATACCCAGGTGGCTAAGTGCTTTCACAGGAAAAAAACTGCATTTTGATGTTGTGGCAGGACTTGACGCATCCAAAAGACCGGTGACAGATTATTCACTGGTCATACAATGCGGAGGATGCATGATAACGCGTAAACAACTGCATAACAGGCTCAGGCCGGCAATAGAAGCAGGCATACCCGTGACCAACTACGGGATGACCATAGCATGGGTGCAGGGTATATACAGGAGGGCCATTGCCCCCTTTACCGGACCTGACCTCGGCTGGGAAGAATATTTATAGTATTAATCAGAACCTGAAGTAGATAAAGGGCTGTATATCTGCGGATTGCACATTATAAAGAACCAGGGCCACGAGGTATACAAGAATAATCTTTGCAATAAGCGGAAGCCTGATAAAAAGTCCCCTGTATGATTCTTTCACTTTTACCGGCATAAAATGAAGAATATAAGCACAGACAATTATTATTATCACCTGGCTGTAGGCAGTAAAAACGTTGATCAGGCTACCCGGGCTGAAAGCTGTGAATATTTGCCTGAGCATTATTAAAACACCCTTCATATCAGGAGCCCTGAAAAATATCCAGCAGAAGCTTACAAAATTAAAAGTGATAAAAACAGATATAAACCTTTTTATTCTGCCCGGTCCTCTTCTGCGGGGGAAGATATTCATCCATAACTTATTCACCACCATGCCCAGTCCATGCAGGCCACCCCATAAGACAAACCTCCATGCAGCCCCGTGCCATAAGCCTCCCAGCAACATGGTTACCATCAAATTCACCAGGGTCCTGAAACGGCCCTCCCTGTTACCGCCAAGGGAGATATATAAATAATCCCTGAGCCATCGCGAAAGTGATATGTGCCATCTTCGCCAGAAATCAGTTAAATTATATGCCTTGTAAGGTGAATTAAAGTTGACCGGTAACCTGTATCCGAGCATTAATGCTATACCGATGGCAATGTCAGTATATCCGGAAAAGTCACAATAAATCTGCAGGCCGTAACCATAAACAGCCATAAGGTTCTCCAGCCCTGAATACATTAAAGGCGTATCGAATACCCTGTCAACAAAATTCACAGAAATGAAATCAGATACTACCACCTTTTTTATCAGACCCCCCACTATAAGGAAGAGGGCATGACCCCACTCCCTTTCTGACAGGTTGAAGGGTGCATAAAGCTGCGGGACAAATTCAGATGCCCTGACTATGGGTCCGGCAACCAGCTGAGGGAAGAAAGAAACATAAAAACCGAAATCAAGTATATTCCTCACAGGCTCAGTTTTTCCCCTGTATACATCCAGGGTATAGCTTATGGTCTGGAAGGTAAAGAAAGATATTCCAACGGGAAGCAAAATTACGTCAATATTGAAACCCGTCCCAAGGTAGAAATTGGAAAGAGCAGCAAACCAGTCAATTACAGGCAGGTCAGTATTAAAGATATTATTAAAGATACCCGTAAAGAAACCGGTATATTTAAAATATGAAAGCATGCCCAGGTTAACCAGCAAGCTTAAAAAAACGAAAAGTCTCTTCACTGTTTTTCTTCTTGCCCTGTATATCATAAGTCCCGCGAAATAATCTGTCAGCGTGGATATTATCAGCAGGAAGAAGAAAACCCCTCCCGACTTGTAATAGAAAAACAGGCTGAACAGGAAGAGATAGGTGTTTCTGAGCAAGGGTTTAGTAAATAAGAGGCTGTAAAACATCAGGGCTATGAACAGGAAGATCCAGAATGAGGCTCTTGAGAACAGCAGGGGTTTGCCCTGGTCGTATGAAATCATGTCAAGAAACATCCGTCCGGCAGCAGCCCGGAGATTTTTTTCATCGTCTGATTTTTCAGCTGTGGTATCAGCATATAGAGACGGGGAAATCATTACCCTTTGGGCAATTTCCTTTTTTTGCGGTGTTTCAACCGTAATAATATCCCTGAGAATTAAATCGGCCAGGGCATCACCACCTGCATATGTAAGATGAGTGAAATCATCGGATGCCAGAGCCGGAACTTTCCGGCTCCATTTTATTATTGAGTTTTCACCACCCATGGCCTGCCATGAATCCCAGAATAATACCCCTGCCCTTTCAGCCGCTTTTTTTTGTGCATCCCTTATCCGGGGAATATTTTCATATGATTGAAACTCTCCGTCAACCTTATGGGCCATATCGGTAAGTCCGACAAGTATAACAACTGTTCCCGGGCACAACTCCTTTAACCTGAGCAACTGCCGGTATATGCCTTCTTCATAATACTTATAGCTCGATCTCACATTCAAAACCACATTAAGACCGTAATGCATTACCAGGATATCCGGTTTTATCATTCCATAAAGGCTTGCAAGATTATCCTCTGAAACCATTGTATATTCAAAGCCAGCACTTCCTCTTCTTGGTATATTATCAACCACTGCACCCTGTTTACCCTCAATACTGAATCCGTAAAAGTCAGGACTGGACTTACTTTCAAAAACGACCCTTATGTAAGAAGATGATCCCAGGGGAACTGAATATTCACTTTCGCTGTCCGAGGGTATCAGGGTATCCCTGCTGATTAAATACTCACCTGTATAGACTTCAATCTTCATGGTATCTTTCAGGTTGCCATAGAACAGCCTGAACAAATCATATTTAGCTGATAAGCTATCTGAGAATATCGAAGGTTCAACACTGAACCATGCTATTTCAGGTGTTTCTCCCCTCCTGCCCGGTTTAGTAAACCTGCTGATACTCATCATTGGTCCCAGTTTCTGATGGCTTATCAGTCCGTCCCGGTAATCAAGATAATCATAGTCATCCCAGTTACCTGACGACCTGACATGGGATGTTCTTGTGTAGGACACAAGCGGGCTTATACTCAGCAAGCCCGGTCCGCTCCCCGGATTTATCTTCCTTAATTCTTCACGCAAGCGGCAGGTAATCCTGTCTCCTTCAAGCTGAGAATCACCATAATACATCAATCTCAGCTGCCCGGTATCATTACTTACCAAACTGTTTAATGAATGCGTTAGCTGCTGGTAATCAGAGAAATCATAAAGATAGCTTTCAGCAGTTTTTAAACCCGGGGTGAGAGTATCTGCAGCAGCAGAGCTGCCGGTTAATGTATCGATAGGTGAAATTGTATTCAGGCTTTCTTCCCCCGGCTTATCACTGCTCATATAAGCCAAATTGATATCCGGCCACCTGACAGACATGCCGGGTGCTATTTTAAGCGGGCCCCTGAGAAAAAATGCCGGCCCGTAAAGGAGAAGCATTAAGACCAGGAAAATAAGAAAGGTCTTGTATGGACGCATAGCCTGGGTATTATGAGCTCATAAAAGATCTGTTAGCTTTTCTTCTTAATTTTCAGTTTTTGCCCTGCATGAATTTTCCCCGACTGGCTCAGTCCATTAAGGTTGAGGATATCGGTGGCACTGACTCCCGAATATTTTTTTGCTATATCCCAGACCGTGTCCCCATATCTCACCGTATGATAAACATAATCATTATCAGCAGTTTCCTCATCAGTAATTTTTTGAACAATGACAGGTTTTCCAATCCTTGCCTGCTTTTCGGCAAAGCTTAGACCATCAACGACAGAATAATATTCTTTTTCAGAAGGGTTCACATATACTGCAAGTTTCTGGTTAATACGAATAAGATTACGGTAAATATTATTCCAGTATCTCAGGTCAGATACTCCTACATTATACCAGCTTGCAATATAACCAAGGTTATCACCTTCCTTAACGGTATATGTCAGTTTTGTCTTACCATTAATGCTGGGTGGTATATATGTTGATTGTGTAGGGCTGGCATTTTTTAGTTCCGGCTTAAAATAATGATCGGCCCGGTATGCTGCTACAGAATCCTGGAGAGAGATAAAGTCGCCCATGTATTTTATAGGCAGGTTTATTGCCATAGCCTTACTTCTGCCTGGCACTATCAGTGTCCTGTACTGTGGGTTGAGCGCCTTTAACTCTGCCAGGGGAATGTTCATTACTTCTGACATTTGTTCCAGGTGTATATCCCTGGTAACCATTATTGTATCTGTTGCAAGTGAAAAATTTACCTTCCGGGGTATAATATTATGTTCCCTGTAATAATGCATTGCATAGGTAGCGGCAATATAACCGGGCAGGTAGCCTCTTGTCTCTCTTGGAAGCCTGTAATAAATCTCCCAGTAATCTTTTTTGTTACCTGATCTTCTTATTGCCTTATTCACATTTCCCGGGCCACAGTTGTAAGCAGCAATTACCAGGCCCCAGTCATTGTAAATATTATATAGGTCTTTGATATATCTGGCTGCTGCATGAGTTGATTTTATGGGATCCCTTCTTTCATCCACCACTGAATTAATTGTCAGACCGTAGGCTCTGCCTGTGCTGTACATGAATTGCCATAAGCCGGTTGCACCGACCCTTGAGACAGCATTGGGATTAAGAGCAGATTCTATGACAGCCATATACTTTAATTCGGCCGGCAGGCCATAAGAATCAAAAATATCCTCTATCATGGGAAAATAGTATTCCCTCATCCCAAGCATAATTTCAAAATTACTTCTCTTCTTCCCCGTGTAAACATGAATATGATTTTTCACAACACTGTTATAGGGAAGGTTCACCACCGAATGAATATTATGCAGGCGTTCCCTGTAGACAGAATCCGGAAATTCAACTACAGGCAGAGCGTCTTCTGCAAAGTTGTCTTCTCCGGGGACCATTCTTTCAAGAAACCATATATGGGTCAGGCTATCGAGTTTTCTTTCAATAAATTCACTGTCTGATCCGGTAATTATTGTATCATTCACTGCCGAGACCGGGACATTAACAAATATTATTCCTGCTATTAAAATCACTATTCTTCGCATGGCTTTATCATTAAAATGTTACTTTTATCCCCAGGCCCATTGTCGGGCCATAAACTGTACCGATAGGTACAGGATCAACACTGAGGCTCAATTCAGGGCTGATATCATAGTCTGCCATAAGAGCATCAACATTTGCATCCAGTATTGATAAAATATACCAGAAACCGACACCAATATAAGATAAATCACGGTATCTCCTGTAATACGATATAGCATTAAGCATCTGGTCTTTTACCCAGCTGTGAGTCTGAGGGTTATAGTTATCAGCCCCCAGTGCGGGATCTATTTCCCCGGAATCAAACGAAGGAGTATATTTCTCATAACTCCTGGTTTCAGGAACGTTATCCGTTATGTCCTGGTAGGCACCGAGATAACCGTCAAAATTTTGTGAATTTCGTATTATGCTGTATCCCAGGGCACCAAAACCCGCATATACGAGAGGTATTTTCCAGTATTTCCTGTTATACACCTGACCCAGTCCGGGTAAGGCAGCTGCCATCATAGTGGCTTTCACGGGTGATATTTCTCTCCGGGAAAAAGTAAGCTGCTCTGTCTGTTCCCGGTCCAGGGATGTTGTATCTCTTTCTTCTATAATGACCTGGGCACAGGCATTTATTGCCAGTATAATGAGTAATATGCTCAGTTTAACTATTTTCAATATCAATACCTTTTGTTGTCACTCTTATTTAAACCGGGGCATGGATTAACTCACGCTTATGACAATAAGGCAAAGATATATATTTTAGGAGTTAAGTTTATCCAATACCTCTAAAATCCTCTCCATTTGTTCGGTATTATCAAATTGTATAACAATCTTACCTTTCCCCTTTTCATTTATTCTGAACTGGACATCAGACTTGAATATTTCGGAAAGGTGCCCGGACAGGTCCTGGAAATCATTGTTAAGTTGTTTTTTCTTCTGGTTTTTTTCAGGGTCTTTCAACTTTGTCATCTGGAGCTTACGAACCAGTTCTTCAGTTTTACGAACCGAAAGGCCATCATCGATTATCCTGTAGTATACTTTTATTTGCTGCTTGGCATCTTCAATATTAACCAGGGTGCGTGCATGGCCCATTGTAAGCTGTTTATTTTTTATCCCCAGTTGTATTTCTGCGGGCAGTTTAAGCAATCGAAGGTAGTTGGTAACCGTTGATCTTTGTTTTCCCACTCTTTCGCTCAGTTTTTCCTGTGTAAGCTTACATTCCTCTATAAGTCTCTGATAACTTATGGCTATTTCAATTGCATCGAGATCTTCTCTCTGAATATTTTCAACCAGGGCCAGTTCCAGCATTGCCTGGTCATCAGCGGTACGAATATAGGCAGGCACTCTTTTGAGTCCTGCCAGGCGTGCTGCTTTTAATCGTCGTTCACCGGCAATAAGCTGGTATTTGTTATCTCCCTTTTCCCTGACCGTAAGAGGCTGTACAATTCCCAGTTTACGGATTGAAGAAGCCAGCTCTTCAAGTAACTGTTCATCAAACCTTGTTCGTGGCTGAAAAGGGTTGAGCCCAATATCATCAATATTGATTTCGAGGTTCGCTTCAACTTTCTCCTCCAGTTTCTCCCTCTCAGCATCGTCTATTAATGCACCAAGTCCTCTTCCCAATGCTTGTTTCTTTACCATAACACTATCTGTATTAATATCATCTGCTAGATATCAGTATTTCTCCCTGTACCGTTTTCACCCTTGTCGATTAATTCCTGGGCAAGGTTAAGGTAATTGACCGCACCCCTTGATTCAGCATCATATAAAATAGCTGGCTGTCCATAGCTGGGAGCCTCACTGAGTTTCACATTACGTTGTATTATTGTGTCAAAGACCATTTGCTGGAAATGCTTTCTTACCTCTTCGACAACCTGGTTTGAGAGCCTCAGCCTTGAATCATACATTGTAAGCAGGAATCCTTCGATTACAAGTTCCCTGTTAAGGTTTTTCTGTATTATTTTAATGGTATTAAGCAATTTGCCAAGCCCTTCAAGTGCAAAATATTCACACTGAACAGGCACGATAACTGAATCGGAGGCCGTCAGTGCATTCACCGTAAGCAATCCCAGTGAGGGTGAACAATCAACGAGCATATAATCATACCTGTCAGGTATGGCTTTCAAAACATTCTTCAGAATACTCTCTCTCTTTTCAGTATTCAGCATCTCTATTTCTGCGCCAACAAGGTCAATATTTGAAGGAATAATTTCAAGATTATCAATTTCGGTAGCTGTAATTGCACTTTCCGGGTGCGCATCATTGATGATACAGTCATAAATTGTTGTTTCAATCTTACGGTTATCAATTCCAAATCCTGAAGTGGCATTAGCCTGAGGATCAAAATCTACCACCAGTACTTTCCTGTCAAGTGCTGCCAGGCTGGCAGCAAGATTTATAGCCGTTGTTGTTTTACCTACTCCACCCTTCTGGTTTGTCAATGAAATAATCCTCGCCATCTGCTTTTTTTATTTAATTTAATTATGTCTTTTTGGGAGTCTCAAAAATAATATTTCTGATTCCCGTAAATCCTTGATCAACGATGTAATTGTAAACATTTCGGTTACGGTTTTCAACACTTTATTAACATGTTTTTGTGGTTAAATCAGGTTAACATTTTCGAATAGATATTTTTTTAGCATCTTTACAGCTCCCCAATCTAATTATTATGGGCAGAGCAAAGATAAAAAGGGAATGGCATATAATAGTCAATCCGAATGCAGGGAAGAAGAAAGGATACAAGGATTGGAGTATCATATCATATCTTTTAAATCGTTATGACATTCCCTTCAGTTATATCTTCACAGAGGCCAAGCACCATGCAATGGATCTTGCCGCTGATGCTATCAGGAAAGGATGCAGGAAGATACTTGTTGTCGGAGGCGACGGTACCATGAATGAAGTTGTAAACGGTGCTTTCCGCCAGAAGGAGGTGCCAACAACGGATATAATACTGGGAATGGTTACGGTAGGTACTGGAAATGACTGGGGAAGGATGTTTGACATACCCATGGATTATGAAGCGGCTATCAGGGTAATAAAAAATGAAGATATATTTCTCCAGGATACAGGGGTAATAAAATTTTACTCGGGTACGGATGTCAGGGAAAGGTATTTTGTTAACATTGCCGGCCTTGGATTTGATGCCCTGGTAGTACAGAGGTCGAACCGGCAAAAAGAAAGGGGCCACAGCAGCAAAACACTCTATTTCTGGGTATTGTTAAGGAGCCTGCTTTCATACAAACATACCAGTACCAGTATTGAGATAGACGGTAAAAAAATTCAGAACGACACCTTTTCAATAAGCCTGGGTATAGGCAAATACTCCGGAGGAGGCATGATGCAAACACCCGGAGCTGTTGCAGATGACGGACTGTTTGAGCTTACCCTGATAAAGAGAATGCGCAAGGGTGAAATCATACGCAGCCTGAAAAGACTCTATAACGGTACAATACTCGATCATCCAAAGGTAGAGGGTTATACGGGGTCGAGAATAAAGATTGATTCAGATCCACTGATACATGTTGAAGCCGATGGGGAATCCCTCGGTCATTCACCCATTGAATTTAATATACTTCCCAGGTCAATAAATATTGTACAGGGCATCACCGGCGACTGACAATTTTAATCTCGAAAAGCCGGGGCCAGTTTTTACCGGTAACAAATAAGCGCTCATTCCCTCCATCCCATGCTATGCCGTTCAGTTCAGCCAGGTCAGGATGATAATCCTTTTCAGGCAATAAACCGGAGAGATCTATATATGCCAGCACCTTGCCCGTGCCAGGATCTATGCGTGCAATTCGATCAGTTGTATATATATTTGCCCAAATCTCGCCGTTGATATATTCAAGCTCATTCAGATTCCATACATGGTTTTTATTGTCATATACCTCTATTGATGATAAAACCGTGAAATAATCAGGCTCAAGAAAATAAAGTTTATTTGTGCCGTCACTCATTATCAGCTCCTCACCATTACTGGCAAGACCCCAGCCCTGTGTGGTATAATGAACTCTTTTAATCTCTTCAAAGTTCTGAATATCATATACAAAACCAAGGTTATTCTTCCATGTCAGTTGATAAAGGTAGCCTTCATGAAGGACCAGCCCTTCTGCAAAGAATTTACTTTCAAGATTATGTAATTGAAGAACATTTCCCGTTTCAGTTTCCACTTTTCTTAATGTTGATTTGCCTTCCACTCCCGTGCTTTCAAAGAAGTAGCCATCATGATACAGCAAACCCTGGGTATAGGCTGTTTTGTCATGCGGGTAGCTATTCACCACCCTGTAGGAAAAAAGTTCAGGTTCAATGTCGGAAATGATTGTTGTAAAATGGGTTAGTGTCTGTGGCCTCCTGTCTCCTTCATAGGCCATTATCTTAAGAGGAATTTTACCCAGCCTCGATAACCTCGTGTCAATGGAATATTCGAGAACCCCGTCAGGCAGTGTTACCAGTTGAGCACCATCAAAAAACACTCTCACCGAGTCGGGAGTATTAGTTCCCCGCAGGCTCAGCTTCAGATTTATTTCATCCCCCGAGCTGTATCGTGCTCCGTCAGCCGGCTCTTCAATATTCACAAGGTTTGCTGCCAGCACTCTCGCCTGTTTTTCTTCTGCCTGTCTTCCGTTAGCTGACTCCCTGGCAGAATCCTTACAGGCAAAGGCAAGAATAATCAATACTGAATATACAAGGTACATATGTCTCATCTCCTAAAAACTAAAAAAACTTTATATACTTTATAAACTTTATCAACCCTATCAACTTCGACCACCTTCTTTCTTTCGGCCAAACAGCCTCCTGAAAACTGATTTGCGGCGGTTAAGCTTCCTGATAGCTTCCTTTTCCATATCATCATACATGCTCAGTTGTTGCCAGATGCTGCTCCATCCCGGGAAACCTCCGATATTTTTATCATCAATATATACATCGGCATTTATTTTCCGGCTGATTGCACTGTTGAATTCTTCCTCAGGATAGTTTTTGTTGACGGCATAAAACTCTATCCCTTTTTTTCTGCAATATTCAACTGCCTCATCCAGTTCATTTCCAGCCCTGAAGGTCCATAATATAAGTAGGGCACCATGTTTCTGCAATTCCCTCATTGTTTCAAAGGCAAATAATTTTTCCTTACCTATCTCAGGGTATTCGTGTTCAACAATAGTTCCGTCGAAATCAATAGCTATTTTAAGATTATGCAAATTTTCCATCAGATATTAAATTCATGTAAAAATATACAAATTGGGATTATTGATAAAATTTATATTAATTTACATCAATATACGGGATTGACTCCTTACATGAAAAAGCACATTCCAAACCTGCTGACGCTTATGAACCTGGTTTCAGGTTTCGTTGCCATTATAATGATAATGAATGGTAACCTTAAGCTTTCAGTATGGTTTATTACAGCATCTCTCCTGTTTGATTTTGGAGATGGTCTGGCTGCCCGCCTGCTAAAAGCCTTTTCCGGGATTGGCCTGCAGCTTGACAGTCTTGCCGACATGGTGAGCTTTGGTATTGCTCCCGGCTTATTAATGTACAGACTTATTGTTTCAGCTGAGGGGCTTGATTCCATTGCAGGCTATATACAATATACTCCTGTTCTGATACCTGCCTTTTCGGGCCTGCGTCTTGCAAGGTTCAATATTGACAAAGCCCAGAGTGATCATTTCAGGGGTTTGCCCACGCCGGGGAATGCTTTCTTTATTATTTCCCTTGTTTTTGCCGCTGAGTATGGAAACAGTCAGTTGATTCAGGGTCTTATCAATTCAAGGGCGGTCCTGTGTTTTCTTACCATACTGTTTTCTTCGCTTATGATTACCGGCATACCAATGTTTTCATTCAAATTCAGGCATCTGAGGTTTAAAGGGAATGAATTAAGGATAGTTTTTCTTGGCTCATCGGCTTTGTTGATAGGGGGAGCAGGATTTGCATCCCTACCCCTGATAATTATACTTTACATAATTGTATCAATTATCTGGGCCCTTATCAGCTGAGCCTCCGGGTTTTTCTTCCAGTTTCTGCATTATTTCAGTCTGTCTGCGAATCGACTCCTGATGCATGAGCTTCAGATATTTTTCGGTGAAATCACGATCAAGTCCCAGTAGGCCTGCCAGCTCCAGCCGTGTATTAAGGATTTCCAACCATCTGTCCATTTGAAGGATAGCAACATTATTCCTGTACTTATACTGTCCTATCAAATCTATTATCTCGAGCCGTCTTGATAACAATTCAATTAACTGATGATCAACAGAATCAATCTGGCTTCTCAATTCTTCAAGCTGATTGATGAATCCCGGGTCTTCAGGTTTGGGGCATCTTATCACCAGGTTTCTCATCAGACTGCAATAATTCTCCGGAAGCAGTTGCTGCCTGCTGTCGCTCAGGGCAGAAAGAGGATCATGGTGCACTTCCAGCATCAGTCCATCCATATTCAGGTCCATTGCTTTCTGTGCCAGTTCAGGCACCACTGAAACATCACCTCCTATGTGGCTTGGGTCGCACAGGACAGATATCTCCTTTATCCTTCGCCTGAGTTCAATGGCAATTTCCCATTTGGGCATATTCCTGTACCTTGTTCTTTCAAAGGGTGAGAAGCCCCGGTGAACGGCAGCCAGTTTACTTATACCTGCATTATTTATCCTTTCGATGGCTCCCATCCATAGATCAATATCAGGATTAAGCGGATTCTTAACCAGTACCGGTATATCCGTTCCTTTTAAAGATTCGGCAATTTCCTGTACGGAGAAGGGATTTGAGACTGTTCGTGCACCCAGCCATATTACATCTATCCCTGCTTTCAGGCATGCTTCCACATGGCGGGGGCTGGCTACCTCAACTGTTAACCTCATACCCGTTCGCTCTTTTACCTTAATCATCCATTGCAGACCCTTTGTTCCCACACCGCTGAAGGTGCCGGGCCTGGTCCGTGGTTTCCATATTCCCGCCCTGAATAATGAAGGTCTGCATGGGCCGCTTAAAGCATCAGCTGTCTTCTGTATTTGTACATCCGATTCAGCGCTGCACGGACCGGCTATCATAACCGGCCTGACACCAATATCATCAAACCATTCCTGTATCCTGAGAATACTCATTTACTTACTAATATAAATGTCCTTCACCACCTATTTCTTCCTTATCAATTTTTTTCCTGTTAATAGCACTCCATGCATACCAGATATAAGCAAAAACAAAGGGAATGATAAACGAGATATACATCATTGTTTTCAGCGTAAAATGGCTTGAAGAAGCATTCCTGATGGTCAGTGAACTCTGCAAATCGCTTAATGAGGGATAGAAGGAAGTATTATTATACCCCGCCAGAAGGAATAATGACAAAACCACTATTACTGTGCCGAAGCCAGCAAACCATACCGGGTCGGTTCTTTCAGTAAAAACAGTACGGTAGAGGCCAAAGAGCACAAGTACAGTACCTGAGAGAAACATTATGAAGACCGGGGGCATTTCCACCAGATTGTGAAAGTATTTGGCCTTTTCCATAAAGACCCTTCCACTCTCCGGGTCAACAGCAAAGCCTTCTGCAATTAAAAGGCTAATAATAAAATAAAGGAAGCCTATAAGAAAGGGGACCAGGTTTATGATAGCTTTCTTCCTGGCCCCCAGTATTAATTCATCATCATCAATGCTGTTAATAATATACATCAAACCCAGGAGGCGGTCAAGGAAAAGAACCGTTAATCCCAGGGATAAATTTCTCAGGTTCAATAAGGCTTCAAGACCGTGCCACGGTGTATCCCATTTACCCATATTCATTTCATTGATAGAAAAATTAGCTCCCGTAAAGAATGTAGCAACAGCAACACCTATCAAGAAAGGTGAAAGTGCTCCGTTTATCAGGAGAAAGATCTCAAAGGTTTTTGTTCCCAGCACATTGGACGGTTTGGTTCGATATTCATATGCTATAGCCTGGATCACAAAGCTGAAAAGAATAGCCATCCAGACCCAGTAAGCTCCGCCGAAACTGGTAGCATAAAAAAGAGGGAAAGAAGCAAAAAATGCTCCCCCGAAAGTTACCAGGGTGGTAAATGTAAATTCCCACTTACGTCCCATGGCATTTACAATCATAGTTTTTTGTTGTTCATTCGCAGCCAGGGTAAAAATAAATGACTGTCCGCCCTGTACAAACATCAGAAATACCAGCAGGCTGGCGAGAAGTGAAACGAGAAACCACCAGTACTCCTGGAGAAAAGAATGTGACATAGCAAATAACATGACTATTCCTCCTCTATTTTAGGTCCGATTTTGATTTGCCTGGTCATTATAGAGACCTCCGCGATCAGCAAGGCCGTGAAGAGAGCTGCGAATAACCAGAATGTTGTCTGAACAGCTGATGTGCTAATGCTGGATACAGCAATACCGACAGGCATCAGGTCCTGTATTATCCAGGGCTGCCTCCCCATTTCTGTTACCAGCCAGCCAAGAACTGAGGCAAGGTAAGGAAGGGGGATGCTTAATAAAAGTATCCATTGGAATATCTTTTTATTTTCCATTGAGCCCCGGGCCGTATAAAACCATGCAAGGATCTGGAGAAGCAGGAAGAGAAAACCCAGCGCCACCATAAGGTGAAAACTGTAAAAGATCAAAGGCACGTCTGGTACAACATCGGCCGGCCTGTTTATATATGAATACCCGAAATAACGGAAGTATTCTTCCTGGAAATCATTACTTCCGAACTTCTTCCCCAACTCATTTGCCACTGCCTCATTACCCATTTCCTGTGCTTCCCTGTAATCAATCAAGGTCTGCCTTGCAAGCCTGCCTCTTTCTATCTTTTCGGAAACGGGTATTATGCCCCTTTCTTCATTCCCGTACACAAGATCCTTTATGCCTGCGACGTATGAATCACGTTCCCCATTTGTCATTATTGACAGGAGGCCGGGTATTTCTATTGAAGCAATTATATCTTTCTCATCCAGGCCATCTTCGTCTGCCCCATCCTTACCGGTAAGGATACCGAAAGCGGTTAAGCCGGCATCTGTTTGCCCTTCGTATAATGCTTCCATAGCAGCAAATTTCACGGGCTGCACCTGTGCTAGTGTCCTGGCTGATGTATCACCTGTAAAGATCAGTACCAGCGATCCAAATGTGCCAAATATGGCAGCCACTTTTATACTTTTTACCGCCATTTCCTTTTCCCTGTTACGAATGAGGAACCATGCACTTATTCCGGTTACGAAGAAGGAAGCCAGTACAAAACCCGAAGTTATTGTATGAAAGAATTTATCCATTGCCACCGGGTTAAATAATACTTGCCAGAAGCTTTGCATTTCGTTTCTTGCCGTATCGGGATTAAAGACCATTCCTACAGGGTTCTCCATCCAGGCATTGGCAACAAGTATCCAAAGAGCCGACAGGTTAGCTCCTATAGCCACCAGCCATGTTGAGGCAAGATGAAAGCGTTTGCTTACCTTATCCCATCCAAAAAACATCACCGCGACAAAGGTTGATTCAAGAAAAAAAGCCATAATGCCCTCAACGGCCAGGGGGGCTCCAAAAATATCTCCAACGAACCATGAATAATTTGACCAGTTGGTACCGAACTCAAATTCAAGAATCAGCCCGGTAGATACGCCTATGGCAAAATTAATGCCGAATAATTTCATCCAGAATTTGGTTGTTTTCTTCCATTTTTCAGAGCCCGTACGCACGTATTTTGTCTCCATAATGACAAGAATCAAGGACAAACCGAGCGTAAGCGGAACAAAGAGCCAGTGATAAATGGCGGTCAGGGCAAACTGCCCCCTTGACCAATCGACTAAAGACAAGTCGATATTCTCAATCATCAGTATCAGGTTTAATTATTAATTCATTAAGTACATGCTCTCCCCTTTCCCTGTCGCTGTCAAAGTTTTTCTTCAGGATATCGGGGAAAAAGAATATTCGCAGTACAGCAAACATTATAAACAGCTTAATCAGGATTACCAGCCATACCTTCCTTCCCCATGCCGGCATGGAAAGAAAACCATTCCTGTAAAATCGGAAAATATTATAAAAGGTATTCTTCAGCAACCCCATATTATAAAATTTTACGGTCAGGCCTGGTTCAGAGTGTAAATATAATAATAAAGACAAAAGTAAAAAGATAAAAGTAGAGACACACCACCTGTGCGTATGAGATTAAGCGCAAGGCTTTGTGCCTTAAAGTTTAAAAGGAGTTCAACCCATTAAAGATGTCAGTTCCCTCGCAAATCTATTGCCGTAAGCAACCAGTTCGGTTCTTGTTTCTTCTCCGGGCCTGAACTTGAAAGCGGCATTTTCCTCCAGCACTTTCAACTTAAGGTTTTTCAGGTTTGAAGCAATAATGGCCGGGGCTTCTCCGCTCCAACCGTAAGAGCCAAATGATGCAGCCAGTTTACCCTTGTCTCTCAGCGGGTTAATTACCGAAAAAAGTTTATAGACCTGCAGCAGGGTATTCTGATTGATGGTGGGAGATCCCACGAGAAGAGCATCAGCCTTAAGTACTTCAGAATCAAGATCACCCAATTCTATATTCTCAATATCAAGAATTCTGACCTCTACGTTTCCCCCGCTTTCAACGCCCATGGCAATAGCTTCTGCCATTTCTTTTGTATAGCCATAGGCTGAAACATAAGTAATTAGAACTCTCATCTTTCTTTCTCCCGTTGTGGCATCGATATATTCACGGGCATATTTTTCACTCAGGTCAACATATTTCTTCCAATTTTTTCTCAGTACTGGCCCATGACCTGTGCAAATAGCGTCAATCTCAAGCGACCGTATTTTATCGATTGCCTTAAGCATAAACCTGCTGTAAGGTTTAAGGATAACGTCGAAATAATATTTGAAACCATCGTTGAAGTCACCTACCATGTCATCAAAGATTCGTTCATCGCAATAATGGGCGCCGAATGAATCACAGGTAAAGAGCAATTTGTCTTCCTCAAGGTAGGTGTACATTGTGTCGGGCCAGTGCAGGTTGGGAGCAGAAATAAACCTGAGTGTCTTATTGCCCAGATCAAGAGTATCTCCATCCTTTACTACCATGCTCTTAAAAGAAAAGTCGAACATGTCATTCAGATATCTTATGGCATTACCGCTACCGACAACTGTTGCACCGGGAGCCAGCTCAAGCACATGTTTCAACGATCCGGAATGATCGGGCTCGGTATGATTTAAGATGATATATTGAATCTCTGAAGGGTCGGCAAGCTGTTTTATTTTTTTAATATAAACATCCGCAAATTTTTCCTTTGCCGTTTCGATAATGGCTTTTTTATCTGCATTGATAAAATAAGAATTATAGGTAGTCCCATACTCCGTCTTCATAACAATATCAAAGGTCACGATATCATAATCAAGGATTCCTATCCAGCTTACATCATTTGTTATGTCAATTACCCTATTATCTTCCTTTTTTTCACTTGTATTCATCTCTCGGTACGAATTAGTGTTTAAAATAATTATATTTCAGCCATAATATCCCGGCTTGCCCTGACCGGCTGTGATAAGCCAACATTCACTCTGGTCCCGGGGGGAAGGAAAATATCCACCCTTGAGCCAAATTTAATAAAGCCAAGTTCGTCGCCCTGCCTTACTTTCATTCCCGGCTTTGCATCTGTGGTAATTCTCCGGGCAACGAAGCCTGCAATTTGCCTGATCAGTATTTCAGTACCCTCATCAGTTTCAATCACTATACTTATTCTTTCATTGTTGACTGAAGATTTCGGATGATATGCAGGATAGAATTTCCCGGGATGGTATTTCACATATTTAACCGTACCTGACACCGGGTATGTATTATAATGTACATTAATCAGGCTCATGAAGACCGAGACCTGTAATTTCCTTTCATTGAAGTATTCATTTTCATGCATTTCTTCTATGGCCACCACCCTGCCATCAGCAGGGGAAAGGATTTTACCCGGGCTTTCTTTTACTTCCCTTTCCGGTTTTCTGAAGAAAGAGACTATAAAAAGCAGCATGAGTATTGATAGTGAAAGTATGCTTATCCATAAAGGCTGAATTTCCTTAAAGAAGTATATCACTATGATATTCAGTACCGACAGGGAAGCGATACTGTAAAAGATCAATTTATGTCCTTCTTTGTGAATCTTCATGGTGTCATGAAACTAATAATATAGTATAAATCAACCAAAGAGTGTGATGAAAAGGAAAACGAAAGGCAGGGAGAGAATAAGGCTGTCAAACCTGTCCAGTATTCCCCCGTGCCCGGGCAGTAGCGAACCTGAATCTTTTACTCCTGCGCTTCTTTTCAGCATCGACTCTACCAGGTCGCCCAGGGTACCTGTAACGGATATTAGTACTGCTATAAGTATCCAGCCTCTTGTTCCCGGGGTTTCAATCCACAGGGAAACCGGCCACGCAAGCAAAACAGCAGTCACAAGACCGAAAATAAAACCTTCCCACGATTTATCAGGGGATATCTTTTCCAATAATTTATGTTTCCCGAAGTATGATCCAAAAAGGTAGGCTCCGACATCAAATCCCCATGACAGAACCAGGAAGCCCAGCATCAGGCCTGGTGAAAATCCCGGGATACGATTCGGAAGAATAGTTTCCGGTTCCGTGAAGCCAAAAGCCATAAAGGGAAAAAGTGAATATGGAATTGAAATAAAGATAAGGCCGAAGATGGTATGGGCAAGTGTGTCAAAGGGTTTACCATCATTCCTGAAGAGTTCAGTAATAATAATGAGGATAACAGCAACCATTACAAGCAGGTAGGATATAGCATCAAGAATGCCCGCCGCTACAAATACGGATATTATATATATTATAACAGCCGTAATTATTCCTGTTACTTCCTGTATCGGTGATCCGGCAGCGGAAATAAGCCGGTAATATTCATATAATGATCCGACAAGCAATATTAAGCCTATTGTGAGATAGGACAGGGGGTGCAGCCACAATCCTCCCAGTATAATAACAACTAAAAAAAAGCCTGTTAGTGTTCGCCTGGATAAGTTTCTCAAGATCAGAGTTCTTTTAACAATAGTTTTGCCCTTATAACATAATCTCGCATGCAGTACAGCTCATAGTCTCCAAAACCGTAGGACCTGTCTTTCTTGTTTATAATAACGCTTTCAATGTCGTTATCCTCAAGTAATTGACGGGCCATTTCCACTTTAACTTCATTATTTGATTCATATATCTTGACCCATTTCTTCTCCATATGTTCAAGCCTGATTAGTTAGGTGAATCATTCGTGTCAGCCTGGTTATTATCAGCTGATTCACCTTCCGTATTATTCCCTGCAGGGTCTTCTTTATCTATTTTCTTCGCATCTGATTTTCCTGTCGGCGGGGATTTTTTTGAAGTTCTTTTTTTAGCCGGCCTTCCTGTTTTTTCTATTGCCGGCCTGTTCCCCTTTTTCTTCCCGAATATTTTTTCAAGGTCTTCACCGAAGATAACTTCCTTTTCGAGTAACTGGGAAGCCAGTGTATTGAGGCCTTTTCTGTGTTTCTTCAAAACCTCAAGAGCTCTCTGGTAGGCCTCATCGACAATCCGTTTAGCTTCTTTATCAATCAATTCTGCAGTTTTCTCACTGTAAGGTTTGGTGAAGCCGTACTCGTTTTGGCCCGAAGAATCGTAGAAACTCAGATTACCCACCTGATCGCTCATGCCGAAATAAGTTACCATGGCGTAGGCCTGCTTGGTTACTTTTTCAAGGTCATTAAGAGCTCCCGTTGATATCCTGCTAAATACCAGTTCCTCGGCAGCCCGGCCTCCCAGGGCATAGGCTATCTCATCGAGGATTTGTTCCCTTGTGGTGAGCTGTCTTTCCTCCGGCAGGTACCATGCTGCACCAAGTGCGCGTCCACGTGGTATTATTGTAACCTTCACCAGGGGGCTGGCATGTTCAAGCAACCAGCTTACGGTTGCATGTCCTGCTTCGTGATAGGCTATGGTTGTTTTTTCCTCTGGTGAAATAATCTTGTTTTTCCTTTCCAGTCCTCCAATTATCCTGTCTACTGCATCCAGAAAATCCTGTTTGCCAACCATTTTCTTGTTTTTCCGTGCGGCTATAAGTGCTGCCTCATTACATACATTTGCAATATCAGCACCTGAGAATCCGGGGGTTTGTTTGGCAAGAAAGTCAATGTTAAATGACCTTGGGAGTTTTAAAGGTTGCAAATGAACCTTAAATATCTCTTTTCTCTCATTAAGGTCGGGCAGTTCAACATGAATCTGCCTGTCGAATCGTCCGGCCCTCAAAAGCGCCCTGTCGAGCACATCTGCCCTGTTGGTAGCTGCCAGGATAATGACCCCTATATTACTGTCGAAGCCATCCATCTCAGTGAGCAACTGGTTAAGAGTATTCTCACGTTCATCATTGGCCCCGAAACTGGGGTTCCTTCCCCTGGCCCTTCCTACAGCATCTATCTCATCAATGAAGACAATACATGGTGCCTTTTCTTTTGCCTGCTTAAACAGGTCACGAACCCTTGAGGCTCCCACACCAACAAACATTTCGACAAAGTCGGATCCTGAAATTGAAAAGAAAGGAACATTTGCCTCCCCGGCCACTGCCTTTGCAAGCAGGGTTTTCCCCGTTCCCGGAGGACCAATCAATAATGCGCCTTTAGGTATCTTACCTCCAAGTGCAGTATATTTCTTCGGGTTTTTGAGAAAATCAACTACTTCTTTAACTTCCGTCTTGGCTTCTTCAAGACCGGCCACATCATGGAAGTCGATCTTCACATTTGATTCCCTGTCAAATATTTTTGCTTTGGACTTTCCCACAGAAAAGATATTACCTGCGCCTCCCCCGGAGCCACCGCCACCTGCCATACGCCTGAAAATAAATAACCAGATGGCAAGAATCAGGAGCATGGGCAATATCCAGGCCATTATCTCACCCAGATAATTCTTCCTGGTTTCATAAATGGGATGTATCCATTCCGACTCTGCATAATTGTTTTGTTCCTGAACCTCGTTAATGCGTGAATCGAACAATTCAACTGTTGCAAAATGATAGGTGTAGTTAGGAGACGGCCCTGAAAAGCTAAAATTCCCGGAGCCTGAAATATCGGGATACCTGCCTGATTCTATTGCCTGTGTGGTAAGGTATATCTCAGCGTATTCCTTGTTTACAACCACGATTTTATTGATATCCTTATTAGCTATCATTTGTTCAATACGGCCCCACTGCTCTACTTTCTCAACCCTCTTACCCCCGAACATAAAATTAATGGCTATAAGTCCAATGCCAATAGCAAGATATATCCAGATAGGATTTATTTTTGGCTTGTCGTTCTTCCCTGAACCACCACCAGGTTTATTTGTATTTTGATCTCTTCTGCTTTTTTCCGTCATCTCAAACTATAATTTTAATTATCCCTGATTTCTTCAATAAGCGCATCAGCCCATAACGCTTCCAGGTTATAGAAGTTCCTGTATTCTTCCTGGAATATGTGTACAACAACATCCCCATAATCCAGTAATACCCAGAGGCAGTTCTCAATGCCTTCCCTGTGATGCGGATGCCCGCCGGTATTTTTCTTCACCTGTAATTCTACTGATTCAGTTATGGAATCAACCTGTGTTACTGAATTACCATGGCATATTATAAAGTAATCACATACTGAATTTTCCAAAGACCTGAAATCAAGTTTTAATACCCTTTCTCCCTTTTTTTCAAAGATCCCCTTTACTATATTGTCAATCAATGGTAATACTTCGTCACTATTTTCTGTCATTAATCTCAGATTCTGTTTATTACATTATTAGCGCCCACAAAAATACGAACATTATTTTTACTTTTGTTATAGCATCATAAGTTTTACAATTACAGTGCCAGATTCTGCAATTATGACATATACAGTGAACCCATTGTAATAATTTGACATAACAACCTGATTAACATGCCAATAGCCTCAAAAATAATATATCGTGAAAAAGTGTCATCAACCAATGATCTGGCAGCTGAAATGCTGGCTGCCAATGCCGCTCCGGAAGGCACAGTGATTTATGCCCGTGAGCAGAGCATGGGCAGGGGGAGAAAGGGAAATGCCTGGATAAGCGAAGCGGGTAAGAACCTGACCTTTAGCGTAATACTTCTCCCCTGTTTTTTGCATGCAGACGAGCAGTTCATGGTTTCAAAAATCATATCACTTGCAATATGTGATCTTCTGGAACCCTATTCGGGCTCAATAAGTATAAAATGGCCAAATGACATTTATTTTAAAGATGACAAAATTGCAGGTATCCTGATAGAAGCTTCGCTTGAGGGAAATAAGATACAGAGTTGCATTGCAGGTGCCGGTATAAATATTAACCAGGCTGACTTCCCGGAGGACTTGCCAAATCCTGTTTCCTTATACATTATAAATAAGCGTGAATATAATACTGATACATTGCTTTCGGATTTTAGCCAGATACTCGATCTATGGTACGGCAGGCTGAAGGAAGGCCTTTTTGCCGAAATAAATGAAAAATATCAAAAGAAGCTTTACAGGCTTAACACAGAATCTGATTTTATTATCAACAAAAGCAGAGTCAGGGGAATTATCAGAGGGGTTGACAGGTATGGACGTATAAAAATAAGGATGAATGATGGAAAAACCGGTATATACGGTTTAAATGAGATTAAATTTATTCCTTAGTATTTTCCCAGTCATTGAATTCTTCCATCCCGCCTACCAGTTTGTTGAGAAAGTCGTTTATGGGTTTTGATGCAATCATTTTCAGCCCGGGATTCAGATCAGCTTTGATTGTCAATTTTATCCTGGTATCCTTATCACCCACTTCTTTCGTCTGGATCCACAGGTAAAATTGCGTATTATTAAGACCGTAGCCTGTATATTTTACTGTATTACAAGGGTCTTTTTGCACAATCCTGATCCTGGCCTCACCCACCATCGATACTTCAAATGAACATTCATCGACCGATGCTTTCCAGTTCTCAATTGTATGTCCGGGCAAAAACCTGCTGAAATTTCTCATATCGGTAACGAAGGAAAAAATTTCCTTTGCTCCAGACCTGATTTTTCCTACCCTGCTCTCATATAAAGAAAAATTATCCATAGTTACTCTATTTACCCCAGTTTGATGGGTCCTGTCTCCATTCTTTAAGTGTGTCGATATCATTAAGGGCAATGAAGCCTGTCGATAATGCCTTATCAATGAGGGTATTATAGTCACTCAGTGTAAACAGTGTGACTTCACTGGCACTAAAGTTATCACTGGCTTTCTGAAAACCATAGGTAAATATAGCTATCATTCCCATGACATTACAGCCAGCCTCTCTGAGGGCACTGACAGCTCTCAGGCTGCTCCCCCCGGTAGAGACCAGGTCTTCGATGACAACCACTTTCTGTCCCTTTTTATAAAATCCCTCTATCTGGTTACGCAGGCCATGTTCTTTAGCCCCTGAACGGACATATACAAAAGGAAGGCCCATGGCTTCCGCTACCAGTACTCCGTGTGCAATAGCACCGGTGGCCACCCCGGCAATCAGTTCTGCATCAGGGAATTTTTCTTTTATCACCCGGACAAAAGATTCCCTTATTGCCTGCCTCACGTCGGGAAAAGAAAGTGTTTTCCTGTTATCACAATATATTGGAGACTTCCATCCTGAGGCCCATGTAAAAGGATTTGACGGTTGCAGTTTTATTGCTTTAATTTGTAAGAGGTAAGCGGCAATCGTTTTTGCAGTGTTTTCCATAAACTGATGTATAAAGTTTATTTCAATAAAAGTTATATAGTAATCAGCGGTCAGCCCGACCTGGAGCAAAAATACTGCTTATTACACAAATACCATCATAAAGACGAGCTTTATGCCAAAATTTCAGGCTTTATTGAAAATGATAAATTTCGCACGTTTAACATTTATTTTCAGGAGATAAATAGTTTATGGGAAGCCTTCAGGGCATACTTTGAAAACAGGACTGCAGCTGGTGGCTTACTGGTAAACAATTATGGAAAACTATTATTTATCAGAAGAAACGGTAAATGGGATATTCCCAAAGGCCACCTGTCAGGAAACGAAGCCCTGGAGAAATGCGCAAGAAGGGAAATAGAGGAGGAAACAGGACTTATACCGGGAACGCGGCTGGCAATTCTCAAACCAACATATCATATTTATCCCCTGGGTGATAACTGGATTTTGAAAGAAACAAACTGGTATATATTTGATTACAACGGCGAAGGGAAAGCCCTTCCCCAGGTTGCGGAAGGCATCAGCGGGCTAAGATGGTTTGGAAGGGATGAAATAGAAGATGTACATAAAAATACATGGCCTTCAATTTCCGGAGTCATAAATGAAGCTCTCATTTATCTTGGAGACAACTGACTGCCTCAGGTTTTCTGAAGGCATGGCTGCAGGAGACTATATCAGTTTCGTTTCCCTGTCAAGAAAATAAAAAGCCGGCAGATACCTTATCTCGTAATCATTCAGAAGCTTTTCTGATACTGATCCGTCAAGGAAAATAAAATCATATTTCTCATAAGCCGGCTCAGGCAGCCATTAAACACCTGTTTTACCAGTTCGGCATAAGAAGGCATTCGTGGAGAGAATGTATTTTTTGTCAATTCAATATCATCCGGATCAGGTGTTTTATGTTTTCCTGATATTAAATTTATCATTGATATCTACCCTGAGCCTGTCAATCAACACCTTTTTACCCCTTACGGGGTCAGGAAGCTTGAAAACATGTATTTGTTTACCGGCTGCCCCCGGGGCATACCCTTCCAACAGCACATCAATGCCACTGATTGCTGCCGGACTCAGGATAATCAGGACAGCCGTCAGAAATAATTTCATCTAGCGGTAATTATTTATATCAATGCTTGATGGGAGGAATTTTGACGCATCACCCCCGTTCCGGATTATATCGCGTACTATGGTACTGTTGATCGGTGTCATTTCCGGTGCAGTCAGCAGCATGACTGATTCTATTTCAGGTGCCATGGCCTTATTCAGTTGTGCAATTGCTCTTTCATATTCAAAGTCAGCAGCGGTTCTTATGCCCCTGAGAAGGAAACCGGCATTGCTTCTCCTGCAAAAATCAACCGTAAGACCCTCATAATGTGACACCTTCACCATATCAATACCCTTAAAAACATCGCTTATCATCCTTTTCCTGTTCTCCAGTGTAAAAAAGCCATCTTTCAGGGCATTTGCCCCTATTGCAATTATAATTTCATCAAAAAGGCTGAGGGCCCTGTTCACTATTGATTCATGTCCACGTGTGAAGGGGTCGAATGATCCCGGGAACACTGCTATTTTCTTTCCTGTATTTTCCATGATATAAATTTAAACTATCCTTTTAGGATTTACAACCTTCTGCTTAAGAAGTGATAAATCGAGGACATCCATAATTGTCTCTACATAAGAAAATTTAAGCCCCTTAAGGTATACATCCTTAATGCTGTTAACATCTTTCCTGTTCCCGGAGGATAGTATTATTTCCTTAAGTCCGGCTCTGCGGGCAGCCAGGATTTTCTCCTTTATCCCGCCCACGGGAAGCACTTTGCCCCTGAGGGTTATCTCCCCTGTCATTGCAATGTTTTTCTTCACTTTACGCTGGGTGAATGCAGAGGCCATTGATGCTGCCATTGTGATTCCGGCTGACGGGCCGTCTTTTGGTATGGCTCCTTCCGGAACATGAAGATGGACATTCCAGTTATCCGAAAAATTATCAGGGAGGCCAATCAGGTCGGCATGTGATTTAAGATATTCAAGGGCGATAATGGCTGATTCTTTCATCACATCACCAAGATTCCCCGTCAGGGTGAGTTTTCCTGTTCCCCTGCTAAGGCTTGTTTCGATAAATAGTATCTCTCCTCCGGCAGCTGTCCATGCCAGGCCGGTAACCACCCCTGCCTGTTCATTACCCGAATACTGCTCCCTGTTGTATTTAGGTGGCCCGAGGATGGAGCTTATCTTCTCATAATCGGGCGATATATCCGGTTCTTTGCCGTAAGCTATATCCCGGGCCGTGCTTCGTATGAGTTTAGCCAGCCTCTTATCCAGTTCCCTGACCCCGGATTCCCTTGTATAATTATCAATCAGGCCTGTAAGTACAGAACGGTTAAGCCTGAACTGTGTTTTCTTTACCCCATGATTATCGAGTTGTTTGGGAAGCAGGTGCCTCCTGGCAATTTCTATCTTTTCCTCCAGCAGGTAGCCGTTTATTTCAATCAGTTCCATCCTGTCCCTTAATGCAGGGCTTATTGTAGATAGGGTGTTTGCAGTTGCAATAAACAATACATTGGACAGGTCATAATCCAGTTCAAGGAAGTTATCATGGAAGGCGCTGTTTTGTTCAGGGTCGAGTACTTCAAGCAAGGCTGAAGCCGGGTCACCCCGGAAATCCTTACCTACCTTGTCTATTTCATCCAGTATAAAGACAGGATTTGATGAAGCAGCTTTTTTTATGTTTTGTATCACTCTGCCTGGCATTGCCCCTATATATGTTTTGCGATGCCCTCTTATTTCAGCCTCGTCATGCAGTCCGCCCAGTGACATCCTTACATACTGCCTGCCAAGGGCTCTGGCTACCGACCTGCCAAGTGAGGTTTTTCCCACACCGGGAGGTCCGTAAAGACAGAGGATGGGTGATTTAAGGTTTCCCTTAAGCTTTATTACAGCAAGATGCTCGAGAATCCTGTCTTTAACCTCCTCCAGGCCGTAGTGATCTTGGTCAAGGATATTCCTGGCATGTTCAAGGTCAAGGTTATCCTCTGTGAACTCACCCCAGGGAAGATCGACCAATGTCTGCAGGTAGTTTACCTGAACGGAATATTCAGCTGCAGCAGGATTCAGTTTCTGAAGTTTATTCAGTTCCTTTTCAAATACTTCTTCAACTTCCCCGGTCCATTTTTTGTCCTTTGCCTTTTCCCTGAATTCCTCAATTTCCTTTTCCTGCGGATTATCACCCAGTTCATTCTGTATTGTTTTCATCTGCTGAAGCAGCATAAATTCCCTCTGCTGCTGGTCAAGGTCGGATTTGACCTTTGACTGCAATTCATTCTTCAGTTCCAGGAGCTGCATTTCCTGCACCAGATTCTCCAGTAGCATAATGCCCCTGTCGTGCAGGCTGTTTGCTTCCAGAAGTCTTTGCTTCTCCTTTACTTTCAGTTCTGTATTTGAGCAGATAAAGTTTATCAGGTACGATTTATTCTCAATATTCTTGATGGCAAAAGAAGCCTCCTGGGCCATAGTCGGGTTCAGCTTTATTATTCTGAGCGAAAGATCCTTAAGAGAACTTACAATTGCATCGAATTCCCTTGTTCTTTCCTTTGTTTTTTGTTCGGGTCGCACTATCACCCTTGCTATAAGGTAAGGATCGGTCTTCACTGCTTCTGTGAACTCAATCCTTTTCCTGCCCTGAATAATTGCCGTAGTTGAGCCGTCGGGCATTTCAAGAAGCTTAATTATATGCCCTGCAGTCCCTATCCTGTGAAGGTCGGTAAACCTGGGGTCTTCTATCTCCGGATCAACCTGGGCTACAGCACCCACAAGCCTGTCGCCCTGGTAGGCATCCCGTATCAGTTTGACAGATTTTGCCCTGCCTATTGAGATAGGTAATACAACGCCGGGGAAAAGAACATTATTACGCAAAGACAATACCGGCAATTCATCAGGCACCTGTGATTCGTCCATTTCCATATCATCATTATCTGCAATAATGGGTATTATTTCACCTTCATTATCCACTATCTCTGGTAAAAAAATATTATTCAATGCTTTATTTTGCTTACTTTTCATATTTCTGACATGTCAAAATTACATTTTGTTTTCACAAATCAATTAATTTTTGGGTCCTTCTCGTTCCGGCAATCATCATGCCAGTTCTCAGGGGTAGTCCGGTCAAAAAAAAAGCCCCTGTAACCAGGGGCTTTACAGGCGTATATTTCTGCCTTACTTTTTCTTTTTATCAATATGTGTTTTATATCGATTCATGAACTTGTCTACCCTTCCTGCAGTGTCAACCAGTTTCATCTTTCCTGTATAAAAAGGATGTGATGTATCGGATATCTCGAGTTTAATCAGCGGGTATTCGTTGCCATCCTCCCACTTTACCGTTTCCTTGGAGGGAGCGGCAGATTTTGTTAAAAAGGATGTATTGTTTGACATGTCCTTAAACACGACATACCTGTAATTTTCCGGATGTATTCCCTTTCTCATCTCTCTTTTTTTATTAAAATTCTTACTCTTAGGGCACGCAAAATTAATCAAGAATTATTAAAACACAAAGAATTGCCTTGCAAATTCTACGATTTTTCTTCCTTGCCTTCAACCAGGCCCTTCATTTCATCCTCCAGGCGAATAAATTCTATATTATTATTTATTAAATACCTGTAGGTGACGTGTGTTTTTGCATGTTCTGCACCGATAGCCTTATAAACCGAAAGCATGGGCTTGTTGAAATCGCCCACCCATGACAGTTCCAGTTCCCTGTAATATCTTTTTTTCATAAAAACATTATACAGGCATTTAAAGATAGCCGATTCAACACCGCTGTTCCTGAAAGCTGGTTTAACCCCGGCCACAACTGCCCTCATGCGTGTCATGGTCTTCCTTTTTTTCAGGTAGAGGAATTTCAGGATGTTCAAAAGATGCAGCTTGCCATTAAGGTGTTTGAGTATCTGGTTAAGGTCAGGGAAGAGCACAAAAAAGGCAATTGGCTCATCATTATGGTAGGCAAACCATATCAATTCCTCATCAAGGAAAGCTTTACCCTTCTGAACGGTTTCCCTGAAATCAGAAGGCACCATAGGCTGGAAATCCTCCCTGAATTCAGACCATGTGGTATTATAAATATCAACAAGGTCATTAACATATTTGTCGGGATTACTAAAGGAAAAATGTTCGAATGAATAGCCTGATCTCTGACTAATCCATTCAGCTATTTTCATAAATCTCTCCGGGAACACGTTTACAGATGCAATATCCCGGTGGAAGCTATACTGGTTGAAATAATTCCGGAAACCGTATTTCTCAAACAGATCTTTATAATATTTCTTATTATAGGGCATCCCGTAACCCTGTTGAACAAAGCCTTCTACAAGCAATCCCCAGTTTGATTCATTGGATCCGAATGTCACCGGGCCATCAACAGCTTCCATCCCGTTTTCCTTTAACCAGGCGATTGCCGTATCAAAGAGGAGGAAGGCAGCCTTTTCATCTTCAATGACTTCAAAAAAGCCTATTCCGCCAGTAGGCTGTCTGTAAGCTTTTGACCGGTTATAATCAACAAAGGCAGCTATGCGTCCTATAACACTGTTATCACTGTTGTAAAGAAGCCACCGTTTCAGTATGCCATGATTGAAGGTCCTGTTTTTTGACGGGTCAAATATTGCCTTGAATTCCGAATCAAGCGGACATACCCAGTTCGGATCATCCCTGTAGTGTGTCTTATGAAAATTGAGAAATTTTCTACTTTCCTTCCTGTTAACAACTTCTTTGATTATCATAATGAATTTTTAACTATTCATATTAAACCAGCTTTTCACCTGTTCAACTGAGATTCCTGACTCATCCTTATGTATAAATTCGTTACTTCCTTTCCTGTAAAGATAATCTTTCTTCCAGATCTCTTTTTTTTCAGTTATTTCCCTTATTGCAGATATTACATAATCCAGCTCATTATCAGTCATGGTAGGATGAAGCGACATCCTTATCCAACCGGGTTTTTCAGACAGGTCACCACTGTTGATCTTTTCAGTGATCCTATGGCTTTTATCATATGACACCTGCAGCAGGTAATGTCCATAGGTACCTGCACATGCACACCCTCCCCTTGTCTGTATACCATATCTGTCGCTTAAAACCTTGACTACCAGATTATAATGTATATCCCGGATATAAAAGGAGAATACCGGCAGTCTTTCTTCTACATTATCAGCCAATAACTTAAGTCCCTTTATCGATCTCAGTTCCCTGAAGGTCCTTTGTACCAGCTGATCCTCCCTTTCCTTTATCCTGCTTGTTCCCATCTGTTCTTTTAGCCTGATGGCCAGGGCTGTACGTATAGCCTGGATAAAACCCGGTGTTCCACCATCTTCCCTGGCCTCTATGTCATCGACATATTTGTATTCTCCCCAGGGATTCGTCCAGTCTACCGTGCCTCCGCCAGGATTATCAGGCACCTCTCTTTCATAAAGGGCTGAGTCGAACACCAATACTCCCGAAGAACCCGGTCCTCCCAGGAATTTATGGGGAGAAAAGAATATTGCATCCAGTTTTTGCATAGGATCTGCGGGATGCATATTAATGTCGACATAAGGTGCAGAGGCAGCAAAATCAACAAGGCATATACCTCCATGTTCGTGCATTGTTTTTGCCAGCTCATAATAGGGTGTACTTACACCCGTAACATTGGAGCATGCGGTAAATGAGCCTATTTTAAACTTCCTGTCTTCATATTTCTTCAGTTCCCGTTTCAGTATCCCGGGGTCAACCAGCAGGTCTTCGCCCGGGGGGAGCACAACAACATCAGTGAGTGTCTCATACCATGAGGTCTGATTTGAGTGATGCTCCATATGTGTAATAAAGACGACCGGTTTTTCGATATTTTTCAGGCATGGCAGGTCTGTATGCTGGCAGCTTTTTAGGCCCATAATACGCATAAACTTGTTTATGACGGTTGTCATTCCCGATCCTGCTGTAATAAGTACATCATTTGGACCTGCGTTTACATGTCTTTTGATTATTTTCTGGGCTTCATGATAAGCCCAGGTCATGCGTTTCCCCGTTTCACTGGTCTCGGTATGGGTATTGGCAACAAACCGACCGAACTCACCGCTGATCTTTCTTTCCAGGGGTTCATATAACCTTCCGCTGGCTATCCAGTCACAGTAGATTAAAGGCTGTTTCCCGTAAGGAGATTCATAATGAGCATCAATACCCACTATATTATCCCTGTACTGTTGAAAGTACTTTTCCAGTTCGTTCATCACTTTCCCAGATAGATGATAATAAGGTTTACAAAGATATTCAGATTTTTTAAATGGAATAATGGATTTAAGATTAACCTGTCCGAACGAAAAAAAAGGACTGCCCGGGGGCAGTCCTTTTTTTTCATGTAATTATCAAATGATCTGGTTTCTACAGAGGATTTTGCGTCATGAGCGGATTGGCATCCATCTCAGCCTGCGGAATGAGTGATGTCCAGCGGGTATCACCTGCCGGTACCTGCATAAGGGTTCCGTTAATGGATGATGAATGGTTACCACCTGTACGGTCCAGAGGCAGGTTGAGACGTTTAAGATCAAAGAAACGCTGACCTTCGCCCCAAAGCTCAACACGGCGCTGTATCATTATCTCATCAATAAGATCCTGGCCTGTATTTGTTGAAAGGGTATATGAAGGATCACGGGCAACTGCCATCGGATACAATGCTGCCGCCGCCAGGTCATCGTGACCCTGCCTTGCTTCAGCCTCTGCTTCTATCAGGTACATTTCGGAGACGCGCATATGTGGAACATCAACACGACTGTCGGAGGTGCTGACTGCAATAAACTTCTGGTTGGTGTAAGGATATCTTGCGGCATTTGCAACTATCTCAATACCTCTGGCCTGTAAGTCCAGATGCTCGCCAGTAGGATCCCATAAGGTTTTACGCACATCCGTATCAGCTATCTGATCATAGAGCACAGAAAAAATAGACCGGGGGTTCCTTCTAATACTGGTAGAACTGAAGTTTCTGGACATATATGCCCCGAAATTCCCCCACTTATCTGTCTGGTCTTCCTGTATCTGGCTGGCCCACATATATTCACCACTGGATTCAGATCCCATTCTGAAGCCAAGTGAGTATGTTGCAGAGTCCATTAATTCATAATCGGTCCTTGCCAACTGGGCATAATTAACCGCAGTGGGGTAATCACCCATTGTAAGGGCCACCCTTGCCTTAATCCCACGTGCCACATCAACATTTATGTGTGACTTATTTTTACGGGATTTACCTTCCAGCAGAATGATGGCATCATCAAGATCCTGATTGATATAAGTATAGACCTCTTCCACAGTATTTCTTGGCTGACCCTCTGAGGTTGCTATTTTCATATAGGGTACACCAGGATGTGTATTGTCTCCGCCGGGCACATAGCGGTCGGCCCACTGCTGCACCAGTTGATAGTGCAGGAATGCCCTGTAAACCAATGCCTGCCCGACAATATAATCCTTATCCTCCTGGCTTCCTGTCGTGTTTTCATCTATTCCGTTGATAAGAATATTGGCATTTACGATCCATGCATAGAACATCCCCCAGGGAGATCTGTTATAAGAACTTGTCGCACTTCTGTGCAGCCAGCGCAGGTGAGTGGTCCAGGTGGGATAGTTGAAAACCATGTCCTCACCCTGTTCATCAATATGATAATACCATGAGCTTATGCCAACACGCCCCTGGCTTCCGTAACGATCATACATTGCCCGGTGAATTCCATTTAGTGAAGCCATGGCGGTCCCTGTAGAAGAAGTCACCCCTGCATCAGAAACACCGTCTGTTGGCAATATCTCAAGATAATCCTCTGAACAGGCTGAGAAAATTAAGAACGCTCCAAAAATAAAAACTAAACTATATACAATATTTTTCATAGCTGTCAGTATTAAAATTTAACATTTAAGCCCATAGACACTACCCTGTTTGGCGTAAATACGTTGGAGGTAGTACCGGCAAAGTTCTGCTGCACATTCATTCCTTTTCGCGCATTTATCAGGAAAAGGTTTTCCCCGCTGAAATAAACACTTGCGCTGCTCACCCCTATCCTGCCAACAAAACTTCTGGGGATATCATAAGACAGTACCACGTTTCTGAGGTTAAGGAAGGAGGCATCAGTCAGCCATCGTGTGGATGTGGCATTGAAATTGCTCGTCTGTGAATCATCCATCCTGGGCACATCAGTCTTGTCGCCCGGCTTCTGCCAGCGATTAAGGATATAAGTGCTGTATCCCGTGCCATAGGTTCCCGAGCTCATAGCCGACCGGAAGTTATAATCAAGCACCAGTCCGCCCACCTGGTAGGTGAACATGAAACTCAGCTGTATTCCTTTATAACGTACATTGCTGGAGAATGACCCAAAGAAATCGGGTATGGCACTTCCGGAATACTTGTATTTGGCATTATTAATATCAGTGGTCAGTGTATCGGCTCCTTTTATTCTCACCGAGGAAGCTTCAACATCCTCAGCCCTGTAAAGGGCTGCTCCATCGTCCTCATCAACTCCCCACCATTCTCGTAGCCAGAAATCATAAATTCCATGGCCCTCCATCAGTTTCTTTGAACCATCTATGATCTCTTCCTGTGGTAGTTTTGTAAACTCATTCTTCAGGGTGGTCAGATTGAAACCAAGAGTCCATTGCAGATCCCGGGATTTAATGATGTCATAATTAACCTGGAACTCGATCCCCTGGTTAAACAGGGCACCAATATTCTCAGCTTTGGATGCTACGCCACTAGACAGTGGTAAAGGCACATTGAAAAGAAGATTTTCCGAGATACGGTGATAAAATTCCAGGGTTCCGGACAGGCGGTTCCATAAACCAAACTCAATAGCCAGGTCCACACTGTTATTTGACTCCCATACGAGTTCTTCAGCAGGCAGTTTATCCTGGAGGATGCCCGGCTCTGCCTGGTTGTTATAACCGAGGGAATAAAGTCCCTGGCTGGCATAATAACCTATTCCGGCATCATTACCCAGTTCACCATAAGATGCCCTGAGCTTAATAAGATCAATAAAATCTATATTCTGTATGAATGCTTCCTGATCCATTCTCCATGCAAGACCTACTGACCAGAAATCACCCCAGCGGTTGCTCTTATGAAACCTTGAAGAACCATCTCTCCTGTATGATGCTGAGAGGTAATACTTCTGGTCATAATCGTAGTTCACGCGGCCTAAATAACCTTCGGTAGCATAATTATCTTCATAGGATGTGCTCCTTGTTATTGTTACAAAGTTGATGAGTTCCGTATTGTCATCAGCAATCTGCTGGGTTCTTGCTCCACTCAGATAGTTATATTTGTATGAATAATTCTCATGACCCATGGTAATGTCCAAGCCATGGACACCAAAAACTTTTTTATAAGTGAGCAACTGGTTAAAGTTGTATGAATTGGTCCGCCTGTATGTTTTATAGGCACGCCCACCCGGTGCACCATCACCAACCAGTGGGTTGTTGTAGAAGGTGTTGTAACTGAAACGCTGGTCGAGACTGGCATTAACAGTAAATTTCAGATCCTGGGTAAAGGAAAGTTCAAGATATGTTTTGCCACCAAGTGAAGATATTACATCAGTATCCTGGTCCCATCGTATTTCAGCAATAACATGCCGTCCCGAACTGGCGCCGCCGGCGCGGGTATCATATATGTCAAACTGCCTTTCTCCATTATCATCCAGGATATACTTGCCAGTCTCCCGGTCAAGCAGCCATACAGGATATATTGAACCTATTCCCCTTGTAAAGCGGATGGGGTTTACAAAGGTACTACTGCTCCCGGTCTGGGCATAATTCAGGTCCCTGTTGGAAACGTTGACTTTAAAACCTGTTTTTAACCAGTCTGCAGCCTGGAAATTAACATTGGCACGTCCTGAAATCCTGCGAAGGTCCGACTCAATGATAAAGCCCTCCTCAAAAAGATATCCCAGAGAGATGTAGTAATCAGTCTTTTCAGTAGCTCCCTGGTAATTCATATCGATATTCTGCCTCTGGCCATTCTGTGTAAGTGCTCCCAGCCAGTCCACCGCCTCCTCATAATCACCTTTATATCTGGCATTCGGATTAATGTTTCCATTAATATCCACAATCTGGTCATCAGGAACATTGAATGGATTATATCCTCCGAGTTCATCGAAGATCATATCCGTGGCTTCCTGGTTAGCAGCAGTCACATCTGCTGGATCATCAACACCTGGTATTGCAATGCCATTACGGTAAGCCTCCCACATAATGGGATAATAATCAAAAGCGTCAATCATATCATACTCAGGCTGGGCCCTGCTCAGCACTCCGTAGGATGCATTTACTGAAAGCTGCCCTTCCCCTATTTTACCACGCTTTGTTGTGATAAGTATCACTCCATTGGCTGCCTTATTACCATATAATGCCGTTGATGCAGCGTCTTTCAGTACAGTGACACTTTCAATGTCATTTGGGTTAATGGCACTGATATCACCTGAATATGGAGCACCGTCAACAACATACAGGGGTGAATTAGATGCACCATATGAGCCAAAGCCCCTGACGCGAATGGACTGAGAGCTTCCGGGCTGACCTCTTCCTGCAGTTACCTGGATGCCGGGACTGGCACCTTCAATGGCCGAGGTAAGATTGGAGATTGGCCTGTTCTCAATCTTGCTGGCATTAACCTGTACCGCTGAACCGGTAAAAGCTCCCTTTTTGGAGGTCCCGAAAGAGGTAACAATGATTTCCTCTATACCAAGAACGTCAGGCTCCAGGCTTACATCAATACTGCTCCTGCCTTCAATTAACTCCTCCCGGGGAATCATCCCCACAAAAGTGAATACAAGGGTTCTTGCATTCTCCGGAACGGAAAGGGAATATCGGCCATCTATGTCAGTAGTGGCACCAATTGTTGTTCCCCTGACAACTACAGATACTCCCGGCAGGGGCAAGCCATCATCAGATGAAGTCACCACGCCGGTAATTGTTCTATCCTGTGCAAAGGCCTGGAAAATAAACACAGGCGCAATCACAAGAATCAAAGTAAGTAAAGCTTTTCTCATAAGAAATTAGTTTAAGTTAGAATTAGGGTATATTCTTATAACAGGAGAAAACCTGTAATGACTATTTGTCTTGAAAATAAACTGCCCCTGAATTAATAGGTAAGGTTAAACTTTCATAAAAAACATGCAAATGCATTAATTTACCGGTTTTCATATTTCAGATGTAAACCAATACATATTGCACTCCATATTTAACACATATTGTGCGTCTGCGTGAGGACCTACCCTGAATGGTAAGGCGGGTAGAAGGACCTGACAATAAATCAAGAAACAAGATATAACAATATAAAATATTGTTTTTAAAAAACCAAATATTTATTGTTTATGTGATGTGTTAATTGATATCTATTATCCTGTGGTCAATAAGAACGAACAAAATTGTTAATAATACGGAATAGATAAAGAATGTCATAAGTGGTATATATTCACCGGGTTTTATCTTCATTTTTACCCATAGGTAGCCCGCCATGTATAATTTACTCATAAAATACACAGCAAAAGTTGCAAGAGCAACACCAACAGCCCCGTAATCTTTTACAAGCCATAAACTGAGGGGGATATTCAGGGCAAGCTCAAAAATGGCTGCACTCATTGCCACACCTGTCCTTTTTCTCCCGATAATAATTGTCTGGGGGAATAATAACCTCGGTATGACAAGCATTATATAAATCATAAATATATCGGCACTCCGCATAAAATCAGGAGTGAACATCCGGGGGTACAACCATCGTGCAAACAGCAATACCAGCATTGCCATGGGGAAAAGGTAGTGCATCAGGTTGCGTGATTTCTTTTTAATGACCTCAAGCGATTCCCTGATCTTTGCCCTTGTACCGAACTGGGGCAGCATTGCATTGCTGAGGCCTGTGGCCAGCATCATCACCACGGGAAATTCCTTGGCCCCATACCTGAAAATAGCAAACATACCCGGGTCATCAAAATGAGCTGATACAATGATACCGTCAATGTATTGAGCTGACCCGCTTATAAGCGAGGTAATTATCAATGGCCAGCCCAGTTTAAGATGCTCCTTCATGAAATCGAGGGATATCCTGAACTCTGAATACCTGAAAAGAAGCATTATGAGCCATACCCATCTCACCAGGCTTATCAGTAGTAATCCGTATATGGCCCATATTATATCCTTACCCGCCAGTATGGGCACAATAATGAATAACAGTTGTGCCAAAAATGTATAAATGCCATACTGGAATATCCGGTGTGGACGATTCATCAGAAGGTAAATATATTCTATAAGGCAAACAGGGCTGCTCAGGAATAAATATAGCAGCAGCAGGTTCAGGTAGGGAGTACTCCCGGTATTCCCGTAAACCGAGAAGTTGTATTTCAGGGCATGGCCTGTTAAAAAAAACATAAGGCTGAAAGCCAGAAGCAAGAGGAAGGCATTAAAAATCTCGGGAGATTTCTCGCTTATATTTTCACCCAGTCTTCTGAACGAGCGGTTCCTGTTATATAATGACAGTAAGGATTGTATTATTCCTGTTACCCAGAAAAAACTCATGAAACTGGCAATAAACATGAACATTTCCCATGAACCTATCTCTGCAGGAGTGAGATGACTTTTTGTAAAGACGATGCTGATTATAAAAAATACTACAAAACGAAGTAACTGAAACAGTTGCAGGCCGGAAATATTGTTTATGAATTTTGGTTTTGCCAAAATATTCTCTTGCTTTATTTTAGTGAAAGAAGGGCAGTATCAAAGGCTGATTAAGAAAACTCATCCCTGGTTCATTTTATGGGGAACCGTGCAAAGATAATAATTGAACAATGAGTACTGCAAAAAGCCCTAAAATTTTGTAATATAATTTTTTTGCATTTTCTTTGCATTCCGTACATGGTGAATGTAGCTCAGTTGGTTAGAGCACTGGATTGTGGTTCCAGGGGTCGTGGGTTCGAATCCCATCTTTCACCCAAACCCTTGAAGCCGGCACAGTTTGATTGTGCCGGCTTTTTGTTTCATATGGCGTTGACAGTTTACCGGCATAAGCCATATGAAACAAAAAACCGTTGGCTGCCGCAGGCAGCCGGCTTCCCCAGGTCATCTCTGAAAAGGCCGCCGGGATTATCCGCAACTGCAACACCTATTCCTCCGTATTGCTTATTAATAGCATTAGTCCTGACATTAAGTTGTTGTCCCGTAAAATGGGTCACTGTAACAGAATCACTGTACTGGTCAGACCTGGCAGGGAAGATCCAGTACTCATTATCAATTATTATCCCCTCCGGATCGGCATATCCGGCTATGGTGGAGCCTTAACCTTATCATGTGGGATACAATCAGGTCGACAAGGCCTTGACCATCCTGTTATACCTGCTGTAGGAATAAAATGACAGAGCCAGTAAAACAGCTATGGATATATATACAAAAGCAGGTATGGGAACCGGGTCACCTCCGGCATAGGAATGCAAACCCGACAGGTAATAATTTACCCCGAAATAGGTCATCAGCACTGAGGAGAAGGCATATACCGCCAATATACTAAAGGAAAAAATGCTGTTCAGTGCTTTTATATTTCTTGAATGGATAACAAAGGCGTAAACCATCATTGTTATCAATGACCATGTTTCCTTGGGATCCCATCCCCAGTACCTCCCCCACGATTCATTTGCCCACACAGCACCCAGGAAGGTCCCTATTGTTAAGAAATACAGTCCAAGTGAGAGTGTGCGGTAATTAATTACTGTAAGGTCATCAACCGTTTTCAGGATGTGCTTCCTGTTCACCGGAGTGCTAAGGGCAAAAAGTATCATATTCACCAGCCCCAGGATGGCTCCCAGCCCGAGGAAGCCGTAGCTGGCAGTTATAACTGACACATGCAGTGTCAGCCAGTATGATTGTAATACGGGCACCAGGTTGGTTATTTCCGGGTCCATGAAACTGAGATGGGCCACCATGAGCGTAAGTGATGCCAGCACTGCTGTGGCAGCAAGGGTGAGGGAAGAGCGGCGACTGAAAAGCAGGCCTGCCAGAGCAGTCACCCACGATATGAAAAGCATCGATTCATACCCGTTGCTCATAGGTGAATGACCTGATATATACCATCGTATACCCAGCCCGGCTGTATGGAATACAAAACCCAGAAGTATAAGACCTGAAAAGACCCTTACCAGGGAAGTCCTGCCGGTCTTTCCCCTGATTATCATTGTAATGAGTATAACAAGCATTATAATGCCTGTTGTTGCATAATATGGAAAGAGGCGTTCAAAAATCATGGACTTGCAATAGAATATTTCCGCTCTGACCTGGCTTTCCGATGGTAATTCATAGCTGGCGTATTTACGCTGATAATTCAGCAGTGACTCCAGATACTCATCGGCCTCATTATAGTTACCTGTAGTTTTACCTTCATACAGAGCACCTGTATAAAGAGACAGGATATTGCTGATGTAGAGGCTGTCATTCTCATCCAGGGCATTCTGCAGAGCCTGCGATGGTGTACCCCAGCTATCTGTACCATTCCTCAGCGGGAAAAGCCTGAAAAATTCACCCCTTGCCAGCATCATTACGATGTTTACCCTCTCGTCAACCTTTATTATCTCTTTATCCATCTTATCTCTTTCGCCGGCTGGTTTATTAACTGCCTCCTGTATCATTCCGGCCAGCATGTATTCGCCCTTTTCAAAATCAACAAGCTGGCTTATTGAAACATATTCTTCCGTTATACCTATTGTTGTTCTGAGATCCTTATTCGATACTTTTATCAGTGGCTCATCCTTCCAGTTCTGGAAGTCTGTACTGAAGCCAGTAAAGACCTGCATGGGAGAAAGCCCCTTATAAGTGTTACTGCGGTGTATCTTTCTGAGGATGTCATGGCTCAGGGTATAAAGAGGCTTTGTTCTCCCTTTCTGATCCTGTACCAGTACCCTGCCAAATTCATCCACTTTCTTCTTTTCATAAATAATTTTGGAGGGATTTGCCCCGGCACCAATGTTGATTGCGAGGAAGGCTATGATAAGTCCCAACAATCTTGACCCGGAATTCCTCCAGAGGGACGGCTTCACCCTGCGGAAGACTGAATCTTTGTTTATTAATGAAAGAATTATAAAAACAAAGAGCAGGGCATAGCCCGAGTAAGTAACAAGCATCCCCATCATATCATGGTTAACAGACAGTATGGTTCCTTTTTCATCTGGGTCATATGACGACTGATAAAACCTGTAACCCCTGTATTTCAGGACATTATTCATATAAATTGAAAAGGGCATGTTAACGTTGTGTTCTTTATCGACAAGAACTACTTCACTGCGATAGCCGGAGGGGCTTGATGAACCCGGGTACCTTTCCAGCTTAAAATCCTCCAGCATTAAAGAAAAAGGAAATTCTATCCTCTCCGGTCCATATGTTAACACAAAACTGTCAGAACCAATTTTTGTTTCAGCCGTATCAATTTCTCCGTTGTAAACATCATATACATACATTTTTCTGAACTCAGTCCCGTATCTGAGTTCAATTTCGAAGGCATCCTTACCGGTAAGGGAATTTTCCGTATTTAGACTTACGGGCACCACTGTTCCGCTCAGCGATAATTTTTGAGGGACTATGCGGTAATTGGGAGTGCTGTAAATAAGCATTTCCCTCAAAGGGGCCTCTTCTCCTGCAGGGATGGTAATCATTTCCCGTGTCATCATACTCATACCAGTGAGTTCCTTATTCGACCTGACGATGAAAGTATCAGCCTTCAGGCTTATATTCAGGTCACAACTTTCATCCGTACCAAAGCCTATCTTCAGCTTATCAACTATTTTAATGTCTCCTTCTGCCAGGTATACCACCTTACGGAATCTCCTCGCATTCGTTACAAGCAAAGCTGCCATTGGTCTTCCCCCTTCAGTATCAACCACAGTTTCACTGGCATTCGGTATATACCTTGAATATCTGACCGAAAAAGGGGTTTCGTTAATTTTTTCTTCCCTGTAGAAACTTCCCAGTGAAGTATTTGTAACCATCACTTTCTCTCTATGGGACAATAGCAATCTGTTCTTGCTGTCATAAACATTAACTGCCATATATTCATCACCTGTCAGCCCGTATGAAACAGCCTGTCCCTCACGTATATGAACCCTTCCCTCGTAGCCTGTATATCTTGTAATAGCAGCTCCTGCAATAATTACGATGAATGAAAGGTGAAAAATCAGAATGGTGATTTTCTTCTTCTTATAGAGCTTATATATAAAGACCTGCCCAAGCATGTTAATGACTAGCATGAGGAATATCAGCTCAAACCATCTGCTGTTATAAACCATCTGGCTGGCCGATGCTGCTCCGAAATCATTCTCTATAAATGTAGCTGCTGCCATTGCAACAATAAAGACCACAAATAAAACACCCGTAAAAACGGGTGAAAAAAGCATTTTAAAATTAAGTTTCATAGGTAACATTATCCGTTTTCTGATATCATTTCAAGTGTTTCTTTCTTCAATATTTTTATTTCAGGACAATCTGAACATATTATCCCCTCATTTGAAAAATCCTTCAGTATCCTGACTATGCTCTCCTTGGCCATTCCGGCCATATCAGCCAGCTCCTGCCGGGTAAGGAGGGGCTTGAATTCATCTGAACAAAATACTTCATCGGCAAGGTACAAAAGAACCTCAGCCACACGGCCAGGCATTTTTTTCTGTGTCATACTCAGCAGTTTATGGAGATAAAAATTGGACATAATACTAATTTCCTTAATAATACCATCCGCAAAGTCTCTGTTCTGTCTGAATAATTTTCTTATTACTTCAACACTGATGAAACAGGCTTTTACCTCATCAATACTTGAAATCGAATAAGAATGCCTTAAATCGGTATAAATTCCAGTCCCCACTATCATTCTTCCCGGTTTAACAATGTTAATAATCAAGTTCTTCTGTCCCTGTCCTTCCATGTATATTTTTGCCATGCCTGAGCGCAGGAAAACTGCATTTGAGGCCGGAGATGATTGTTTTACAATCATTTCTCCCGGTCTGAAATTCGCTTCATACCTGCTTCTTTCAAGTAAATCAAGTTCTTCTTCCGTCAGTACTTTGAAATTTGCCCAGCCCTCTTCACAATCTATACAATTACAAATATTCGTTTTTATCATAGATTTACTCCCCGTTTTAAAAGCGTAATTATACTACATAAGTGAATTATGATATCAACAAGGATAATGCTGAATAACATTTTGCATGTTGATATTTATCAACAAAGATATAAGAAACTATCATTTAACGCAAAGGACAAGATCAATACTGTTACAAACAGTACAATGGAAAAAAATACTTACATTGCAATTAGTTTAATAAAAGAAGGAATATAAACATATTTAAAACTTTAAACCTATGAAGAGACTATCACTTTTACCTTTGATTTTTGCCGGTCTTATCTTTGCTTTCACTGCATGTGAGGGACCTGAAGGGCCACAGGGGCCTGAAGGGCCAACAGGACAGACAGGACCGACAGGACCGGCAGGGCCGACGGGGCCGGCAGGCACTGCAGGCTGTATTGAATGCCACGACAACAGTCAGATTATTACTGCTGCCTCAGCACAGTGGGAAGCATCGATACATGCCACGGGTGGTAATGCTGAAAGGAACGGTACTGATTGTGCTCCCTGTCATACCAGCCAGGGCTTCCTGGAAGTTAATGCAGCAGGCGACTTCTCATCAACAATTGGTAATAAGGGAACAACTGCAGCAGTTGACAACCCCAACCAGATCAATTGCTACACCTGCCATAATATTCATAATACCTACACAACGGATGACTGGGACCTGATGAAAACCGACGCTACTGTTGCATGGCACAGTGTTGACGGTACAACTACCACCACCGTTGACATAGGTGCCGGCAATATGTGTACCGGCTGCCACCAGGGAAGGGCGCAGACTCTGCTAGCCAACTGGGATGACGGGGGAACAGCAACTCTCACTCCGGATACATACAGATGGGGACTGCACCACGGACCACAATATAATATATTTGTCGGGGAAGGTCTTTATGAATTCACAGGTTCAACAACTTACCCAAGCGCAGAGAATCACCTCGTTGGTACCGCCTCAGACGGCTGTGTAAGCTGCCACATGTATGATGCCTATGGCACTCAGGCCGGCGGACATACATTTAATTTCGGTTATGTATATCACGGATCAGTTGTTCCAAACTGGAATTCAACATGTACATCATGTCATACCCCCGACGGGGTACTTGACCTTGATAATCTCCTGGCAGGTATTCAGGATAATATTGAAGGGCTACTTGAAGAGCTGATGATAGAACTCCAGAATGCCGGTGTGATGGATGCTGATGGTTATCTTGTACACACCAGTTCAACCAATATTGCTGACCAGACTGAAGAGTATCTTGCAGCCTTCACCAACTGGCAGGCAATTGAAGAAGACAGGAGCCTGGGTTTCCATAATCCGGATTATACTGAAGCAGTATTACTGAACACCCTTGAAGTTGTGTTCGGGATTACAAAGTAATGATAATTCTCAACCATACATAAAGGAGGCTGTCCTAAAGGCAGTCTCTTTTTTTTATCCCCTTCTGCCCCGGGGTGTGGCCCGGGCTATACTATTAGCCCGCCCCGCTGGTACCGGGCCTTACTACACCGGGCAAGGCGGGATTATAAAATAAAAAAAGGCACGGACCTGGAAATCCGCGCCAGCACTGATGAAATCGTGTTTATCAGTCCGAATTCACGCTAATGCGTGTATTACTTTTTGAAGGTACGCATATAGTTTACCATGTGCCATATATCCTCATCAGGAATTTTATTTTCATAAGCGGGCATTTCACCGCGTCCGAATTTGGTTTTGTAGAAATGCTCACCGTCTGTCTGGTCCTGGTAAAGATCACCTGAAAAGTCACCGGCAAATGTCTTAAGGGCTCTTGCTTTTACACCGTCACCCAGTCCTGTTTTCCCGTGACATGAAGCACAATACCTCTTGTAAAGGGCTTCACCTTTCTGAATGCTTTCCGCGTTGGCTTCAACAGGATTTTCCATATTCTTGTACTTGGCAGGAACTTCCCAAGGCTCCGGCATTTTCTTTTGCTGAGGAGTCATTGAGATTAATCCGAATCCCAATCCTGTCATTAACAGACCAATAGTAAAAATTCTAAGTGTTTTCATAACAATTCAATTTTAATTTATTATTAATAGTACAATTATCATGCAAAAAATTATTCGGACCTCTTTCCATCCCGGTTTATGCGTATCATACTTATTATAGCAAACAGATAATGTCCCCAGACACCTGCAAGCAATATGGTGAGGGTAACTATCATCCAGCGTGGTGCAATCTGTGTCCAGAGAGCCCTGTGTGATTCCGCAACTTTGTGGGAAGAAGGAACCCCCCAGGTGGTTTCAGCTCTTTGCTCTACATTTCCGAATTGCCAGTGGTCATTAAATCTTCCTATTACTGTAAGATTCCCATCCTCGTCTCCGGGTACATCATCCGGAAATTCCACTTCAGCCTCTCCGTCGATAAAATATCCCTCAGCCACAGGTAAAAGACTAAACATCCGTGGTACAAATACAAAAATATCCTGGTTACTTACAGGTATTTTTTCGGAGTCAATAACCGTAAAGGCTTCCAGAAATATTTTTTTTCCACCTTCATTTTCCTCAACTGACATCCTGAGGTTTACGTCCATTACGGTTAACTCCTCCATTGTCATTTCATACCTTTCATTACCCTCAAATTCGGCATAAAACCACCAGTTATTATCCTCATCCACCGGCAATGCCACATTTTCAGGGATAATATAATGCGCAACACCATTTTTGTCTGTAATTGCTTCTCCCAATAATTCGGGCATCTCATAGTTAGTGTAAAACTTTACCGGCAGTCCTTCCAGCGGGATTAACCCCAGCTCTCCGGCAAGGAATATTTTGGCATCAAGGATCCTGTGTCCTTCGGTATTCTTAAGGTATTTGAATTCAATATAAGGACTTTGTATTTCATCTCCCCCGGCATCCTGTGCATCCAGGGTTTGAAGAACCAGTAACCCTGGCAGCATTGATAACATGAATACAAAAGGTGCCTGTTTTTTCATAATCTTTTTTTTACTGATCCTGAACTTCTTCCGATACTTCCATTTCGGAAATTGATACCAGGGGTGCTATTTTTGATACCAGCATCATAAAAATCCCAAATATCGCCACTCCGGCTGCTGTCAGAGACCATTCCACCCATGTGGGAGAATACTTAATGAAATCCATCCTGTAATCCTGAACCGGAAGAAAAGGGGTTTCAAGTGTAGGCACAACAATAATATACCTGTTAAACCATAAACCCAGGAGTGCAATAACTGCGGCTATTACAATATTTCTTATTGTTCTGAATTTACGGATTCCAACAATTATCAGAGGTATTAGTATACCAAGATAGTTTGCAAAGATAAACATCAGGTAGTAGTCCTCAAACAGTTTATCTATCAATATCTTATCCATTTTAACAGAGCCGTACCATTTTGTAAGATAATCACTGAAGGTAAAATACCCATAGAATGCGGCTATGATCAGTAGCAACACACCCACATTTACAAAATGTTTCCTTGTGATATACTTTTCAAGCTTATATATCTTCCTGAACAGCTGCATTATTATTATTAAAAGCCCTGTCCCTGAGAATACAGCGGCAATAACAAAATAAGGTCCGAAAATTGTACTGTGCCAGCCGGGCTGAAGGGTCACTCCGAATATCCATGCGAGTACTGAGTACACAATTATAGCAATGGCTATAATCATGGCTGCCATTACATTTTTTGCCCGGCTTAGCAGCCTGTGTTGTTTTTTGGTTCCCACGTATCCCAGGGCAAGTATCCGGTAAAGTTTCTTCTTCCAGGGTTTGATACTGATATCGGTAGTATCCCGCAACATGGCAAAATCTTCGATCAGCGACAAATAAAGGAAAATAAAGCAGCCGAAAAGGTCTGTTATAATAGCTATCACATCCCAGGTAATTGGCGACTGGATCCTGGGGAAAGCAAAAAGGAAAGGTAACCTGTCGAGCCTGCCTATGCAGAAAAAAATAAAGAATGGTCCAATGCAAAGTGATATAACGGTTATCAGCTCTGCAAATCTAATCACAGGTGCTCTCCATGGCGACTTGAATAGGTGAAGCACACCCGATATCAGCGCGCCAGCATAGCTGAGTCCCATAAAAAAAATAAAATTCACAATATAAACACCCCAAACCACATTATCCCTCATTCCGGTCACAATATGTCCTTTGTCAATTTGTTGTATCAGGGCGTATATTCCTATGGCCCAGACCAGAACAAATACACCAAAGAGTAAATACCAATTCCTTGATGTAGATATTATCTCGGTAGTCAGTTCCTTCACCAGGTTTTTCTTTGTTATTCTCACCATGAAAATTTGGTTTTACCTTTTTGCATCTCTTGGTCCGGTTTTTTTGTATCTTTCCCGGTTCTGATCGCTGAGGCCATCAAGACCACTCTCATAATCAAACAAGCGGTTAACAGGAGGCAGATAATAGACACTGGGGTGTGTTCCCAGTTCTTCCAGGTACCTGTATCCGTGCTTCTGTTCCATGGTTTCTGAGAAGCGGAGTGTCTCAACTCCGTTGGTAATAGCATCTTCCACAAGATCACCAAAATAGAGTGCCCCCATGGGGCAGGCCTGTACACAACGGGGTAACTCATTATTTCTCAATTTATCGGCACAGAACACGCATTTTCCCACTGTTCCTTCAACAGGAGGCGTGTTCAATTCAGGGTCGTATACATGATCCTCAGGGGCTTCAACTTCCGGGTCCTTCCAGTGGAATGATCTTGCAGAATAGGGGCAACCTGTCATACAAAATTTGCATCCTATGCAGCGTTTGCTGTCGACAAGGACAATACCATCATCTCTCTTATAGGTTGCACCAACGGGGCATACGCTTACGCAAAGCGGATTATCACAATGGAAGCATGGCCGGGGCAGCCAGTAAGGTGCCGTATGCTCAGCATCCTGTATTGAGTAAAGCTTTATCCACTCATGATCCTTGGGTAACATGTGCCCTTCCTGGCATGCTTCTATGCATTTACGTGCGTTGGCACATTTTGCCAGGTCGATAACCATAATAAATTTCCTGTTTGGAATTCCCTCACGGGCAGACTCCCTTTTCTCATTGGTTTCTTTTTTAAGTTCCTTCAAGGCATCCTTATCCACCTCAAGCACTTTACCTTCAGCAGTCAGTACTCTTACCTTTTCACCTGATGAATCGATCATCTTATTCCCTGCAACAGCAGCGGCTCCGCCAACAGATATTGCACCGAGTCCTGTTCCTATATTCTTCAGAAACCGGCGTCTTGAATTCTCTGACCTTTTATTATCAGCCATATATTTTTCTGTCTATTCATGTTCTTCGTGATATCCTGAAATCATGCTTTTAAACAATGTGGCGGGTTTATCACCAAGAGTACAGGTATAAATGTGTATAAGCATGAATACTGACAGTATAAAACCCATGGTTATGTGTAAAATATCAGTGATAAGCAATCCACTCACACCAAAAAACTGTTGAACCAGAATTTCAGGGAAAAGCAGGCCAAAGCCGGTAATTATGAGTACTGGCATGCCAACATACATTGCAAGAACATATGATATTTTCTGCAAGGGGTTGAACTTTTGTTCATATGTTACGGGAAATGGGTGTTTCTCCTTCTTAAACATCCCGAATGCATAAAATTTTAACTGTGCAAACAGATCTGCCCAGAAATTCTCCTTCTTAATCCTGTAATGCCTGCTGTTTGTTGTGGCTACATTACCAATAATAAACACGACATAATTAAAGGTAAGAATTATAGCGGAAACATTATGCCACGCTACAGCCTGGTCAAAGCGGATAAGGGAAAATTCTCCCCCTGAGCCAGCAAATTGCATGCTTACACCTGTGAATATTAAAATAAGGAATAAAATGGCATTTATAACATGCCAAATTCGTATCCAAACCGGGTATAAATATAATCGTCTTGTCATTTATTAAGCCCTCCTAATTATTCTGAAAAATAGATGCACTACTATAACCAGTATTACTCCAGCGAAAATGATAAAGCTCAGAACATTAAGTATAATGTTCCTGTTGGCTCCTATAACATAGGACTGGTTGAGGATAATACCATTTATAAAGCCAACATCAGCCCTGAACTCCTTACTCTGAAACTTGTACAGGGTTGCCAGTAACCTCGACTCCGATGAATGACATTCTGTACATCTTTTTACGGCCTTATCCTTAGGCAACAGCTTATGGGCAACCAGAATACTTTCATTTATCCCAGTATGGCATTCTATGCATCTGACACTGGTAAAATGTGCTGATTGATTTGGCAGCCAGCCGTGGCTATCAATTACCTTTATCTCCTCCTTATCCGTAAGTAGCTGAAAATTATCAAAATTGGCATGGCACTCAAGACATATATTATTGTCATATAATATTGTCTTTCCCAGGCTGGTCGAATTCCTGATATTGATTTCATAACTGTGGGGGTCGTGACATTTCCAGCATGAGAAACCATCTATTTCAGCATGAACACTTTCCTCGTACTCTATCTGAATTTCTTCAAATTGATAACGAGCATATTGTTCGTCATACCCATGACAGTCATTACAATGATACGGTTCCTCCAACCTGGTCGATACAGGATGTGGAAATATTTCAAAATCATACGAATGACAATCAGTACAGGCAAAGCTCCAGTGATTTGACTGGTAAAATTCATCCCTGTCAACATGATAGTCATCACACATTAGTCTGTTCCGGATTACGCCTGTGGCTGTATCTGCAAGTTCGAAATAAGGTTCACCGTGACATACAAGGCACTTCTCATTATCTTCAGCGAAGAGGTTATTATCAATGCCCTTTTGTATCTGTAAAACTTGGTCAGGGTCCTGCAGAACAGGTCCGTTATTTTCTGTTATTAAGACAACAGAAAAAAAGGATGCAATTAAAGCTAAAGCAATCTTCATTTAAAACAGTTTTTAAAATCTTACTGTTATATTCATTCCCAGAAGGAATTCACCTTTCCAGAAATCATTTTTATTATACACAAAATTTCTTTGACCCAGTATACCTTTATAGTTTGCAAAGAAAAGCTGGAATGCATGTGTGGGTGTTCCCTTTTCCCAGCCTATTACGATCTGTGGTAAGGTTCTTTCAAAGTTGTCGGTTCCGTCACCATCGGGATCTGTACCAGGCGGTGTAAAGAGGTAATCATACTCAAAAATAATTGAATGAGATGGTACGAAGGTAAATTTACCACCGGCATGAATTCCGAAATTGGCATTATTGTAACCTGTCTCCACAGCATTTAAATAGATGAAGGTTGGAGCTAATTGTACAGATATTGCCTCGGAGAATTTTCTTGCAACTATCAACTGGTGGAAATATGACAGTTTATGTATTGCCTTGAATGTTTCGGGAGGACCAAAATTCTCATCAGCCCTGGCCTCAACGGCCATGTTTCCATAATAGGTAAGTGAAACGGGCATACGGCCTGATTCGGTTTGCTGAAGAATTGCATATTTACCCTGTATATCCCAAAGACTTAAATCTTTGGTGGCTCCTGCCCCAACCATAATCCTGTCGGTAATACCATAGTTCAGGCCAAGCCTTATATTGGAGGGAGAGTATATACCGAAAAGTGATTGATGTCCGTCAGTAACCAGTCCAAAACGGTGATGAATCTCAAATTCAATCATCCCCTTGAACGGAGTCATAACTGTCTGGTTATCTGCAAGGATACTGGTCTCAAAAGTCCACATTACAGGATAATCCTCCTCTTCCTCCTGGGAAAACAGAGGCACTGCCAGCATAGCGATCAATAATAGTGAGAATATTTTTTTCATTGTTGTCGGTTTATATTAGTTTTTATTTTTTAATTATCAGGTGCCCCTATATAGATCCAGTCAAATAAAAGCCACAGGTCCTTTGTCTTCCATGTTCCACCATGACCCGGATCCTCAATCTTTATAACTACAGCACTTTCCCTGTATGAATCTACATTTATATATCCCCCTTCGGTGAGTGATTCATACGATTCTGATTCCCTCAGATCAGGTGCGATAGCTCCTCCGTGGCATCCCGTACAATTATATGCCGGGAAGAGGGGCGCAATCTGCTGACTGTAAGAAACCGGATCATAGGGCTGAGTAGTGTCAGGTGGCACATAAACAGGCGGATCATAGCTATATTTCTCACATGCCGTTAATCCGACCATGACCATAATAATTAGTAAAAAAGCAAGATTAATTACAGCTTTTCTTCTACTTCTTCTTCTCATGTTTATATTAATTAGTTGCAATAAAGTAATACGATGCCGGGGTGAATTTAAAAATTAATTTAAAGTAGTAAATATATTGTATCTAAATATGAGTGCATAGGCAGATCAACAAATACATTTACATAGTTAGAACTGATGTTTATGGCGTTAATAATTGATATAAATCAATATTTTTTATATTATTCAACGTATTTTATTGCTCATAGACGGGGGTAAATTATGCCGCCTCTCATCTATAGCCGGCTCATCCCCCAGTTCTATCAGCAGAGTGCCTCCTTCAATGAGCCTGTTTCTCCTGATCCAGAACCTGTCAATATTTTCTCCGTTAAATTCAAGATTCCGGATATATATGTTTCCGGGCTTATTGTTTATAGTTCTTATTATCAATTCTTTGCCACTATAATACTGCTGATTGAGTTTAATGGTAACCTTATCAAAAAGCGGGCTTCCAATCTGGTAAACAGGCTCGTTGAATGCGTGACCTGAAACATCAAATAAGCCCATGCCTGCCATCACATACCATGCTCCCAGCTGCCCCTGGTCCTCATCCTGTCCGAAGCCATAGCCATGCAATGGTTCGGTTCCGTAAAATTCATCACATATATGCCTTACCCATTTTTGCGTCAGCCATGGTTTGCCCGAGTAATTAAAAAGCCAGGCATTATGCAGGCAGGGTTGATTGCCATGGTTATACAGTTTCTCCAGTCCTGAAAAGCTGTCAATTTCTTCTCCTCCGCCAAATACACTTTTACGGGCCCCGGTAAACATATTAACGAGCCGGTCATTGAACAGTTCAGGACCGACCAGTTCCATTATTCCGGCAGGGTCGTGAGGCACATACCAGGTATACTGGAAGGCATTGCCTTCCTGGAAACCTCTCCAGGGTTCCATGGGGTCAAAATTATCAATAAATGAACCGTCAGAATTCCGTGGCCTGATAAACTTTGTCTCCGGGTCAAATAAGAGTTTATAGGCATTAGCCTGTTTCATAAGCTGCTCATAATCATCCGTTTTCCCAAGGGCCCTGGCAAATTCAGCCACGGCGAATGAGCTGAAACAGAACTCAAGTGTATGGGATGCTCCGAAATTAAAAACCCAGCTGTTCGACAGGGTAGTATCATAGGAATGGATATAACCGTTTTTCACAAAATAGTGCAGGTCATATTTACCCGACCCGAAATCCCTTCCTGCATAGCCAGTTTCATTCTTATAGGCAGCAGCATAGGCTCTCTCAATATCAAAGTCCCTTATCCCGCAGTTATAGGTAGCGGCAAGCATTAAACCATTATAATTGGTTTGCACCCCGTTTGAATAGGCACCTGCTGCAACACCATCGTGCAGCCATCCGGTCTCATCACTGAAATCAAGATTCGATTGCATGTATTCGCTCAGGTAATCAGGATAAGCCAGGGCCCAGAGCTGGCCCAGGTTCCAGAAGCCACCCCAGATACCATCGGTATTATAATGATTATATGCCGGTTTTCCTTTTTCATCAAGTGGGATCTGCCCTATGCCTCCATCATTCCGTGGATATTGTCCGTTTACGTCACTTGCCAGTCCCCGCCCCAGCAAGGCATGGTACAGGCCGGTATAGAATTTTAACCTGTCTTCCTCCCTGCCTCCTTCAACAGTTATAACAGAGAGCTTTCTTTTCCATTCTTCTTCTGATCCGGCTCTAACCTCTTCAAAACCTGTTTCAGCAGCCTCAGTTTCGTAATTAAGTCTTGCATTTTCAACCGAAGTATATGAAAGACCTGTTTTTATTTCCACCTTTTCTGCCTCTTCGGTTTTAAACCTCAGATACATGCCATTTGAAATGCCCTTTGTTGATTGAGCTCCGGGGCTGATTGAATCATCCACAAAACTTCCCCATGAATCGGGTTCCCTGTTAAGTTTTATATAGAAAAACATTTTCACCCTGTTTCCCTCATCACAGAATTTCACGTATTCCGGGTAGGTGATTATATAACCCTGCAGTTCATCTCCGGAAATTTTCTCAATATAAGCCTCTGTCACATCACTGCTCTCGCCCTGTTTGTGACCTATATCAATGATGATTCCCGATTCTTCGGATTGAGGGTAGGTATACCTGTGAAATCCAACCCTGCTCGTAGCACTTATTTCAGCCTTTATGCCGTAGTCATCCAGTTCAACACTATAGTACCCCGGTGTGGAGATCTCTGTGTCTTTTGAAAATCGTGACCGGTAGCCCGTATCGGGCTCATCGAGAGTACCAGGAACGGTTTTGAGTTCACCCTCAAAGGGCATAAAAACCAGGCCTCCCACCTGGAACTCATGGAAATGGCCGAATCCTTCTATTGATCTGTGCCTGTCGTCATACCCACATGGCAGCCAGCTACCCATACTACCGTAGGCATTTGTATGCGGGGCCAGCTTGGCCATACCGAAAGGCCTGGCTGCCGGCGTATAGAAAAACCAGCGACCATGCACCGATCCTATCTGTGGATCGACATAATCAAGGGGATTGAATCTTTCTGTTTGCCTGCAGGAAAACATGGCCAGAGCAAATAAAAACAAAAGAATTCTTATCTTCATGGCGGGACTTTTAGGTCTAAAAATACACAGGCGGAAGATAAACTGCAAAATACTATCACAATATATTCAGATTCTAAATAATATAAACGTATAGAGAGTGAAGAGAAGACATATAATCTTTCTTATAATCATATTAATTACCGCCGCCTGCAGTAAAGAGGAAATAGAATATACTGATAATGACCTTATTATAGCAGCCTACCTCCCTTACTGGGGTATGGATAAGGTTGATCTAAACAGTCTGTCGCATCTTGATATTCTTTATTATTTTTCAATTGCCCCTGATCAGGATGGGCTGTTTGTAGTACCTGAAGGGCTGATATCTGATATTAATCTTGCCCGCGACCGGCTTCGCAATGATGCCCTCCTCTTTCTTGTCCTGGGTGGATGGTACGAGTCAGAAACGATTTTCCCCATGTTTGAGGATCCGGAAAAAAGGGCGGACTATGTCAGCCAGCTGGTCCGCTTCTGCCTTGAGCATGATATTGACGGTGTTGATCTCGACTGGGAGGACTACCCCTATTCAATTCCTCCGCAGGATCGTAGCGTACTAACCGTCATGTTGTCAGATTCACTGAGGGCCAATGGATTACTCTTCTCTGTTGCGCTGGTTCCTTCCCAGGTAGTATTTTCGTCGGGTATTCATCCAATGGTGGATTATATCAATGTGATGAGCTATGGTATTCTGGACGAAGAGGGGAACCAGGTACCCCTTGCAATGTTCGAAGATTTCACCTATGAGCATGTTTATGCGGGCATACCAAGGGAAAAAATAATTATGGGTGTACCCTTCTATGGTAAAAGGCCGTATAAGGAGGGTGATACCTCACCCCGCACCTATACCTACAGGCATATAGTTGAAATGGCCCATCCACTGCCTGACAATAATAACTTTGGCCTATATAGCTTCAACGGGAGGACACTTATTAAAAAAAAGACATCCTTCCTCATTGAAAATGAAATAGGAGGAATAGTGGCCTGGGAATTATCCCAGGATGTCCCTCCTGGCTCACCATACAGCCTTTTCGATGCAATTCTTGATATCGCTGGGAGGTAATATGACTTATCAGAATTTGTAAGTGTTGTCCTCTATCAGTTTATCAGCTATCCTCCTGCGTGCGGCTTTAACATTAACCCCTGCAGTATCTGAAAGATCACCGACAGCTTTTATAAGGCCTTCACTGCTTTCATTATCAATAGAATGAATAGCATCCATAGCCCACTTGCGAACCTTCTGGACGGTATCATAAACGTATACATCAAGGATATCCCTGTATATACCGGCATCGCCTTTGATAAGCTCTATTTTTTTGACCCTCAGTGCCAGAGATTCGGTGATGTATATTTCCATGATTATATCCGAGATATTATTCAGGATCTCCTGCTCATGAACCAGTTTGCGGTCATAGGTATTTGAAGCGGCATTGAGGAGAAGAAGAGCTATCTTCTTTAGGTTTTTTATGTACCCTGACTTTTCTGTAAAGAAATCATCCGGTTTCTTCGCTTTGTAAATTTCCATACTGCCGATAGCCCCGGCCAGTTTTTCAGCTTCCTCAAAAAGTCCGTACTTTCCTTTCATGGCTCTTTTCATAGCAGTATCAACTACCAGTATTCTGTTTATTTCGTTAGTCCCCTCGAATATCCGGTTTATCCTTGAGTCACGGTATCCCCTTTCAACCTCCATTTCCGCTGAATATCCCATACCCCCATGTATCTGTACTGCTTCATCTGCAACAAAATCAAGCATTTCAGATCCATAGACCTTAAGTATAGCAGCTTCAACGGCATAATGAGCTATAGCATCTATGGTAGCCCGGCCTTTTTCACAGCCTTCCGATTTATATTGTCCGACCAGATCATCAATATCCCTGCTTACCCTGTAGGTAGCCGATTCTGCCGCAAAAGTTCTGATAACCATTTCGGCCAGTTTGTGCTTAATAGCACCGAAATTAGCGATCTGAGTGCCAAACTGTTTTCTTTCACTGGCATACTTTACAGAATTGGTAATGGCACGCTTTGCTGCTCCTATCACATTTGCCCCCAGCTTTATTCTTCCCATATGCAAAATACTGAGAGCTATTCTGAATCCCTCTCCTCTCTTCCCCAGCAGGTTGGCAGAAGGAACTTTAACATCATTATAATAGATCTGTGCCGTTGAAGAACCTTTAATGCCCATTTTATGCTCATCCGGCCCAATCACTACCCCTTCACTGGCCGTGTCAACTATAAATGCACTCAATACCCTGTCGTTTTCAATTTTGGCAAAGACTGTTTGGGTATCTGCAAAGCCGGCATTTGTGATCCACATTTTCTGACCGTTAAGTACATAATGACTGCCATCTTCAGACGGAAGGGCATTTGATTTTCCTGAATTTGCATCACTGCCTGCACCGGGTTCGGTAAGACAATATGCTCCCAGCAATTCACCAGTAGCCAGTTTTGTAACGTATCTTTCTCTCTGTTCTTCATTCCCGAAATACATTATCGGCAGTGTTCCTATTCCGCAATGAGCCATAAAAGCCACTGAAAATGAATAAGCTGCCCCAATGGTTTCAGCCGCCAGCATCTGGGTGACAAATGACTGTCCGAAGCCACCGTATTCCTCACTGACTGCTATCCCCATAAGACCCAGTTCACCTGACTTTTTTAAAAGTGATTTCATCAATTCGCGGTCGCCCTTTTCAAGTTGTTCCATGTGTTGATATACTTCCGCTTCAAGAAAATCCCTGCAAGTCCGGGCAATCATTAACTGTTCCTCATCGTATTCCTCTGGGATAAAAATATCTTCAGGTTTTACTTCACGAACGAGGAATTCGCCGCTTTTCAGGAGTTCTGATTTTTCCATTTCAATTGCTTTATTATGATTTGTATTCTAAATTTTCAGACTTCTGACAATCAATTCACAAATGTCAAGGTTCTCAATTTCTTCTTCCCTGTTTTTATATTTTAAGCCGTCAGTTATCATGGTCATGCAGAAAGGGCATGCCGTGGCAATAATATTCGCACCGGTTTCGAGGGCTTCTTCCGTTCTTTCGATGAAAATTTCCTTGTCCCCTTTCTCCGCCTCCTTAAACATCTGTCCACCACCTGCGCCACAGCAAAGGGCGAAGCTTTTATTGCGTTTCATTTCCTTCAGTCCCTGACTCATGGCACCGAGAAGCATCCTGGGTTCCTCATATATTTTATTGGCACGTCCGAGATAACAGGGATCATGATAGGTTATAACTTTATCTTTCAATGCATTACTACTTAGCTTTAATCTTCCGGATTTCAACATGTCTGAAAGAAAACTGACGTAGCTGATAACTTCAAAATCAGCTCCAAGATCAGGATACTCATTCTTAAAAATATTATAACAGTGCGGGCATATTGTGATAACCTTTTTTATATCATAGGCTTTAAAAGTCTCAATATTTTGAAGGGCCTGCATCTGGTAAACCATTTCGTTACCTGCTCTTCTTGCAGGGTCGCCTGTACATGTTTCTTCCTTTCCCAGCACAGCATAGCTGACGTCAAGGTATGTAAGTATTCTGGCTAAGGCAGCAGCAACTTTTTTATACCTGTCATCGAAAGCTCCGGCACATCCCACCCAGAACAGGTATTCCACTGTTTCTCCCCTGCTGAACAGGTCTGACATAAGAGGTACATTTACCTTTTTTGTTTTCATAGAAGGATTTATTCGTCGATTGCCATTTCGATATTCTCTGCCCATAGCATACGATCTTCTGATGAATATTGCCATGGGGCTCCATTATTCTCTATATTATTGAATACTGTCTTAATTTCACCCGGGGCCTGGCCTTCCTCCATAACCAGGTACCTTCTCATATCAATTATAAGTTCGGGATGGTTAATATTTACCGGGCATTCTTCGACACATGCATTGCATGTTGTACAGGCCCACAACTCCTCCAGGCTGACATAGTCACGTAGCAGGCTCTTTGCATCATCAAATTCCTTGCCCTGTTTAATCATTTCCGGGCCTTTATCATTCATCCTGGCCCGAACATCCATGATAATTTTACGGGGCGATAATTTTTTACCTGTGATATTTGCCGGACATACTGCCGTACAACGGCCGCACTGGGTACAGGAAAGTGAATCAAGGTAGTTTTTCCATGTAACATCCTCAATGTCCTTAATCCCGAATCTGTCAACTTCCGCATTTCCGGGCGCTGCACTGAAGGCTGTCTCCGGGTTCATCATTAACCTTACTTCCCTGGTAATATTGTCCATATTAACCAGTTTGCCGGCTGGCCACAGTCTTGAAAGGTAAACATTCGGGATTGACATAAACACATGGAAATGTTTGCTGTAAGGTAATATATTGGCAAAAATAAAAATTAGCACTATATGTGACCACCAGAAAATTTCATGCCAGGCATGTATAGTCGCGGGACCGAAAGGAGCATATAAACCGTAAAATAATGAACTTACCGGAAAAACACCTGCCATCTTCTGCCCTTCTTTGATGGCAAGGGCATAATAGGCACTGTTCAACCCAAGCAGACTGATCATCAGAAGAAGAATCAAGGTAAGTGCTATACTGGCATCTATGTGAGATGCCCTTTTCATCTCATAGCCTTCAAACCTCCTGACGTGAAAAAATAACCTGCGTGCCATGAATACGATTACTGAGATTGTTACCAGGAGGGAAAAAATATCACCTGAAGCTATTATAACATCATAAACAACACCAAGAAATTTAAGCACCCTCTCTGTACCTGCCAGCCCATCGATTAGCATTTCAAGACTCCCGATAAGTATGACACAGAAACCCCAGAAAACAAGAGCATGAAGAAAACCGATAAGAGGCATCCTGAAAATTTTTGATTGCCCGAAAGCCACCTTCATTGTCAATGCCAGCCTCCTGCCGGTATCCCTTACCGGGAAGGCCGGCCTGGTTAGCTTAAAAAAACGCAGCAGTCTCAATGCTGTATAGGCAAAAACACCGAGGGTGGCAAGGAGTACGAGAGCGAAAATTATCTGCTTCTGCATATGATATTCTTTTATTCAGGAGCTAGGCGGATTTTACATTCTTTACTGCTTCTATCAGGCCGGGGAGCACCTTCATTGCATCCCCCACCATACCGTATTTAGCCACATCAAAAACGGGTGCATCCTTGTCGGTATTTATGGCTACAATGCACTTCGAAGCGCTTACCCCTGCTATATGTTGTGTTGCACCGGAGATACCCACTGCAATATACAGGTCAGGAGCAATTATCTTACCCGTTTGTCCTGTATGCTCCTCATGGGGCCTCCATCCCTCATCCGAGACAGGGCGTGAGCAGGCCGTTGCTCCGCCGAGCAGATCAGCCAGTTCAACGATGGGAGCCCAGTTGTCAGGCGATCTCATGCCCCTGCCTCCCGATACAACAATCTCAGCATCGGTAAGAAGAAGTTTTCCGCTTTGTTTATTTACATCCCTTACTTCCGTCTTCACAAGGGCGGGATCCAGATCATAACTTAATTTCTCAATCTCCGGCTTATTATCTCCTTCAGCAATATCAAAAGAGTTCTGTGCCAGGGTCAGGATTCTTACCTCTGTTTTAATGACAATATGTGCATAGGCATTACCGGAATATACCCTTTTATAAACAGTAAAAGGTTCCAGTGAGGATGGCAGCCTGCTTACACCCGCTCCCACACCGGCTTTTAACTTAACCGACAATCTTGGAGCCACGGCCTTACCCGTATTATTATTTGCCAGGATTATTACCCGGGCACCAAGCTTTTTTGCCATATCGGCTATTACTGCTGTGTATGCCTGGTTGTCAAGATTCTTAAGTTTTTCATTCTCAATACTTACTATTTTTGATGCGCCAAACCTTCCAAGGCTCTCCAGCTCGGCAGAATCAACTTCACCAATTGATAAGGCCGTAAGCGAAGTGTTCAACATTTCAGCCATAGCAGCAGCATAGGACACCAGCTCGTATGATAATTTTTTAAATTTCCCTTCCCAGTTTTCGGTATATACTAATACTGACATTTTTCTTATTGTTAAAAATTTTACTCTATTTTTCAGATTACCTTCTCAACATTCTGCAGAATGTCAATCAACTCTCCCGGTTTATCAGCATCAATAAACCTGCATGCTTCCTTTTCAGGAGGCATTTCGTACGAAACAATCTCTGTAAGCGGCTCTGTCATTACCGGTTCAACAAGTTTTATCGGTTTCGACCTGGCCATCATAATACCGCGCATGGCTGCTATTCTTGGCTCTTTGGCTATTCCTTTCTGAACAATGGCCACAAAAGGCACGGCTAGCGAAAGAAGCTCTTTCCCTCCATCTATTTCACGGGTAAGGCTGAGGTTGCCATTCTCAATATTAATACCCGACACAGCTGACACCGAAGGATATTGAAGAAATTCTGCCAGCATCCCCCCTACTGTTGACCCGTTGAAGTCGCTTGATTCAATACCGCATAGGATAAGATCAAAATTATCCGCCTTTACAACTTCAGCCAGTTGAGCTGCAACAAAATAAGCATCGTGCGCATCTGAGTTTACTCTTATGGCACTGTCGGCACCTATTGCAAGTGCTTTACGTATGGTTGGCTCTGAGGAGACAGGACCCACATGGGCAACCGTCACAGACTCGACAAGCCCGGGATTGGCATCCTTTAATTCCAGGGCACGTGTGAGGGACAACTCATCCCATGGGTTTATTACCCATTGTATTCCCGCAGTGTCCAGTTTCTTACTGCCGGTGAACCTTATCCTGGTAGTAGTATCAGGAACGTTGCTGATGCATACAAGTATTTTCATCGATAGGTAGTTTTATATTTTAAAGTTGTGTTTTATAGCTAATTACCTTATAAATCAAAAAATTAACCCTCTCATATTTAACCTCTTGAGCGAGCAAATATATAAAAAAAAAAATCTAATTTCGTCCGTCACAAATAATGAATGAAATTGCAAGACAGGTTAAAGGCATATATATCGATTATATTTTCCATGGCATTCTTCGCTTTCTCCTATGTATGGTTCAAGATTGCCAACGAGGCATACCGTCCTCTTACCATTGTATTTTTCCGGCTGGCCACTGCAGTTATTGTTCTTAGCCTTTTCCTTTACCTGACAGGGAGATTTGAAAATATCAGGAAAGAAGACAGGCTCTATTTCTTCTTTATGGCTCTTTTCGAACCCTTCCTGTACTTCATTTTTGAGAGTCATGGCCTGGCGCTCGTATCCTCTACGGTTGCTTCCGTATTGATAGCCACTATTCCCATTTTTACTGCCATCGGTGCTCTCCTCTTCTTCAGGGAAAAACTGAGTATGTTCAATTATGCAGGTGTTGTGATCTCTTTCACCGGAATACTGATATTTATTGTTGCAGGAAAAAGCAATCTCTCTTTTAACCCCGCTGGTATAATCCTTATGCTGTTTGCCGTGATCTGCGCCACAGCATATTCACTCATACTGCGCCGGCTGGCAAATAACTACCGGCCTGTTTACATTGTGAATGTCCAGAACATAATTGGCCTTGCCCTTTTCCTTCCTGTATTCCTTATTTCCGAGGGCAAACACTTACATGAAATAGAGTTCCGGCCTGAGGCTGCCATTGCTGTTGCCCAGCTGGGCATTTTTGCTTCATGCGGAGCATTTATACTCTTTGGTTATACAGTAAGGAAGATCGGTGTCGCAAGGGCTAATCTCTTTGCCAACATTATTCCCGTGTTAACGGCTGTGTTTGCATATTACTCCATTGGTGAGATAATAACAACCGAGAAATTCGCGGGTATTATTATAATGATAGCCGGACTTTACATGGCCCAGATAAGGTTCACCGTAAAGAAAAAAGTTATGCGATAAAAGGTTTGTCCTTATCTCACTTCTCTCTGATGATAACCACTTAATGGGGAAAATATCCCTGCAGATGCATCTCCCATGATCACTGCCGGCTTCGACCAGGAATAACCTGAATAAGACCACCATTATGGACTGAGGCAAAGCCTGACTTGGGTTTTTACTTGCCATGAAAATGCCCGATGTGCCTGAACTTATGCTCCATTCATATTCATTCATGGTTTCGGGAATGATAATCCCTGTTGTAGCAGCGCTATTTGCCAAAAAGCCTGATAAACTTGCATCTCTCTGGTCAATGATATCAGGCGGCTCCGTTACCTCCGGGCTAATTGTATCAGGGCTGAACCTGCCACTGGGCCCTGACCCGATAATTTTTGGCATAACAGTCTCTGCCCTGGTTTATTCAGTTATTTACTTTCTGGTTCGAAAGTTATCACCGGTGTGGATTAAATAGTTATTTACATCTATCTTTAATCCATAATATTAACTTTTAAGAGCCGTTTAATAGACATTGTTTGTTTTCTTCAGGGGGCTAATATGAAAAGAGTATTGGTAATATTTCTCTTATCATCCGGTTTAATATCCGCACACGCACAAACCGGAGGAGATAATGTTTATGAATTTCTTAATCTGAGTCCCGGTGCATTTATATCCTCCCTGGGTGGCATTAATATATCCACTTTCAATAATGATCCTTCCCTTGCGATGTTCAACCCTGCCCTGGCAGGGCCACTCGGGCATGGCAATCTCTCGCTGAACTACCTTAACTATTTCGCCGGAATTAATTACGGATCGATTATGTATTGCCATCATACCGACAGTTCAGGAACCTTTTCAGCAGGAATTAACTACCTTAATTATGGAAGGTTTGAAAGAGCCGATGAAGCAGGTAACATAAACGGTTATTTCAATGCTGCCGAATACGCCTTTAACATTATATACTCCAGAGAGATTGATTCAGCCTTTACCCTGGGGATAAACCTGAAACCCATAATATCACAGCTTGAGACATATATCTCTCTCGGTATTGCCATAGATTTTGGCGCTTCCTACAGAAGCCGCGATGGCATGGTAAGCGCAGGGCTTGTTATAAGGAATACCGGATTTCAACTGACAACGTACAGCGGTGTGAGGGAGAAATTACCCTTTGAAATCACAGCGGGCTTAAGTACGAAACTGAGGCACGCTCCTCTCAGATTCAGTCTAACTGCCAGGCACCTTGAAAAATATGACCTTTTACACAGTTATTATACATCGGAAAATGATGATCGTCCACTTTCTAAAACGGAAGAAATAGCCGAAAACATTATGCGCCATCTTGTTCTCGGAGCCGAGCTTATGCCTACAGAAAATTTATTTTTTACCGCCGGCTTCAATTATCAACGAAGGAAGGAACTGATGTACGAGGCACGGTCAGCACTTGTAGGTTTCAGCTTTGGAGTGGGTTTAAAAACCTCTTCACTTGATATTATGGTTAGCAGGGCAAGGTATCACATTGCAGGGTCGTCTACCAACTTTTCCCTTTTGCTTAAACCCGCTTTATTCAAAAGGTTGAAATAAACGGATTTTCTTAACTTTGCAGCTTAAACAAGAATTAAATGAACAGGAAACTGATTATTGCCGTTGATGGTTATTCGTCTTGTGGAAAAAGCACATTTGCAAAAGCCATTGCCAGAGAACTGAACTACTTTTATGTTGACAGTGGTGCTATGTACAGGGCGGTAACATTGTATTGCATACGCAAGGGCTATATCAACGGACAAAACCTCAGGGAAGAAGAAATAAGCAGGAGCATGGATGATATCCATATACGATTCAGGTATAACCCCGACATTAAAGAGTATGAAACATATCTTAACGGGGAAAATATAGAGGATGAAATTCGACAGTTTGAAGTATCCTCATTCGTGAGCGTGATAAGTAAAATAAAGGCTGTAAGGCAGAGGCTTGTTGAAATTCAGAGGGAAATAGGTATGATGAAAGGAATTGTGATGGATGGCAGGGATATAGGGACTGTAGTTTTTCCTGATGCTGACATCAAGATATTTATGACCGCCAGCGAAGAGGTCAGGGCTGAAAGAAGATATAAGGAACTGCAGGAGAAGGGAGTAAGGGTTGAATTTAAAGATGTGCTGAGTAATATAGCCGAAAGGGACATGATTGATTCGGGAAGGGAGATAAGTCCGCTCCGCCAGGCTGAGGATGCCTATGTCCTTGATAACACGAATATGACCGTAAGCCAGCAGATGGATTGGTTCAGGGAAATTTTAAACAGCAAGGCAGGTAAATGAAGGTTAAGATAGAACGATATTCAGGTTTTTGTTTTGGAGTTGAAAACGCTATCAGGCTCACTGAGGAAGCTCTTAAATCGGAAGAAGAAATCTTCTGCCTCGGTCATATCGTGCACAATGAAGCTGAAGTAAAAAGGCTTGAAGATCTGGGACTGAAGACAATAAACCATGATGAATTCAGGACGCTGCGTAACAGCAAGGTAGTCATACGTGCCCATGGAGAACCCCCTGAAACATACGCAATAGCCCGTGAGAACAATATTGAGATTATTGAAGCCACCTGCCCCATAGTTAAGAAGATACATAAAAAGATTCGCAAACATTATGAAAAAACGGGTACAGAAGTTCAAAACCTCATCTACGGTAAAAAGGAACATGCAGAAGTTGTGGGACTCTTAGGGCAGACTGAAGGCAATTCTATACTTATATCGGGACTTGAAGATGTAATTCAAATAAATTTCAATAAACCTGCCGAGATCTTCTCCCAGACCACAAAAAGCAGGGGAAAATATGCCGAAGTTATCAATGAGATAAAAAAGGGCTATGAAAAAGAAGGTCACGACCCGGAAAAAATGCTCGAAGTAAATAATACCATCTGCGGACAGGTGGCAAACCGGGAACCAGGCCTGAAGAAATTTTGCAGTGAGCATGACGTAATTGTTTTTGTAAGCGGCAAAAACAGTTCAAACGGGAGGATGCTCTACGGAGTGTGCTCAAAAATAAACACGGCTGCATACTTTATTTCAGATATTTCTGAAATTGAAGAGTCATGGTTTGATCATGCATCAACAGTAGGTGTATGCGGAGCAACCTCGACACCCAGGTGGCTTATCAAAAAAGTGGCAGGGAGGATTGAAATGATTCCCGGGAAGAAAAAATAATTGTCAGGAAATAAATTACTTTTGTAGCTTTAAAAATCAATTCTAAAAAAATGGCAAGAATCAGTAAAATAGCTGTGCTTACTTCAGGCGGAGATGCGCCGGGCATGAATGCCGCAATAAGAGCCGTCACAAGAACAGCATTATATAATAAACTGGAAGTTATCGGTATAAAAGAAGGTTACAGGGGAATGATTGAAAAACTGTTCATACCCCTGTGGAGCATTGACGTCAGCGATATTATACAGAGAGGAGGAACCATACTTAAGACAGCCAGGTGCATGGAATTCAAAACCCCCGAAGGTCGTCAGATAGCCTATAATAATATGAAAGAGATAGGGGTGAATGGCATAATAGTGATTGGTGGTGACGGCACATTCACCGGTGCCAGGATCTTCAACGAAGAATTTGATATCCCCATGATAGGGATACCCGGCACTATAGATAATGACCTTTACGGTACTGACTATACCATTGGTTATGATACTGCTCTTAACACAGTTGTTGAAGCCGTTGACAAAATAAGGGACACGGCAAGCGCACATAACAGGATGTTTTTTATAGAGGTTATGGGTGCAGAAGCCGGTTTTATTGCCCTGCGAAGCGGTATAGCAGCAGGGGCTGAAGCCATAATTATCCCGGAAATAAATAATGAGATTGACAAACTTAACCAATTGCTTGAAAGCGGACGCAGGCAGAGGGCAAGCAACATAGTAATAGTGGCCGAGGGCGATAAGGAAGGCGGAGCATACAAACTGGCAAACAAGGTAAAGGAACGTTATCCGGGTTATGATATAAGGATTACCGTTTTAGGTCACCTGCAACGGGGAGGATCTCCCTCTGCTTTCGACAGGGTGTCAGCCAGCAGGCTGGGATATGCTGCCGTGGAAGCCCTGTTGGATGACCAGAAAAGCTTGATGGTGGGGATACAGAATAATGAAATTGCCCTTGTCCCCTTTAGAAAAGCCATTAAATTGCATAAGAGTGTAAACCAAAACCTGCTGGAGATAGCGGATGTGCTATCGAGCTGATCCGGGCATCATATACAAGGCAAAAAACAGATCAGCCTGTTATGGATAAGATAATTTTTATAGGAACAAGTCATCCTTACCGTGGCGGACTGGCTGCTTTCAATGAGAGGCTGGCAGGAGAGATAAAATCGACCGGCCACAGCGTCAGGATAGAAACTTTCATCCTCCAGTATCCGGCTATCCTCTTCCCGGGAAAAACACAATATTCAGGGGCACCTGTTCCCGGTCATCTTGAAATAAAAAGAAGCGTTAATTCAATATGGCCGCTTAACTGGATAAGGGTCGGGCGAAGGATAAGAAAGGAAAAACCTGACCTTGTAATTTTAAGGTACTGGTTGCCGTTTATGGCACCATGCCTGGGTACCATAGCAAGAATAATAAGGAAGAACGGGCATACAAAAATCATAGCCTTGCTCGATAATATAATACCACATGAAAAAAGACCCGGTGACAGGGCACTGACAGCTTATTTTGTGAACTCCGTGCATGGCTTTATAGCCATGTCACGATCAGTCCTGCAGGAACTTGAGATGTTTGACAGTAAAAAGCCCAGGATTTTTTCCCCTCATCCCGTCTTTGATAATTTCGGAAAAAGCTTCAGCAGGAAATCGTCACTGGAAAACCTGGGCCTTGACAGCGGATACAGGTATATCTTATTCTTTGGCCTCGTCAGGGAATACAAGGGCCTGGACATAATGATCAAAGCCTTTGCAGGCAAGAAGTTGAGGAAGATGAAAATAAAGCTCCTGGTGGTTGGTGAATTTTATGTTCCACGGGCCCCCTATGATGAACTTATCAAAAAACATGGCCTGGAAAAGGATATAATAATACATCCTCATTTTGTCCCGGATAGTGAAGTGGCAAACTGGTTCTGTGCTTCGGATATAATAGCCCAGCCCTATAAATCAGCCACACAGAGCGGTGTCACACAGATAGCCTATCATTTCAATAAACCAATGCTGGTAAGCAATGTTGGTGGCTTACCCGAAATCATCCCTCATGGCAAAGCAGGATATGTTGTCAAACCTGAGCCGGAAGAAGTGGCAGAAGCCCTGCTTGACTTTTTCAGCAATAATAGATACGATGAGTTTGTCAACGGGATAAAGGCAGAAAAAGATAAGTTCAGCTGGGATAAAATGGTGAAAAATCTTTTTATGCTGGCTGAAAAAATAAAATCCTGAGAAACATCCAAAATTTTAAAAACAATTTCACTGTCTCACTGTGGATCAACGTCGGAATATATCCTCAGTGCAGAATAGTCTTTCACAGACCTGACGGATGATGAGCTCCTGCTGATCAGTTCTCTTATATAGTTATATGATTTGTTCTTTTCAACCTTTAATAAGATGGATTTGATATACATATTCTGGATCCTGGCATGTGGAGGGAACTCAGGACCAAGCACCCTCTTCCCGAGCATATCCCTGAGCTGAGCTGCCATGATTTCAGCCGCCCCGTTAACAACCGCCTTGTCTTTATGTTTAAGGTAAATCCTTATAAGCCTGGTAAAGGGCGGATAGTTAAATTCCTTCCTCTCCTCGAGCTGGCTTCTGTACATCCCGTCATAATCGTTACTGATAATCTGCTTCATAACGGGGTGGCAGGGATTGGCGGTCTGGATTATTACCTTTCCGCGTGTCTTTCTCCTTCCTGCACGGCCACTGACCTGTGATGCCAGCTGGAAACATCGTTCATGAGCCCGGAAATCGGGATAGAAAAGCATCCCATCAATATTTAGTATGCCTACCACCGTCAGATTTTCGATATCAAGACCCTTGGAGATCATCTGTGTACCTATAAGTATGTCGGTCTCAGCCTCCTCAAGATCTTTTATTATCTTTTCGACTGAACCCTTCTGCCTGGTACTGTCATAATCCATTCTTTTAATTTTTGCATCCGGGAATAATATAGATATCTCATCCTCAACTTTCTCCGTACCAAAGCCTTTCAGTTTAATATTAGTTGATGAGCAACTGGCACACCTGGCAGGCAAAGAATCCCATGACCCGCAATAATGACAATATAATCGACCTATTTTTTTATGGTAGGTGTAATTAACCGAGCAATTAGGACATAGGGGGGTCCATCCACAGTCGGCACAAATAATAAAATGGGCAAATCCCCTGCGGTTACGAAGCAATACCACCTGTTGCCCATTGGCCAGTGCTTCATCTATTGCACCAATGAGTACCGGTGTGAAATGGGATATCATTGCTTTCTTCCGGTAAGCTTCGCCTGAATCGCTAAGGATGATTTCAGGCATTTTAATATTACCATATCTCCTGTCAAGGCAGGCATATCCGTATTTACCCGATTCAGCATTATACATCGATTCCACCGATGGTGTTGCCGAACCCATTAAGACCCTGGCACCACTGAAATGTGCCCTCATAATGGCAGTGTCTCGTGCATTATATCGCGGAGCCGGATCATACTGCTTATAGGAACTGTCATGCTCCTCATCAATAATTATCAGGCCAAGGTTATTTACCGGGAGAAATACTGATGATCTGACCCCCAGTAAGATTTTGTATTCCCCAAGAGATGAACTACCGGATATCCTTTTATATACCTCTGCCTTCTCGTTATCATTCAGGCCTGAATGATAAATACCCACCAGGTCGCCGAAATAAAATCTCAACCTGTTAATTATTTGAGTGGTAAGGGCTATCTCAGGCAAAAGGTAGAGTACTTTTTCACCTCTTTTAAGCGCTTCATCAATAAGATGAATATATATTTCCGTTTTACCGCTGGAAGTGACACCATGAAGCAGGACAGTATTCTTTTCCCTGAACAGGGAGCGAATATAATCATAAATCTCTGCCTGGTAATCACTAAGTTTCTTGAATTTACCTCCTGGCTCCCGGCCACCGGCAAACCTCGACACCTCCTCTTTTGTTTCCTTCAGAATACCAGCTTCAACAATCTTATTCAGAACTGAATAGGAAGTCTTTGATTCCCTGATCAGGTCACTTTTTGACACTTTCTTTATACGGTTCTCATTGTTATCTGAGCTCATATCAAGGAAGCTTATCATCAGCCTGTACCTGGCCGGTTTATTTTGCAGGCCATCGAGTAAATCAGATAATTCCTCTTCATCAAAGTTTTTTGCCAGCTCGATTGTGGTCTCGGTTTTTGGTTTGAATGCGCTTGCAGCATCCCTGGCAAGCAGAGTAGAAGGTATTGCAGCATTCATTACTTCACCCAGGGAGCAATGATAGTATTCACTGAGCCATTGCCACAATTTCAAAAGGTCCCCCGGCACACAAGGAACTGTCGCTGCAATCTCTATTATTTCCTTAATGACTGTAAGCTCAGGTTTATTGTTATGTAAACTGAATACCAGGCCTGTATACCTGTTCCTTTTCCCAAAGGGAACTATAACAGCCATACCCCTTCCAAGCTCTTCGCGCATCTCATCAGGAACCCTGTATGTATAAAGGCCTTCCAGGGAAAAAGGCAAAATAATATCGGCATACATAGCATCCTGCATGGCAATGATCAGTTTATATTCTAAAAATAGTCAAAAATAATTGATTGAATAATGATGAAGGGACTATTACGGGTAAAGTGGTATGCTGTATCAATCACTGTCAAGGAAGCCGGAGATGACCGAAAGAAGTTGCTCATTGCTTACCGGTTTTACCAGGCAGGCCGTGCAGCCTGCTTTCAGGATATCATCCTTCTCCTTCTTTCCGACAGAGGCATTCCGGGCAACAAGGGGAACTGCGGGATCAATTTCCCTTATCACGGTAAATACTTCAAGACCACCAAGCTCTGTCATTTGCATATTAAGAAGGACCAGGTCAATGGTATCTTTATCCTGCAATATATCAGTAATCTCAGGTTTTGACCTGGCATGAATTATATTAATTCCTGTACCGGCAAGAACCCTGTTGAGATACCTGAGAGTATCAATATTATCATCCGCTACCAGTATTGCTTTCCCTGACCAGTCCTTGTTGGTAAGCAGTTCATCCGATTGTTTTTCAGCCTCCCTGAATGCATTAAGGTCAACAGGCCGGTAGGGGATGGTGAAAAAAAACTCTGACCCCTTGCCTTTTTCCGACTCAACCCATAGATATCCATCCATATTTTCAACCACCTTGCTTGCCATTGTCAGGCCGACACCCAATCCTTCAAAGGATCGGTGATGACCGTCTTCTTCCTGCCTGAACTGCTCAAATATTAATTTAAGATTCTTTTTACTTATACCAATTCCCGTATCCCTGATAGTAAACATTATTGATGAACCTACGAGGGCCGACTTAAGTTCGATTTCACCGGCCCTCGTAAACTTAACTGCATTGTCAAGGAGGTGCCTGAATACCCGCTTAAGCCAGAGGTCATCGGAATAAACGATATCCCTGTCATCAGGAAAAACCTTCTCAATTGTAAAGCTGATATCCTTTCCGCTTCTCTCGATAAGCTTGCTGGTATATTCCTCAACATAAGAGAGTATTGAATTTATTCTAACCGGGTTATAACAGATATCTATCTCGTTGTTTTCAAGCTTGCTGAGATCAATGATATCCGTAATTACCTGCAGCAGTTTTTCTGTATTCTGGTTAAGGTATTCAACATATTCCTCCCTCATATCAGCAGAAGCATTTGAATCATTTAAGAGATTAGCAAAACCTACGATACTGTTTAAAGGGGTTCTTATTTCATGAGATATATTGGCCAGGAAGGTGGATTTCAGCCTGTTACTCTCCTCTGCCTTTTCCTTGGCAATCCTCAATTCGTTCTGCGTGTCTTTGAGCGATGTTATATCACGTGAGATGGACAGGACTCCAAGGGCTGATCCGGACTCATCTTTTACTTCCACCATCTTTGTGGACAGAACCACATATTTACCATTCTTGTGTCTTACCTTTATTTCTGTTTCAAAAAAGCCTTTCTGATTTATGGCCTTCGACCGTTCAGTGTGGAAATCTGAATTATCAGGATGGAGGAGTTCCCTGTCGTTTATAATATCAAAAAGTCTTTCCTTTTTATGATCAAAGCCGACAATTGAGTAAATAGCAGGATTGGCAAATTTTACTGACCAGTCGGTGTTATAAAATATAATGCCATCATCGGCTGAATCCAGCATGATGCTGTATAGCATCTCCGAATTAGCAAGCTCCCTGGCTATCCTCTCCTTTTGTTCCAGCAGTTCTTTGTTAAGTTTCTCAAGATTGCGGTTAGCATGTTCAGCCTCCTGAGTCTTTAACTTTAACTCTATATTCATCTTCCTTCTTTTTCTCAGAAAAATGAATGTGAGAGTAACAAGTATAATAAAGGCACTGACAATAGTCAGCAGAAGCTGTAAGACATCAGAAGGCAGTTCTTCCAGGCTTTTAAAAAATGGGAGAACCCCTGATAATGCAGCAGTAGCCTCCGGTGTAACCACAGGCTTGTCAAGTAGATCTTCTGCTAAAATAAGATAATGCTGAAACATCCTTATTATGTTAAAGCTTTCTTCACTTTCAATTTATTCATAATCCTGATTAATTTAAGCAAAGAAAAATCAGACAGGTGTTAATTCCTAAAAAATTATTTCTGTACTTACCAGAAAACTTTTAATTCTCAAATATTTATGTAATTATACACCATAAAATTATCAATTAATCCGGATTGGTACAACCAAATTAATTAATTATTGTTAAAATATTATACGCCATAAGAATACCATATATGAAAGCAGGAGAAAGAAAATATAAGAACAAGGATATAACCGTATACTGGAAACCATCGTCATGTATTCATGCCTCGGAATGCACCCACGGGCTTCCGGAAGTTTTTAATCCCGATAAAAAGCCATGGATTAATATGGACGGATCACACACTGAAAAGATAATCGAGGTTGTTGATAAATGCCCTGTTGATGCCTTAACATGGAAATGGAATGATGATAAAAAGAATGAAACCGTTGGGGAAGAACATCCCAATCACATCAAGAACCGGGGAAGGGCCCTGTTGAAAAATGATGATACAGGAAGCGGCAGTGAAACTGTGATAAAGATTATGGAAAACGGTCCTTGCATAATTACAGGGGGATTTATTCTGGAAAGGAATAATGGTTCAAGGTCAAAATTCAGCGGAACGCTATCCTTATGCCGCTGTGGCAAAAGTAAACTGAAGCCATTCTGTGACGGCTCGCACAGGTAGGATAAGATATGGGCTGAGGATATCAGAAGATTAATGTGACATCACCTGTTCAACTCTTTTTGCTGCATCTTCGAAGGATATGGCAGAAAATACTTTAAAGCCTGAATTATCAATGATCTTCTTTGCCTCTTCAGCATTTGTGCCCTGGAGTCTGACTATAACAGGTACCGGCAGCTCACCCATTGATTTACATGCTTCAACAACCCCGTTTGCCACCCTGTCGCAACGGACAATACCCCCGAAAATATTTATCAGTATAGCCCTTACATTGGGATCTTTGAGAATGATCCTGAATCCTGCCTCCACCGTTTCGGCACTGGCAGTGCCACCAACATCAAGGAAATTGGCAGGGTTGCCTCCGGAAAGTTTAATCAGATCCATGGTCGCCATGGCAAGGCCGGCACCGTTCACCATGCAAGCCACATTTCCATCAAGTTTGACAAAGTTAAGGTTATGCTTGCCTGCTTCCACCTCTGTCGGGTCTTCCTCCGACAGATCCCTCATAGCTATGATATCCTTATGCCTGTACAGGGCACTGTCATCAATACTGAATTTACAGTCTACGGCAAGTATTTTATTATCACTTGTTTTCAGTACAGGGTTAATTTCCAGTAACTGTGCATCGCTGTCGATAAATGCTTCATACAGGCCGTCCAGGAACCTGAGCATATCCTTGAATGCCTCACCTTCAAGACCAAGGTTAAAAGCTATTTTTCTCATCTGGTACGCCTGTAAACCCAGGCATGGGTCAATATACTCCCTGAAAATTAAATGAGGTGTCTTTTCTGCCACAGCCTCGATATCCATTCCTCCTTCCGGGGAATACATAATTACATACCTTCCCCTGTCACGGTCGAGTAATATACCGATATAGTATTCTCTGGGATCAGTTTCTCCCGGATAATAAACATTTTGTGAAATCAGTACCTTCTTCACTTCCTTCCCTTCAGGTCCTGTCTGTCTGGTAACAAGCCGCATACCAAGGATATCCCCGGCAATACCGGCCACTTCATCAATCGATTTTGCTATTTTCACGCCTCCTGCCTTACCTCTTCCTCCTGCATGTATCTGTGCTTTTACGACAAATTTGTCAGATCCGAATTTCTCTTTTAACTGTTGCGCAATAATAACAGCCTGTTCGGGTGTTTCTGCAACAAATCCTTCAGCAATGCGAACATTATTGTTTTTCAGGATGGATATTCCCTGGTACTCATGGATATTCATAAAACACGTTTTAGAGATAAAAATATAGGCTTCTTTTAGCAGGAGCCAAATTACATTTTTTTTCCATATTTTAGTAAAAATTGCAGATGTTATGCGCAAGTTGAAGATGTCTGAACTGAAGAGGAAGACAGTTGAAGAATTCAGAAGATCTGAAAAAAGTCCTTTTATTATTGTACTTGATAATATCAGGAGTCTTAATAATATAGGTTCTGTTTTCCGGACTGCTGACTGTCTCAAGGCTGAAGCTGTTTACCTCTGCGGTATTACTGCACGGCCTCCTCACCGGGATATACACAAGACAGCCCTTGGTGCTACCGAATCAGTAAGGTGGGCTTATTATGAAAATACCATCGATGCAATAAGGGAGCTACGTAATGCAGGGTATAAAATACTAACACTTGAGCAGGCTGAAGGAGCTACTTTGCTTCAGGATTTTTACCCTGCAGGTGAAAATAAGTATGCCCTGATCTTTGGCCATGAAGTAAAGGGTGTGCAACAGGAAATTATTGATATGTCCGACTATTGCATTGAGATACCCCAGTATGGGACCAAGCATTCTTTCAATATATCAGTATCTGCAGGGATAGTGCTGTGGGATCTGTTCTCAAAATTATATCATAAATAAAAATGCCCCGTGCAATGACGGGGCATTTTTTATTCTTATTAAATGAATCTTACTGCACCAATGAAAGGAAATCTGTATCGTTAAAGAACTTTGCAAATTCAACATCCTTAAGAACATACTGTGCCCACTCATTATTGTAGCTGATAGCTTCACGCAGTCCGTTAAGCATATAGTCTCTGTTGTCCATCCTTGCACCTATGATTGCCTTCAGGTATGAAGGTGCGCCATTTTCGCACATTTCCATATTGTCAAGCATATTTTTAGCTTTACTCAGGTCACCTTTAAGTACATGTGCAAGTGCATTATTGAATGATGGTTCATTATCGAAATAATTAACAGCCCTGTCATATTCGCCTTTCATAATAGCTATGGTCCCGAGGCCGAATTTAGATTCAACGGTGGAGCTTGTCATTGATGTAAAGTATTCTTCTGCCTCATTTATGTTTCCTTCCATGAGTGCAACAAAGCCCAGGTTATTCTTTACAACATCATCATTTTTTATTGCTTTTGCTTTCTCCAGGGCAGCTTTAGCTGCATCGAGGTCTCCCAGTTCCATTGAAACACCTGCGATATTATTATAAGCCCTGAGACACTTTGGATTCTGCTTGGCTGCAATTTCGTAATATTTAAGTTGCTCTTCAAGATCATCGGTAAGACTTGCGGCATAGAGTAATTCTTCCAGGCCGAGTACCGTGGGATCTGAATTGATCTGCTCAAGAATTTCCTCGTCGGAACGTCCTATTTTATTGACATTAACAATAAGCTTTGACCTTCTTAATTTAGGAAGAATCTGGTCTTTCAGCACCTCGAAGGCAGAAGACATATTCTTGATTTCCTGTTCACGTACGGCAGGGTCGGAGTACATTGAAAGGACACGGATGATCAGATCCTTGTCTTCTATGTCTGATTTTTCAACCTCAGCTTTGAAACCTTCCCAGTCTTCAGCGGTTGATTTGTTTTTTACGAATCCTTCTTTATCGATATCTTCAATTTCGGCTTTTTCAAATTCACGTTTGATATACTTGCTGGCCGATTCAAGCCTCTTTGAAGCGAGCTGATCATTAAAATCCAGCGGGCCGTCAGGTGATGCATACGCACTTACCAGCATATCAATGAACTCAAGGTCTTCTTCAGTTTTTACCAGTTCGAGATATTCCTTGAGGGCAGCAATATCCTCATCCTTGAGTTCTGTGTTCCTGATGTTAGCCATATTAATCAGGTAGTGAATATCAGCCATTTTTCCTTCCGGAATAATTCGCTTGAAATTATCAGGCATAATGATTGTCATGGGATCACTGGTTCCATAGGCTTCAGCAAGCGTAGATGTAGCGATTACTCCATCAGCAAGCTTTACAGGATCAAACTCCACCGAGGTGCCCTTTTTGGTTCCGGTCACCCTCAGCATAAGTTCTGACTTAAGCATTGCTGCGTCGTAGGGAATTGAACTCGTGTAAGAGAAATTGTCTCCCGAGTTCGATATAACTTCATTATTTGCCTGAACATTCTCTCCCTGCAGTGTAACCTTCTCAAACTGTGTTTCTCCTCCGCTGTAGACAAGTACCGGAGTTGCTTCAAGCACTACGTTTTTATCAAAATATTTTTCAGGGAAAGTCCCTTTAATGGTCAGGTCAACAGTTCCTGCATGAGTTTCCAGCACCTGTGGAACTACCTCATACTTTACCTGGTCATAATTTTGTTTCATCTTATTCAAACCACTACAGCCTGTCATAAGGGCTGCGGCAATAAAAAGAATGAAATAGCTTCTGATTTTTTTCATGGTAACAAATATTAATTATTTAATTGTTGATCAAGTGTTAACAACGACAATGATGCAAATCTAATAAAAAATTACAGAATATGTGTCAACTCCCGGGTAAAATTAGTTTAAAATAGTCCTGTTGAGTCCTTTGCCGTGTCTTTTCCTAAAAATAAGATCCCGAATTTTTTCATAGTCTTCTTCATTATTTACAAAGTCAATATTATTAATATCAATGATAAGATAGGTATGCCCGGGATTCTGCCTGAACCAGCTGAAATAACTGTTTTGTATTTTAAGCAAGTATTTTTCATCTATCGCTGATTCAAAGTCTCTTCCCCTCTTCTTAATATTCTCTACCAGGACGGGGGTATCGGCATGAAGGTACACAAACAGGTCGGGTTTGGGCAGTGACTGGTAAATTATATGGAAGAGTTGCCTGTAAAGTTTATATTCGTCCTCCTCAAGAGTAGCTGAGGCAAAGACAATTGACTTCATAAAATAGAAGTCGGCCACAGTAAAGGGACTGAATATGTCAAAATGCCCTATTTCCTTCTTCAATTGGGTATACCTTTCGGCCAGGAATGAAAGTTCAAGGGGAAAGGCATAGCGTTCCGGTTCCCTGTAAAATTTTGGCAGAAAAGGGTTGTCAGCAAATTTTTCAAGTATGAGGCGGGCATTGTAAGTGTCAGCAATCATACGGGCGAGGCTGGTTTTGCCTGCACCAATATTACCTTCAATGACTATGTATTTATATTTGTAGTTCAAAGCTTAGATTAAAACCGAAGACAAAAGTACAATTTAATTTAGTACTTTCAGTCTAGTTTCTTAGGGGTGGGCACCACAAAGCAGGCCAAGTGTTAAAAATCGAATAAACCGAACAACGTGAGCCCGTGAGCACAGCGAACAATTAACCCGGTGATTTATATTTAGCAAGAAGCCAGACTGAGCAGAGGTCAGAAACAAGGCAAAAGGATGTTGCAAGACGTTTTTATTTCCTGTTATCTCTTCTCCTGTCTCCTCCCGGCCTGCGGCTGTGACGGTGATCGCCTCCATCCTGTCTGCGGTTGCCCCGGTCATGCCTGCGTTCTCCTCCTTCGGGCCTGTTATCTCCCGCTTCCCTTGGGGGCCTTGGCAAAAGAGCCTTCCTTGACAGTTTCAGTTTACCGGTTTTTTGATCAATATCCAGTAATTTGACTTCGACTTCATCACCCTCATTCAGCACATCTTCAACAGTATCTATCTTATGCCACTCAATTTCAGATATGTGCAGGAGGCCTTCCTTGCCGGGTATAATTTCAACAAAGGCGCCGAAACTTACCACGGATACTACCTTCCCCTTGTATGTTTTTCCGATCTCGGGTACTTCAATTATCCTGTTTATCCAGTTAAGTGCCCTGGTAATGCCTTCCAGATTCTCTCCGAAGATATCCACGACACCCATCCCGTTTATTTCCTCAACAACAATAGTGGTTTCTGTTTCTCTCTGTATTTCCTGTATTACTTTCCCACCCGGTCCTATTATTGCACCTATCATATCCTTGGGCACAATAATTTTTTCTATTCTCGGGGCATGAGGCTTAAGGTCGGGCCTAGGTTCTGAAATAACTTCCTCCATGACATCCAGTATATGGAGCCTGCCCTTGCGGGCCTGTTCAAGTGCCTCGGCCAGCATATCATATGAGAGTCCTTCAACCTTGATATCCATCTGAGTTGCAGTTATGCCATCCCGGGTACCCGTAACTTTGAAATCCATATCTCCAAGGTGGTCTTCATCACCGAGTATATCGGAAAGAACTGCATACTTGCCGCTGTCTTTATCAGTGATAAGTCCCATAGCTATTCCTGATACAGGTTTGCATATCTGTATACCTGCATCCATCAGGGCCAGTGTTCCGGCACATACTGTGGCCATGGATGATGATCCGTTTGATTCAAGGATATCCGATACCACTCTTATGGCATAAGGATTTTCATCATCGGCGGGCATCATATTCTTCAGTGCCCTGTGTGCCAGGTTACCATGACCAATCTCACGCCTGCTAGTTCCTCTTGAAGGCCGGGCATCTCCTGTTGAGAAAGGCGGGAAATTATAGTGGAGTACAAATTTCTCCGTTCCCTGGAAGAGTACTTCATCAATCATTTTCTCATCCAGCTTTGTGCCTAGAGTTACCGTGGTAAGGGATTGTGTCTCCCCCCTGGTAAAAATAGCTGAGCCATGGGCGGCGGGCAGTGGATCTATCTCACACCATATTGGTCGAATCTCATCGGTCTTCCTTCCGTCAAGCCTTACCTTCTTTTCGAGCACCAGCCTCCTGACAGCTTCCTTGTGCACATCGTGAAAATATTTATCTGCCAGTAAGACATTCACCTCATCCTCTTCTGTAAACTGCGACATGAAGTCCTCCTTTATCTTTTCCATTTCTTCTGATCGGAGGTGTTTGTCTGCTATCTTTTTCGAAACGGCTTTATATAACTTGTCATAGGTCTCATCCCGGACTTTCTTTTTCAGTTCTTCATCATTCTCCTCATGTGAATATTCCCTTTTTGTAGCACCCACCATTTCGGCAAGTTCCATCTGGGCTTTGCAATGCTTTTTTATTTCCTCATGAGCAAATTTAATAGCCTCGACCAACACATCTTCAGGGACCTCTTTCATCTCCCCCTCAACCATAAGTATGTTATCATAGGTAGCTCCTACTATAATATCAAGGTCGGCATTTTTCAGCTGGGTCACCGTAGGATTAATATAAAGCTCACTCTCTATTCGTGCCACTCTCACTTCTGAGATAGGCCCGGCAAAAGGAATATCAGAAACAGCAAGGGCTGCAGAAGCAGCCAGGCCTGCAAATGCATCAGGCATAACATCCTGGTCTGCAGAGATCAGGTTTATGGTGACAAAGGTCTCGGCGTGATAATCATCAGGGAATAAAGGGCGCAGTGCGCGGTCAACCAGCCGTGCAATAAGCACTTCGTAATCTGAAGGTCTTGCTTCACGCTTCATAAAGCCTCCGGGAAATCTTCCGAGAGAGGCATATTTTTCCTTATAATCAACAGATAGAGGCATAAAATCGACATCCTCCTTTGCCTCTCTGGCAGAAACCACTGTAGCCAGGAGCATAGTATTACCAGTTTTAAGCAATACGGCCCCATCGGCCTGTCTGGCCATCTTTCCGGTTTCAAATGTTATTGACCTTCCGTCTCCAAAGTCAATTGTCTTTTCAATTAGTTTATACATGTTTTATTATCCTTAATATTAAGGTAACGAAATTACGTAAATAAAATAAAAAAAGGCAATCTGAAATTGCCTTTTTGTCCTGTCGCTTATTTACGCAGCTTCAAAGCTTTAATGATTTCACGATATCGGTCGATATCCTTCCCTTTCAGATAATCAAGTAACCTCCGGCGTTTACCTACAAGCTTAACCAGAGCTCTCTGGGTATTAAAATCTTTTCTATTCTTCTTAAGATGTTCAGTAAGGTGACTGATACGATATGAAAATAAAGCTATCTGTCCCTCAGCACTTCCGGTATCCATCTCAGAATCGCCGTATCGATTGAATATTTCCTTCTTCTTATCTGTAGTTAAGTACATATCTGTTAAATAAATATTATTAGACTTCAGGATTAGCTGCCTGAATTTGGAACGCAAAGATATAATATTTTTATCAAAAAAATCAAACATGAGTCAAAAAAAGAAAATCGTTCAACATAAATTTGTACAGTCCGTTTCAAAAATGATAATTAAGCACAAGAGAATGGAAATTAACTATACGCCCTTCTATAGAAAGGATGCACAAATCGTGCCGCGGGTTGCGTAAATTTGAAGTTTTTTTCGACTATTTATCAAATATTTTCGAACATTCGTCAAAAGTCTCAGAGAAAAGACACGGGGATGGTTCACACTCCCTTTTGAATCAGCTCTTTCAACTTGGATATATCCCCGGCAGTTCCCAGGACAAAAAGCTGATAGTCTGGCGACAGTATGGTAGTTGCCGGTGGATTTACAATATATTGTTTCGATTCATTCTTTAGTCCTATAATATTTGCACCTGTACGTTTGTGTATGTCCAGATCTTTGATTGACTTGCCAGAAAAACATTCTGCTATTCCCTTGCATGAAAGTTCTGCAATTTTGACTCCTCCGGGCTGCATTATCATTGTTTCGATAAATTCAACAACATCAGGGTCAACTACCAGTCTGGCCATTCTCGTTCCCCCTATTTTGTCGGGCATAATTACATTTGAGGCCCCGGCTCTTTTTAGTTTTACATCAGAGTTATCATCTGATGCACGGCTGATTATAAGCAAATCAGGGTTCATCTGCCCGGCTGTCAGCACAACAAACAAATTGTCAGCATCAACTGGCAGGGTAGTTATCAGGGCTCTGGCGTTCTTTACATTAGCAAGCTCAAGAATTTCTTCATGAGTTGCATCTCCTTCAAGGTAAAGATATTCTGTTGATCTTCGTAAATATTCCACCACACCGGGATCATTCTCAATAACAAGGAATTCCTTGTCATGGTCCTGCAGGTCTGATGCTGCCTGCTTCCCGTTCCGCCCAAAGCCGCAGAGAATAATATGATCTTTTAGCCTGTTAATCTTTTTTTTCACCTTATTGTCTTTATAATAATGAGTAAATACACCATCTACTACATAACGTGTGACCATGGTAACAACGTAACCGATAATACCAAAACTACTTATTATGAGTAAAATTGTAAACAACTTACCTGAATCATGAAAGTCGACCACCTCCCTGAAGCCAACGGTAGCCACTGTTATTACCGTCATATAAAGGGAATCGAGAAGCGACAGGTGCTCAATTACCATATATCCCACCGTCCCAATGATTAAGATAAGCAAAACCAGGAATAAGCCTGTCAAAGCCGACCTTATCATAGTACCTGACTTATGCTCAGAATAGGATTTTGTCATTTAAATCAGTGTTTTTTTCCGGGCTCTTCAAGTAAATAGTTATCTTTTGAATCAATATTCCTTCCCAAACTTATTAATTTACTTCCATATTGGCAATCGAGGCATAGCCTATTTTTGCAGTATGTCTCACGAAGGTGTATAAGTCCCTGTGATTCAAGGGCCGAGGCAGCACTGACACCTGCAGCGGCCCATTCCCTTGTTATCCTGTTTTCTTCGGGCTCAATACCGTCGAGCAGGTCTGTGGCCCGTGCAGAATATTCTCCATTGCCTGTTTCTTTACCATAAATGAATAAGAGGGGGATTACGGTATTTATCAATAAAAGGTTTATGAATGTTGTCCCGGTCTTCTTCACCCTTCCTCTTTTATAAGCTCCGAAAACAAAATGATTATTCCAGTAGCCCGATGCCTCAGACATGAAGAGACCGGTGAGCCCGGCAAGGCTTTTGCAGTCTTTTACCCTGCCAAATAATGATGTGCCTGAACAGAGAAGCCCGGCCATCTGTGATATTCTTATGGTAGGGAAATTCACAGGCCGCAGCCTGTGGTATTTCCACATCCATGGATCAATGGGTTTAAGGTTGTACTTACGGCGGAGCACCCTGTATTCCTGTAATAATGTGGTATAATATTCATCGTATATTTCGTTTTCGAAAACTCCCGGTTCAAGCATGCCTGCCTGTCCGTAAAGGAGCGATTCAACCTGCAGCCTCTTATCTGCATGTTTTCTTATTATCTTCAGTGGCATATGGCAGGATAGGAGGTAGAAGGGGTCCGAATTTACCCTAAGTCCGAAATATCTTGACAATAACCTGTACAAGGTTTCATCCCAGTCATTATTTGTAGCCTTCAGGCTCTCCTTAATCTTACTGATCTTACCCTCGAGACGTTCTACGGCCAGACGGCTGATCCAGTGTCTCCGGCTGAAAACCGGAAGAGCTCCTATATCATTACTGCAGGCTATAACCTGCGGATTGTTCAAATAATTATTATACCTTTCTTCCACCTCATTCTGCCAGGTAATGACAAAAGTATCCGGTTCCAGTCCCGATGCTGTTAGCACACCGGTGTCGTTGTCAGCCACAACATGCAATATGACATTGTCAAAGCTGTGATCAAGGTGGTGCTTGTGCCTGTACCAGTCGGAAGCATTGATATGGATTTCCACGTTTCCTGCCCACTCCGTTTCGCCCAGCCTTATTCTGGAATTGAAAAAATCCGGGCCTGAATCCCTGTTATATGTCCCGGGATCCATGACCACCAGTGGTTTGCCTGTGACTGTCCGGAGATCAGTGCTTTCAAACAGACGGTTCTTCCATATAAAATGGAGAAATTTTTCTTTCATGATTCATTTTTTTATGCAGCGAACCATTAAAGATAAAAAATTCCGGATAATTAGGCCTGCTGAAAAAAGGAAAAATCAGAGCATTCCCCGGGCAATGAGGTGGTTCTCCATCTGCTGCTGCAGCTCACCTGCCTTAAGTGCTGCAACTTCGGCATAATTCATTGTTTTATCGGCAAATATTATTCCCCTGGATGAATTGACAAGCAGTCCGCAGGTGGAGTTCATCCCGTGAGCAACCACATCATCGAGGCTGCCTCCCTGGGCTCCCACACCGGGTATAAGCAGGAAATGACGGGGCACAATCTTCCTTATGTCAGAAAGCATTTCAGCCCTGGTGGCCCCAACCACGTACATCATATTCTCATTATCTGACCATGACTGTGATTTACCAAGGACCAGCTTATATAGACTATTTTCATCATCCGGATGATGCTGGAAATCGTCAGCACCCCTGTTCGAGGTCAATGCGAGCAGTATAACCCATTTCCCGGGGTACTCAAGGAAGGGACTGACAGAATCTTCACCCATATAGGGGGCAACTGTGACTGCATCAAAATCCATATTCTCAAAAAAAGCCCTGGCATACAATTTTGATGTATTACCGATATCACCCCTTTTTGCATCGGCAATCAGGAAAAGTCCAGGGTAATTGTTGCGCAGATAATCCACTGTTTTTTTCAGGGCTATCCAGCCCTGGGCACCCATCGACTCATAAAAAGCTATATTAGGCTTATATGCTATCGCATATTCATTTGTGGCGTCGATTATGCCTTTATTAAATTCAAATACAGGATCATCTGTTTTATGGAGGAAAGAAGGTATTTTATTAATATCTGTATCAAGACCAACACAAAGGAAGGATCTTTTTCTCAATATATTTTCAAACAATTCATTTCTGGTCATAGTCGATCTGGTTACAGGTTACTTACTTTCAGCCTCTCAGCATTCTCCGCCATCTGCAGTTTATCTATCAGCTCCTGGATATTACCGTTCAATACCGATTCAAGGTTGTACATGGTAAGGTTGATCCTGTGGTCGGTAATCCTGCCCTGGGGATAGTTATAGGTCCTGATCTTGGCCGACCTGTCGCCAGTTGATACCATTGTCTTTCTCCTGGATGATATTTCATCAAGGTATTTCTGGTATTCGAGGTTATACAGGCGGGTCCTCAATTCCTTCATTGCCCTGTCGAGGTTCTTAAGCTGTGATTTTTCATCCTGGCAGGTTACAACTATACCGGTTGGTATATGAGTAAGCCTGATGGCTGAATAAGTGGTATTAACTGACTGCCCACCGGGACCTGACGAACAATAAGTGTCCTTTCTGATATCTTCCTGTTTCACCTCAACATCAAATTCATCAGCTTCGGGCAATACGGCTACAGTGGCTGCCGAGGTATGAACCCTTCCCTGGGTTTCGGTTTGTGGCACTCTCTGCACACGATGCACACCCGATTCATACTTCATCACACCATAAACGCCGTTGCCTGTAACAGTAAAGACAATTTCCTTGTAGCCTCCCACAGTACCTTCGGTAAAGGTATTGACTTCTATCTTCCATTTTCTTTCATCACAATATTTTGAATACATCCTGAAGAGGTCTCCGGCAAAAATGCTGGCTTCGTCTCCACCCGTCCCGGCACGTATCTCAATAATTGCATTTTTATCATCTTCGGGATCAGCTGGCAATAGCAACATCTTGATTTCTTCCTCCATTGCCGGCAGTTTTTCATTTAGCTCTTCCAGTTCAGCTTTGGCCATCTCACGCATTTCGGGATCTTTCTCTACTGCAAGCATGGCCCGGGCAGATTCGATATTTGAAATAACATTACTGTATTCATTATAAGCCTCTATGATAGGTTCAAGATCCTTATATTCCTTATTCAGCTTAACATACCTCTTCATATCGGCTATAATATCCGGCTCTGTTATCAGCCTCCCAACCTCTTCAAACCTTTCCTTCACTCCCTGAAGCTTTTCAAGGATCATATTATTTGCCATATACAATTAATTATTAATAATAAAACTCACCTTCTTCATTTCTTATGGTTAGCTTCTTCCCCTTTGACTGCTCGCAGTGCCCTATAATCCTGGCCTCCAGGTTAAAAGAGGCTGCAATATCAATTACCCTTTCAGCATATGAGGGTTTCAAATAGATTTCAAACCTGTGTCCCATGTTGAAAACTCTGTACATCTCTTTCCAGTCCGTGCCTGATTCCTCACGTATTATCCTGAAAAGCGGAGGAATCTCAAAAAGGCTGTCCTTCACCACGTGAATATTATCCACGAAATTCATCACCTTGGTCTGTGCTCCCCCGGAGCAATGTACCATACCGTGAATATGGCTGCCAAGTTCATCAATAAGCTGCCTTACAACAGGGGCATATGTACGTGTGGGCGACAACACCAGCTTGCCGGCATCGGTTCCCAGTCCCTCTATTTCATCTGTAAGCCTGTATTTCCCTGCATATACCAGCTCCTTATCAATCCCGGGGTCAAAGCTTTCGGGATATTTTCCAGCGAGGTATCCGGCAAAGACATCGTGCCTGGCCGAAGTAAGGCCATTTGATCCCATACCACCGTTATATTCTTTTTCATATGAAGTCTGCCCGCTTGAAGAAAGGCCAACTATTACATCCCCGGCAGAGATCCTGTCATTTGTGATAATATCCGATCGTTTAAGTCGTGCGGCCACCGTTGAATCAACTATTATAGTCCTGACAAGGTCTCCCACATCAGCTGTCTCACCCCCGGTAAGGTATACGCTTATACCATGGCCTCGCATCTGCTCCAGTACTTCTTCAGTACCCTCAATAACTGCCTTTATCACCTCACCGGGTATCAGGTTCCTGTTTCTTCCTATGGTTGATGAAAGAAGTATATTATCAGTCACTCCCACACACAGCAGGTCATCAATATTCATAACCACAGCATCCTGTGCTATCCCCTTCCATACATTGAGGTCGCCTGTTTCCTTCCAGTAGATATAGGCCAGTGAGGACTTTGTTCCAGCACCATCGGCATGCATTACATTGCAATATTCAGGATCACCCCCCAGGATATCGGGCAATATTTTGCAGAAAGCACCGGGGAACAAGCCTTTATCAATATCCCTGATGGCATTGTGAACATCATCCTTTGAGGCCGACACACCTCTTTTCTCATATCTTGATTTCATACTGAAAAATAGCTTGCTACAGGGTGCAAATTTAGCAAACAATTTTGTTTTTAGCCTGAATTGGCTACTATAACAATTTTCTTTTTAGCCTCCTAACCCTGTAACTTCATTTTTCAGTACTCCGGGATAAATCCTGGAGCCGCAATTTTTAATAGCCCCCTATCAAAATGATATTTTACTTCACTTTTGATATCAATCACCATTGTAGCACCGTCCCCGAGTGAATACCTGGGCCGCCTTGGCAACCCTGCAGCCACCGGATTCCCATGATTTTTTTTACTCACCAGTTCCCATGTTTTTTCCCAGTCATCAGGATACTGCTCATGCCATTTGATAACATCCCTTATTGCTTCAGGGTATTGGCTACCCTGGGGGATACACTTCATACCCGCTTCAACAATCTTTAACGGATCGTCTTCAAGGAAAGCCTAGGCATACATTCCTCCAACAAAGTGGCCGCCATATAAACCATCCCCATAATTAATAAGTCTTCCAAAGATATTAGCCAGATCTATTACTGTATTTGGTAATCCGGGGGCAATCAATCCGGAGTAATCAGCTTCAATCTGGCTCATGATCCCTTTGCTATCAACCATCTAAAACCTAACCTCTATCAATAATAAAGGCATTAATTTCTTCCTTCCCGGGTATAGATGGATAAGCTCCCAGTTTCTGAACAGATAATGCTGAGGCTGCACATGCCATTGTAATTGATTCGCTGACTGACATATTATCAGCCAGGAATGCAATCAACGAACCACAGAAAGTATCACCTGCTGCTGTTGTATCAACTGCATTGACCTTAAAAGCAGAGAACTCTTCGCTATCTTTACCATTATTATAAAATGCTCCTTTGTCACCCAGGGTAATAATTACTGATCTGGCACCCATCTTTATTAACTCAGCTGCCATCCTGTCCTTACCTGCAGAATCAAAAGGAATCCCGGTTATTATTTCAGATTCTGTTTCGTTAACTACCAGGAGGTCAACTTTTGAGATTAAGTCCCCGGACAATTTACATGCCGGTGCGGGATTAAGCAACAGGAAAGTATTATTCTTATGAGCGATGTCAGCAGCAGCCTCAACGCACTCAATCGGAATCTCTATTTGCATAACCAGGAAATCAGCCTGTGCTATCAATTCACTGTAAGAGTCTATCTCACCACATGTCAGCTCCTTATTCGCCCCGGGAGAAACTACAATACTGTTCTCGCCTGACTCCTCAACAAAGATAAATGCTGCTCCGGTTCGGGAGCCCTTTTTATACAATACATAATCCGTATTTGCTCCATCATTACGGATAGTGTTTATTATCTGCCTTCCATCATCATCATCGCCAACACTGGTCAGGAATGTAACATCTCCTGAAGCTTTTGTGGCGGCAACAGCCTGGTTAAATCCCTTACCCCCGAATGCTTTAGAATATACACCATCACCAACCGTTTCCCCTGGAACGGGTATATGTTTTACTTTTGCTATATGGTCAATATTGGCACTTCCCAGAACAACAATTCTTTTCTTCATCATCAGGCTTTAGCTAAAATTATCAAACCTAATCCTACTATAAAAAGCAAGAACATTGAGGCTGTCAGCATATTAACTGTAGCCTTGCCTCTGGCTTTCCTGAACTCCTTCCACACAAAGACACCCCAGGCAGCAGAGACCATAGTTGCGCCCTGACCAAGGCCGTAAGATACAGCATAACTCGCTTTTTCACCGGCAAGGATATTGAAGAGCATGCCCAGACCCCATATTGATCCCCCGAGTATTCCAACAATATGGAGCCTTGGTTTACCAATCTTGAAATACGCACCGTATGTTGTTTTCTCTCCTGAAAACGGATAATACATATTAATCGAATTCCATAGAAAGTTTGAAATAAAAACACCCATGGAGAATATTACCAGTGCTGTATACGGAGTCATTTTCCCCGCGGCCGGATTTGCAAAGTCGAGGCTCATGCTGGCAGCAACAAACCTATAAAAGAAACCCATTGATATACCTGCTAATATGCTAAATATCAGGCCTTTCATAATGGATTCATTTTTACCTTCAGAAGGTATTCGCCGGTAGATCAATGCATCTATAATTATTGCAACCACAACGAGCGCAACGCCAATAAACAGGAGAAAAGGATCTCCCGAAGGGGTAGCAATATAGTTCACCAGTACACCAATTACCAGGGCCAGTCCTATTCCTACCGGGAATGCTACTGCAAGACCGGCAATGTCGATGGCGATGACCAGTAATATATTGGCAAAATTGAAAATCACACCTCCCATAAAGGCTGAAAACATAGAATCACCGTTTGCCTGGGAAATATCGGAAAGAAATCCTCTTCCCTCTGACCCTATACTTCCCATCGTAAATGCCATCAACAGAGAGAAGAGGAACACTCCGATAACATAATCCCAATAAAACAATTGAAATGGCCACTTCTGGGAGGCCAATTTTTGTGTATTGGCCCATGAGCCCCAGCATAACATGGTAACCAAACAGAAAATTACTGCTACTGTGTAACTACCTATAATAAACATATTATGATCTATTTGTTTTCAACAATAATTTCAGTTCTTTCATCTGTAAATTCGATATATCCCCTCACTCCTATTCTACCTCCTTCAACAGGATTTAACCATTTCAGGGTAGCCGTATGATCACCATCCGGTATCTGTACATTCCAGTATAACTCAGCAGTTCTTTTCCTGTAATCAACAGGTAATTTCATAACCCTGTCAAGTTCACCGTCTATTTTTACTTCAAGTTCACCAACATAGTCATCTTCCAGTTCACCACCGATACCTCCTTTAATTATCAGGCCGGTACCTGAAAACCCGATGGTATATGGTTCTCCTGACTGGATTGTGTACAACATCTCCCATCTTCCCCTCAAACTATCGGGCGGTGTTGCCTGTATCACCCTGGCAGGGTAAACATCCGGGAAAGCAATCTCCAGTGGTAATGTCTCCGGTTCCTGTACTTCAATCTTTACCGACTCATCATCTATTTTACCCCCATATTTTTCGATTACCCGGAGTGCATGCCTGTAGCTCATATCATATACATCATTAAGGGAAATTGTAGTATATGCAAAATCCCTGTCTTCAACAGATTTGATTGGATCAAGCCAGTAATCGGGTATATTATCATATCCCATCATGGTAAACAGTATACCTGCCGCTGTTGCGGGATTGCAGTCGGAATCCTGTCCGGCTCTTGTTGATATATCCAGTGTTTTCCTTATATCGCCCTCACCGTATAACAGACCTAAGAGCACATAGGCAGAATTAACAGTTGCGTCAATATTGAAAGGTGATGATATCCCGTCAGGGCAGTGAAGATCAATTGCCCATTCACTTTCTTCGATGGCCTGCCATGCTTTTTTCCAGTCATCAGGGTATTGCTTATGGAATGAAATTACATCCTGCATGCACTTGTGGTAATTGCTCTCTTCCGGTATAACCTTCAGTGCTTCATTTACTATCTTATATACATCATCATAGATAAATGCCAGGGAATACATTGCAGCCACATATGCCCCGCCGTAGAAACCGTCACCATAGTTCATAATATGACCGATCCTGTCAGCATAGACCATTGCAGAATTTATCATTCCCGGTGCCATGAGGCCAGCGAAATCAGCTTCAATCTGGAAATCAATATCATCCGCGTGCATATTGTTTTTCCAGTGACCCGATTCCGGTGCCTGAATGCCATTTAAGATATTATAACGGGCAGCCTGGTTGGCATGCCAGAGCATGTAATCAGCATAGGCGAAAGCATTTGCGAATGACTCTACCGGTGCATCCAGACCTTCTTTTTCAAATACCTCCACGAATGTCAGGTCCATATAAATATCATCATAAAGACCCGGAAACTCATCGTAGAAGAAAGTTACCAGTTCATTATCCCATCTTAGTTCAACGCTTTCGGGAATCATTCGCGAAAGGTACCTGAACTCTGTAGGCCCTCCATAAGTTACACCAATAGCCTGACCGGCCCAGCCACCCTTAACTTTATTCAGGAGCTCAGCTCTGGTAATTTCAACCATACTGGCCTTATTTTTTTCACCAGTGCCACATGATGATAATGATATCATCAGAATAAGTACTATTACAATTTTTTGTTTCATAGGATTAAGTTTTATTGTTGTTAGAATATTAATTCTTATCCTGATCGAATATTGAGGTATATGAATTGCAGGCTTCAAATTCCTTTCCCCAAATATTCCTCAACATTATTGCATACTGAACTGCCATAGAGACTGACACCTCATGCCCCCAGTAATCTTCTTCATGCATTCCCTGAGACTGGCCATACACAAAAGATATCTTATTCTCTAAAAGAAATAGCATAAACTTTTTGGTTGGTTCATATAAAAATCTTCCGTGCCTATATCTATGTAAATATAAGGCAATTTTTCTACAGGGATCTTTAAAACATTTATATAAGGATCAATCCTGCCTGTCTGCGCCCCGGTAGTGAATATTTTTCCCCCGGGTGTTCTGTCCTTCATTGTTGAGAATCCCTCTATGTCGATATCCCTGTAAAACATTGTTGTACCATTTATCATTGCTTCTCTCCAGGCATTGGCCACTGGATCTTCCTCCTCATCTTTCTTCTTCAGCCCTTCCCTTGCCCCGTCAAGGCTGTACCCGCCGCTATGTCCGGCAATAGAGCAGAATAGACCAGGATGAGCAAGGCCTAAAGTAATAGCACCATTGGCACCCATAGATATCCCATTTATTGCCCTGCCCTTCCTGTAAGCAATTGTACGGTAATTACGATCAACATAACTTATTACATCATTGCATACATAATCAGCATATCTATGTATTCTCCCATCATCTGACCGGGCCCAGTTAATATAGAATGAATTACCTACATCAACCATCACTACTATCATATCAAACTGGTTCAGATACTGAGGCACACCAATATTCACAAACTCATTGTAATTTGAGGTATATCCATGACACAGGTAAAGAACAGGGTAATTCATTTCTGTACTTTCATAATCCCTTGGAAGAACAACATTTATGTGCATATCTCTTTGAAGGGTTTCCGAAAAGAATTTAATATCATACACCGGTAAGGGGTCATAACTAATATGTCCCGGATACTCACGACTCTGCTTCTCTGTATTATTAACACAGCCAATCATCCCCAGCAAAATCAGAGAAGCAGAAATTCGAATGACAAATGATTTATTCATAATGTTATCTCATTTATAAATGGTGACCAAGCTTATCTTAGCCATTATCTCAACCCTAAAAACAACACAACTCAGATTCTATATTACAATGACGGTTATTTATATTATCACCAGTAACCCGGATTCTGTTGAAGGTTAGGATTAGCTAACAGAGGAGATGCTGGAATAGGATAAAGTTTTTTGTGATCATCACCCCAGTCTTCTTTCTCAAACCATGCATCGCCGGATGCTCTCTCTCACCATATTAACCAGGTCAACAGCAACATGGTCAGCTATTCCTCCATTTAATCTCATAATTGCCTCAGTTTTCATTAGTAAGACATCTGAATACCTGTACACAGCCCAGTCATTATCCATTGATTCCAGCCACTGTAGTCCAAGAGGATACTCATACTTAAGAAATCCTGCTCCCCCGCCTTCACCAGCGTTAAGGATATTGGAAACGGTATTTGTAATCAATCTTCAGTCAGTCGTTCAGGCCACTCTGTGATAAGAACAATGATGCTGTAACCACAGCGGATGAATTCCCGGGTAATGATCCCCATGGGATCATTACCCATTAAAAAGAGTTAATATCCCGGATTCTGTACCAGGTTATCATTAAGTTCTATCTCATTAAACGGGATTGGCCAGAGGTAATGTTTGGCCGGATTAAATTCCTTAACATAACCGGTTAGTTCAGCCATGACCAGGGTTCCGGGATTAGCCGGGTCCTCGTAGGTCATCCCCTTAACTGTGCCGGGGATAACATCCTCGGCAATCCCCCATCTTCTTATATCAAACAGGCGATGTCCTTCGAGTGCAAGTTCAATCTTGCGCTCTCGCCTCACAATTTCTCTGAGTTCTGCCTGGTCTGTTGTTGTAACCAGAGGCATATTCACATCTGATCTTGTTCTCAATTCATTGATGGCATCAAGGACTGACTGGTCAATATTTGCTCCTCCCAACTCAACAGAGGCCTCTGCATAGGTCAGGAGAACCTCCGCATAGCGAAGGTAGATAAGATTAACACCACAGTTCCATGGGCTTGCAAAATCAGCGTCACTTACATATTTCTTAAAATACCAGCCGGTTTGAGTTACATTCTCTGCTGAACTGGTAATATCATCTCCTGTACCACTTCCCGGCAAAGTATTAAGAACCGCCCCGTTAGGCAGGGTATCGCCGTTAATATATATTGTATGATAAAGTCTCGGATCCCTGTCATTATATGGATCAAAAGGATCAAACCCGCTTCCAGGGGCACCTATAGGAAGACCTGTAGATTGCATGAGGTAGGCATCCACCAGCGGTTTTGTAGGAATAACCTGGCATTCCTGGGTATACAGGCTGTTTGCCGTGTAAAAATAAAATATCTCATGAGCATCCAGATCTTTTGCATATTGCCTGGCAAACATAATTTCAGAAGACGATTCACCGGCATAATCGAACAATTCCGAGTATGAATCATGAATTTGATGAACACCCAGTGCCATAACTGCCAATGCTGCATCTCTTGCCTCAGAATACCTGCCTGCATATAGCATTGCCCTTGCCTTAAGTCCCAGGGCTACACCTTTTGTAACTCTACCCCTTTCTGTTTGTACAGGAGGCAAATCTGCAGCTGCCTCTGTTAATTCAGTTGATATAAAATCCCAGATGACCGAGACATCTGTTCTTCCTATTTCTTTGGCATCTGAGACACTCATGGATGTTGTAACGAGAGGCACATCTCCATATAACATAACGAGATTTATATATGAAAATGCTCTTAGAGTTTTTGCTTCGGCTTTCAACCGGGCATTAAGATCAGGATCCATATCCTCAACTTTATCGACATTTTCGAGGAATGAGCTTGCTACCTGTATAATCCCATAATAGTGGGCCCATTCATAACCAACAACATTATTACTTGCGTCATAAGTATTTTTCTCAATAGCTGACTCAGCTCTCCATTGGAGTATAAAATGGGCTATGTCAGAAAATGCATCCATCGAACAATACCTCCACTGACCACCGAGCCGTGAGTAAATTCCAGTAGAGGCATAGAGGGCATCCTGCTCACTTTGCCAGAACAAATCACTTGCAAGCCTATCCTTAGGTATGGTATTGAGCAGGTCTTTTTCACATGAAACTGTCAGGAATGACAGAATGCTTATAAATATTATTATTTTAGAAATCTTCATCTTTTCCATCTCTTAGAAATTAATATTAACACCGACTGTGGTAACTGAAGTCTGAGGAAACGATGACTCGGGTCCTCTTCCAAGTATCTCGGGATCTATGTCGTACATATTCAATTCTGCGAAAGTGAGTAAGTTTGTTGCAGATACATATACACTCATATTATTGATCTTAACACGATCGGTTATTTTTGAAGGAATATCATAGGATAATCTTATGTTCTTCAGGCGCAGGTAACTACCATCCACCATAGTACGATCTGAAATCTGAACATTCTTCATGGTGTATTTAGTAGGCCTGGGAAACTGAGCATCAGTATTTTCAGGAGTCCAGTAATCTTCAAAAACCTCATGACAGAAGCCTCCCCATATCCCCATCTCAAGCATAGCACCTGTTATTAGCTTTTGAGAACCCGCAACTCCCTGCCAGAACAGGTCTAATGTTAATCCTTTCCATCCGAAAGACATATTCGAAGAAAAAGTCCAGTCAGGCATCTCTTTGCCAAGAATAACAAAATCCTCCGGAGTTAAACTACCATCAAGGTTCTGGTCAACATACTTTACATCGCCAGGACCAACTGATCCATCCCAGTTTGCATAATTGTCCACTTCATCCTGTGTCTGAAAGAAACCATCAGTTTCGAAACCGTAAAATGAATTAATTGGTTCTCCTTCAGTCGTGATAGTCCTGTAATCACTATTACCGTATGCAGATATATATGGTCCTGTACCAGAAAGGTTTACAACTTCGTTTTGATTATAATTAATATTGAAATCCAAAGCCAGGTTAAAATCCCCGATAGTCTGACGACCACCAAGGACAAATTCCAGACCCCAGTTTTCAACCTCACCGGCATTCTGGTCAGTTGGATTTAAACCTATTAATGTGGGTATGGGTAAAGCAAGTAAAATATCAGTAGTGTTTTTCTTGTAATAATCCACTGAGAAATTAATCCTGTTATCAAATAAATACCCGTCAATACCCACATTAAACTGAGTGGTTGTTTCCCAGGAAAGATTCTGGCTTGCCAGTCTTGTCTGACGATAACCTGTAGCCAGTGCTTCATTAAATATATAATTACTTTGGTTGTAAGTTTCAATATAAGTATATAAACCTACAGTCTGACTACCAACCTGACCCCAAGAACCCCTGATCTTAAATTCATTGACAATATTTCTGATGGGATCCCAGAATACTTCATTTGACAGGCGCCAGCCCACTGAAAATGATGGGAAAAACCCATACCTGTTACCCTCGGAGAATCTTGATGATCCATCATATCTTGCATTTGCTTCGAAAAGATACCTGCCGCCGTAATCGTAATTTACCCTGGCAAAATAGGAACGTAAGCCCCATTCATAATTACCCCCGGTGGCTGATTGCGTAGCATCATTAATCCCCAGTGAAAGAGTGCGAAGATCATTATTATAAAAATTCTGCCTGTATCCGCCAATATAAGTATTTTCATAGTGAATCTGCGAATAACCGGCAATACTGTTAATAGTATGATTGCCAAAAGTTTTATTGAAAGTAAGCTGCAAATCAAGTCCGTCTTCCTTTGATAGTGACCTGTTATCAGTCATATAGTTCAGATTACTGACTGTAATTCTTGATGGATGAAGTTTATCCTGGAAATAGTATTTATTTGAAAAAGAAGATGTATATCCATAGTTATATTGAATTGAATACTGTCCGCTCAGGGTAAGACCATCAATAATATCGTATTCACCCTTGAATATTCCGATCAGACTGGTATTATCGTTGGTTGTTAATCCCCCCTCATTCGCCAAAATCAAAGGACTGTAGCTGTCAACTGAAAGACCATATGAACCATCTTCGTAAACAGGAACAGCCCACTGGCTATTCTGCAATATACGATAAGTGAGTTGTGTCCAATCCCCCCAGGAATTATATGGTTCCTGTCTGGCAGTGTTCCTGAGGTTGAGATTAGAATTAAATCTTACTTTTTCGCTAACGTTATAATCTGTATTTGCCCTCAGTTCAGCTACCTTGAAATTATATTTTGGCAGTACTCCGTCCTGATCCATATATCGCACAGACACCCTGGTGTTAACTATGTCATTCCCACCACTCAGCGTAATTGTATGACTCTGTTGAGGTGCAGGGCTGTACAGAGCATCGAACCATTGATGGGGCACAGGATACATTTCAGGGTCATTGGCGTGGTTTTGGGGCCATTGCTCAATATATTCATCAGTATAATATTGAAATCCGAATGAATTCAGATAAGCAGCATTCTGTAACTTCATATAAGGAACTGCTTCCATGTGAACAGGATTATTATTAGTTCGTGCTATACCATAATATCCATTGTATGAAACTGATAATTTGCCGCTTACCGGTGATTTAGTGGTTACAAGAATCACGCCTGCAGCAGCACGGGAACCATATATGGCAGAAGCAGCAGCATCTTTCAGAATCGAAACTGACTCAATATCTACCGGGTTAACTCTTGACAGTTCCCCCGGGACGCCGTCTATCAGAACAAGAGGTTCATTACTGTTCAAAGAGGTAGTTCCCCTGATTCTGAGCATTAAATTTTCGACGCCCGGAGCTCCACCGTAATCAATAATTGTCAGGCCCGGAAGCTTTCCCTGCAGTGCCTGGTTCAGATTAGTCGAGTTTCTTTCAGAAAGTTCATCAGCCGTAACATTACTTACAGCATTGGTTATACTGACTTTCTTTTGTGTACCATATCCAATTACAACAACATCATCAAGCTGGGTAACGTCAACCTCAAGCTGCACATCAATATTCGATCTGCCGTTAATCGGAACTTCAACAGTAGAATATCCCACAAAGCTAAAAACAAGGGTTTCAGCACCCTGTGGGACCTCAATCTCATAGCTACCATCCGCATTAGTGATGCAGCCAATGGTAGTCTCCTTAACCAGGACTGTGGCACCCGCAATTGTGGTACCTGTTTCGGCCTCAGTAACAGTTCCTTTAACTGATTGCTGAGCAAAGACTGAGACCGAAAACGTCAGGGCTAAGCACAAAAAGACAATTTTCTTCATAGTAATTAGTTAAATTAAAGTTTAGGGTATATTCTCATTTTTTCAAGCCTTTAGGGTAATCATCATTATAAATACAGAAATATTCAATCTTATGCAATCGTTTGTTCTTTTTCGTTTTGCAATTTAATACTTTCGTAATTTATTTCTAAACTTTTTTATCATTAGTCTATTTTATTCGGTTTTTTTAACTATTATCCTATATTGCTAAATGTTATTTATTTATTTATTTTTCTGAATCTTATAATATTTATTTAGAATTATTATAAATTATTATTGCAAGGAAATCTCCTGATTCGATCGAACTAAGAAATTTATTAATCAGAATCATATGTAATTGTAAAAAAATAGTTGACAAATCTGCTCAACAGTTATAAAGACCTAATAATGAGTAATATATATTAATATTCCAATTTTTGTATAGTTGCTCAAAGGTTTTTTCTAATTAATCTGTAAAAAATGCTTCTTTTATTAAAAAATCAGCAAATTTCATGAATTATTGTGTATTTTAGCGTATTCGATTGTTCAGATGCAAAAAAGGGTTAACATAAAAACAATAGCTGACCTGGCCGGGGTTTCTATTACGACCGTATCGAGAGTGCTTAATGGTCTTGGCCCCAAGTACAGGATCAGTGAACCAACATGTAAAAGGATCTTTGAGATTGCAGAGGAAATGAACTACAAACCAAATATTATAGCTCAAAGCCTTCGTTTGAAGAAAACAAACGCGATCGGTTTAATACTACCGGATATTGGCAACCCGTTTTTTGCAACCCTGGCCCGGATTATTACTATTGAATCGAAAAAGAGAGGCTACTCTATAATCCTTGCTGATACTGAAGACAATATTGACCTGGAGCAAGAACTAATGGAATTATTACTTGACAGGAATATTGATGCTATAATTATTGCACCCTGCAGTCAGACAAGGTCTCATATAGAGGAAGTTATTAAATCAGGTAAAAAAATCATTCTGGTCGACAGGTACTATATTGGAGGCAATATACCCTATGTAACTACAGATAATTATTATGGAGCATATGAAGCTACAAAATACTTACTGCAAAACGGACACAGAGACATAGCCTGTATACAGGGCTCAACTGACACAGCGCCTAATATACAAAGGGTCAAAGGCTTCACTGATGCATGCAAAAAATTTGGAGTAAAACATTTCAAGATAGCGGGAGATAGTTTTACCATACAGAACGGATACCTGGAAACCAAACTATTACTTTCATCTTCCATGTCTGCTCCTACAGCTATTTTATGTCTGAGTTCGACAATCCTTCTGGGGGTTCTGAAAGCTCTTAAAGAAGCAGATCTTAGCGTCCCGGATAATGTCTCACTCTTAAGCTTCGATAACCAGCCATTCATGGACTATTTAAACCCTCCCATATCCTCAATTGCTCAACCTGTTAATGAGATAGGCACTTTTGCTACCAAAGTGCTTATTGACAGTCTCGAAGAAGGACGTAAAAAACTTAACCTGAGTGTCAAGTTAAGACCACAAATAATCCTGCGTAATTCTGTAAGGTTGATCTAGTCATGAAGCTTCTTTGAGTTCTTCATAGTGCTAAAGAACTCTTCAATTATTTTCTCCTTATTAAAGTTTTCCAGGAAAATGATAGTCCTATCCTGTAATCCAGTCTGTTGCCAGCTGGTCCCGTCAAAACTAACTCCTTTAACAGCTACCTTATCTGCAAATTCAGGATATTTCAGCAGTACCAGCGTACATACATCATATATTGGTCGTATTTCATCCCCGATCTTATCATAGAGTTCAACCGAATAATCTCCGAAGCAATCAAATGATCCTCCATGCCTCCCCTCTACAGGCTCCACCCTTGGGCCAAGACCCTTCATTGTCCTGCGCACTTCTTCCACTGAAAGGCTCACCGCCCATGTGCCTGATGCTTTTCCGTATCTAACAGTAAGTATTTCAAATTCAAGTTCATCCATCATCAACAAGGGGGCAAGGGCTGAGGTGTCATTCTCAAGGTTATATTCCCCTTCGTCCGGCCAGTTTGAACCGAGCCATATTACTTTAACCTTCCGTGCTATATCCGGTGCTTTTTCCAGTGCAAGAGCAATATTTGTCAATTTACCTATTGGTACCAGCACCAGTTTATCACCCTCTGCCTGCCTCGCCTCATCAATAATAAATTCAACTGCTTCATGCCCGTCGTAATCCGGCTCATCAAGAGAATCACGAATTTCAGTATAGTTACCCGAAGCACCGGGTATTACCCTTATCTTATCCATGAATCCACATAGGTTGACCACCCTCCTTGCTTCTTCAACATGTTTCTCAATACTGCCGCCATTGCGAGTCTCATTTACAGTAATTCCTTTTATGTCAAAGAAGTCCCTGTTAAAAAGCATATAGGCTATGGCATGCTGATCATCCAGTTCATTATTCGCATCGGTATCAAGTATTACTTTAATTTTCTTTTCCCGGATCATTTCATCTTTCTTTTGGGCACCGGTTACGCACGCGGCAACAAGACAGGTAAGTGTCAGTGAAACAGTGAATAGAATGTTTGCTCTCTTCAAAATACTCTGATAATTATTGCCTGTATAATCAGGCAGGTTTCAAAATAAATAAATGTCAAATATAATTAATGTTCACAAAACCGGTGACATCCTTTTAAAAATTACTTTGGATAAACTGAATGTTAAATATTGTCAAAATCTTATCGAACACTACTTAGCAGGGGAAATGTTACATAACTTTACCATATTAATAAAATCCATATCATGAAAAATAAGATTATTTTCCTGGCAATTCTTACAACACTTATTTTTACCACTGCATATTCGCAGAACTCAAATTACCGCAGCCTTCTTCCCGAAAGAATCATGGACGAAATAATAGGTGAAGCCTCAGGTGAAACTGCCATGGCTCACATTATCGAGATGGGTGCATATAATCATAACCGACCGGCCAGTGAATACAGCGGTAATTTCTTTGAGACCGATTATGTAGTAGCAAAGCTTCATGAATACGGACTTGAGGATATTGTAATCAACAGGTATCCCGGCGGCACATACTGGGATGGTATTAGCGGTGAACTTTGGGAGGTAAGTCCCGGCCTTTCCAAGCTGGCCGACTACCATGACCTTACGGCCATGCTGGCATCGGGCAGCACCAATACCGATGTTGAAGCAGATCTTGTATGGGTTGGAACGGGCAGTGAGGAGGAAATAATGAAGGCTGGTGTTGAAGGGAAAATTATCCTGACATCGGATTCACCGGCTTCAGTACATAATACTGCAATTAAAAACGGCGCTCTGGGAATAGTATCTTTTAGTTCACCCAGGCCTCTTAAAGTTGACATTGCCATCCCGATAACGGGTATTTCAGGCAGGGGCAGTACTGCAGATAAGCTCACCTTCGGTTTCTTTCTTCCACCACGTGAAGGTCATATATTGCGTGACAGGTTGCTCAGGGGAGAAAAGATCAGGGTGCATGCCAGGGTGCAGTCTCAAATGCTTGACTACCAGCTTGAAGTTCCGGAGTGCGTAATAAAGGGAACAGAGCCGGATGCAGGCGAGATCATACTTACCGCCCACCTGTTTGAAGGTTTCGTCAAGCAGGGAGCGAATGACAATTTATCAGGATCGGCAGCAATACTTGAAGTTGCAAGGATGCTGAAATCAATGATTGATGATGGTATTATTGAAAGACCGCTACGAAGTATCAGGTTTATCTGGGTGCCTGAATTCTCAGGTACCATACCCTGGGTACAGGAACATATGAGCCTGATGGATAAAACCCTCTGTAATATAAACCTTGACATGGTGGGGCTTAAGCTTTCCGACAGCAATTCCTTCCTCTGCCTGCAGCGAACAACCTATGGCAATGCACACTACCTTAACGATGTAATGGAGAACTACTATGAATACGTTGGCATAACCAACAGGGAAGGCCTCGCAATATCCGGCAGGGGCGGTTACCTGAAGCGTATTGTTGCGCCCAGTGGTAGCGACGATCCTTTCTATTTCAGGATAGATGACCACTATGGTGCATCTGACCACGAGGTTTTTAATGACCCGGCTGTGGGTGTCCCGGGCGTGATGATGATAACATGGCCTGATCTTTACTACCATACCTCCCGGGACAGGGCTGATAAGTGCGATCCCACACAGATGAAGCGCGTATGCGTGATCACTGCCGCTGCTGCATATACTATAGCAGATGCAGAAAATGAAATGGGATTGAAGATTGGTGCCGAGGTACTGGGAAATGCATCTGAAAGGATAGGTGCACAGTTGAGAAGGGCTGTTGACATGCTTTATAATTCTGAAAAAGAAACTTTTAACGAAAACTATAAGAAAGGGCGTAATTATATCAAGGCCGCTTCATTGAATGAAGAAGCCACAATTGAATCAATTATTGAGATAGGTCTGTCTGATCCCGCTGAATTTATAGCAAGCAACAGGTTGGCACTTGGCAATATAGCTGAAAATATATATAAATCATATGACTGGTATGCAGTTGAGCTGGCCTCAGCCAGAGGAATCATGAAGCCTTCGTACGTGCTTACCAGAGAAGAGATGGATGCTGAAAAGATGGTACCGGTAATTACATCTAAAATGAAAAATGCCGGCTACGGGGCATCAAGGTCCTTTATGAGGGAAGCAGGTGATCTGGCCAATAAATACCCTGTTAACAGCAGGGTGGATACAAATGAGATACTTAGATTAAGCAACGGAGATAACAGTGTTTACGAAATTAAAATACTGCTTGACGGGCAGATGAAGGATGGAGAAACACAGTTGAGTGATATTGTGAATACTGTGAAGATCCTGAAAGAGAAGGGATATCTAATGTTTTAAGCTAAGGCTGAATCTCACCTGCCCATTTATAATTCTCTGCGTAATCTGCCTTACTGCTCAGCCCCGTATTCAGTTGACAGTACCCTGAACTCTGTTCTCCTGTTAATCTGGTGTGCTATTTCTTTCTGCTCGTCGTCAGGTAAACTGTTGATTAACTCCTCGTTCAGTATATATCCCTCCCTCAGGAAATCATATTCAGAGGCAAGTTGTGCATCCACAACTTTAGGGCTTGACTCACCATAGCCTTTCGCTGACAATCTACCCGGATCTATACCTTTATTAATCAGGTAATCAACAACCGACTGGGCACGTTTTTGAGACAGTTCCATATTGTATTCCTCCGTATCCCTGGAATCGGTATGTGACATAAGTTCTATGGTCACATTTGGATTATCATTGAGGGTCTCAACCAGTTTATCCAGGGAAACCATAGATTCAGGCCTGAGATCCCATTTATTGAAATCATACAATATATTGGGCAATTCAATAGGTTTGTCTATTGATGTCATCAGGATAGTCGTCAGGAATTCCCTGCTTTTATCCTGTCCCCTGGTAGTTTCTTTCTCCTTACCGTTAAGGTAACCTTCTTTGGAAGCCAGGAAGATATAATCCACATCCTCGTTGAGCATAAACCTGAATTCGCCACTCTGGCCTGTGTTATCCCTGACCGTAGTACCGTCACTGGCTATAAGCTGCACAAGAGCATCGGGTATTGGTTCACCTGTTTTCTCATCCTTTACGAGGCCTGTAACACTGAATCGCAAAGGCGGAAGCATAAAGGAGTAAATTTCATCATTGGAACGTCCTTTTCTTGTTGAGCTGAATAAGCCGCTCTCATTTTCACCCCGGAAGCTAATCCCGAAATCATCAGCACTGGAATTTATGGGATACCTCATATTATCAACCAGCCAGCGGCCATCGGGTTGCAATTCAGCCTTGAATATATCCAGCCCCCCCATTCCGATATGACCGTTTGAGGCAAAATAAAGGGTTCCGTCGGACCTTACATAGGGAAACATTTCATCACCCCGGGTATTTATGCCGGGTCCAATATTTTCAGGTTTGGACCATGGATCGCCGGCCGAGGCCCTTGTAACAAAATAAATATCTTTCCCCCCGTAGCCATCTGACAGCTGCGATACAAAATATAAAGTCAGGCCGTCAGGCGATATGGCAGGGTGTGCCGCAACAAGTGAATCAGGCAGTACATCCAGCCTTTCAGGCTGGCTCCATCCGTCTTCATTCCTAACTGCTGTCATTATTACGCAACCCCTGTTCCCGCGGTTATCCATCTCGCAGAGTGTATAATATATTTCCCTGAAATCAGAAGAAAAACTTACTGCCCCGTCTTCAAACTCTGTATTCAGATCTTTTACAGGCACCGGGGTGCTCCAGCGGTCTTTTTTGTCAAGCCTGCTTTCAAAAATATCTGAAAAATTCTCCCCTGTTGCTCCATGGTCTCTCTTTCCCGCAGCTTCTTCCCTCGAGGAAGTAATATATACCATTCCATAATCATCCCTTGCATAGGCCGGACAGAAATCAGAATGACGTGAATTAAGGTCCCTTATTTCTTCCACCTCGTATGGTTGTGGCGATTCCATCCATTCGATTGCCAGTTCGCATGATCTTATTCCAAGGTCAGACCGTGCATCCGAAGGAACAATTTGCTTATATTCCTCAAAGGCCTCCAGAGCTTCTTCATATTTGCCATTTTTTTTCAGAGTTTCTGCATACCAGTATGTTGCCTCAGGTCTGGCATTATCCCTTCCGGATATTCTTTTGTACCAGGGTTCGGCATTGCGGGGATTATTGGTGAGCCTGTAACATTCTGCAACCATGAAAACATACTCAGACTTTTCATCCCTGTCCCTGGTCTTTGAATAGGCATCCTTGAACAGGTCAATTGCCTCAAAATATTCTCCCGCTTCCCATGCATCATAAGCTTTCTGTGCTTTTCTTTTCTGGGGATATGCCGTAAAAGGAATAAGAATAATCAACATCAAAACTACAATCCTGACCATAAGCCCTCCGAAATTATTTCTGTAAAATTAATGTTTTTCATCCTTAATCATAACGATGATAAAATAAAGCAAGAGATAAACGGTAATTACGCAGCAAATATTATTCCAATATTCCACTTACCTGTTACCTGGTAAACAGCAGTTCCCTGTATTTGGGCAGGGGCCATATTTCATTGTCAACCGTAAGCTCAAGCCTGTCAATATGATACCTTATTTTCTCCAGGTAGGGCTTAACATTCTTCTCATAAGCAAATGATCTTTCAACTATATTTTCAATAACATTTGCCTTTCTTCTCTCATCAATCATTTCATTGACCAGTTTCTTAATCATTGAAATATGGTCCGATATACCTATGATCACTTCCTTCCTTGCTCCTGCCAGCCTCTCAAATTCAATCTCGTTAAAAACCATTGCCAGAGATTTTATATTTTCAAGGAGTTCTGTCATATATTTTATTGCTGTCGGGACTATATGGTTAATTGCCAGGTCTCCTAGCACCCGGGCTTCAATCTGTACTTTTTTTGTATGTTTCTCATATTCCACACCTACCCGTCCTTCCAGCTCCCGCAAGGTAAATATGCCTCCATCGATCAAGACCTTCCTGGCTTGTTTGCTGAGGTAGTAATTAAGTGATCCGGGTACGCTTTTAATATTTTTAAGTCCTCTTTTCATTGCTTCCTTTTCCCACTTCCCGGAATAACCATCGCCTTCGAATCTTATTGGTGATGATTCCACTATATACCTTTTCAATACCTGGAATATTGCCTCATCTTTTTTTATTCCCTTTGCTATCAGGCTATCAGCTTCTTTTTTAAAAGTTCTGAGGGTATCGGCTACGGCAGCATTAAGCACTATCATTGCAGGGGCACAGCTGGCGGAGGAGCCCACAGCCCTGAACTCAAACCTGTTCCCTGTGAAGGCAAAGGGTGAAGTACGGTTCCGGTCTGTATTATCAAGCAATATTTCAGGAATCTTTCCTATTCCCAGCTTAAGTTCTGTTTTTTCTGCCGGGGTCATTTTCTTACCTGTAACTTTTTCCACTATATCATCGAGCATAGCCGTGAGGTATGAGCCCAGAAAGACCGACATTATAGCAGGTGGCGCCTCATTCCCTCCCAGCCTGTACGAGTTTGTTTCGGTAAGCACACTGGCTCTCAGGAGATCCTGGTTGTCATTTACAGCCTTAATAACGGTAACCAGGAAGGTAAGAAATTGCAGGTTGCCTTTGGGATTTTTAGCGGGAGCCAGCAGGTTAATTCCAGTATTGGTTACCATTGACCAGTTACTGTGCTTGCCCGAACCATTGATGCCGGCAAAAGGCTTTTCATGGAATAAAACCCTGAATTTATGCTTACGGGCAATCCGTTTCATTATATCCATTATAAGCTGGTTATGGTCAACAGATAAATTGGCTTCCTCAAACAGGGGGGCACATTCGAACTGGTTTGGCGCCACCTCGTTATGTCTTGTTTTTACAGGTATTCCAAGTTTGTAGGCCTCCACTTCAAAATCTTCCATAAAGGCCATCACTCTTTCGGGAATTGAACTGAAATAATGATCGGCAAGCTGTTGATCTTTTGACGACTGATGTCCCATTAATGTGCGGTCGGCAAGAACCAGGTCAGGCCTGGCATAATATAATGCTTCATCAATAAGAAAATATTCCTGCTCCCAGCCCAGTGTGGCAATAACCTTTTTAACATTTTTGTCAAAATACTGGCATACATCCACTGCTGCCCTGTCAAGTGCATAAAGTGCCTTAAGCAGGGGTGTTTTATAATCCAGTGCATCACCTGTATATGACACGAATACTGTCGGGATGCAAAGCGTGGTGCCAACAATGAAAGCAGGCGATGAAACATCCCATGCCGTATAACCCCTTGCCTCAAACGTATTGCGTATGCCCCCGCTGGGAAAACTTGAGGCATCAGGCTCCTGCTGAACCAGCAATTCCCCTGAAAATGACTCCACCAGCCCCTCATAATCGTTTCTCTCAATAAAAGCATCATGCTTTTCTGCAGTAGCATCGGTAAGGGGATGAAACCAGTGTGTATAATGAGTTACTCCCTTCTCAATAGCCCAGGCCTTCATTCCCGTGGCTACCTTGTCAGCAACCTCCCTGCTTATTGTTGTTCCACTGTCAATTGCTTCTTTAACAGACAGGTAAGTTCCCCGTGGGAGGTAGCGCTCCATCTTCGGAAGATCAAAAACGTTTACACCATAATATTCTGATATTTTCTCTTTGGGAAGATCAGGACTGACCGCCTGCCTGGAAAATACTTCCCTTAATGCACTGAAACGTAATTCTGCCATTTTCTTATTTTTTTCTGCAAAAGTACATTATATATATATTTAACCCCCTTAACGAAGGGGGTGTTTTCAACATTTTATTAATTTTTTTGACGAACCCCTGTTTTTTGGGGGTCCAGGCAGGATAAATATGGATTAATTCCTTATAGGCATCTTGGCTGGTGCCAGTCTACTGCACTTTCCTTCCAGACCGGGAGTAAACGAAACGGAGGCGGAATCCTTTACCGGTTAAGTGCGGGAATCATGGATTACTAACTTTATTAAACTTATTTAAAGCTTTTAAAATCATTTTTGGTATATTTGTCGCCTGAAAAAATCAGGGCACAAACTAAAAAATTTTATAAATGTCAATACTACAAACACTACGGGAAAGAGCAGGTGCGCTTCTGGCTGTAGTTATAGGTGTATCACTCTTATTCTTTATACTTGGCGACTTCCTGGGAGGGGGAAGCGGACAAACAAGGAAGATGAAAGATTATTATGAGATTGCCAAGATAGGCGGGCGTTCCATATCTTACCAGGAATATGACGACAGGTTACAGAACCTGGTAGAGATATATAAATTATCAGGTACCTCAAATATAACCGAAGCTATGTCAGAATCGATGAGGGAAGACATCTGGAATAAGATGATAATGGAAGAAATCCTTGGAGAGGAATTTGACAATATTGGACTGGGTGTAAGTTCTGAAGAGGTAGAAACAATGGTCCTTGGTGACGAACCACATCCAATTGTTCAGCAGCTGTTTGCCAACAGGGAAACCGGGGTTCTCGACAAGTCCTTCCTTGTAAATTTTCTGAAGAGTACTGAATTCGACCCGCAGGCAAAAACATACTGGTTGTTTTTTGAAAATGAGATTGTTAACGAGAAAATCAGCACCAAGTTCAATAATTTGATAGCCAAGGGTTTATATATAACATCAAAACAGGCAGAGTTTGAAAACAGGCTTACCTCAAACACCGTTGACTTCAGCTTTGTAATGAAACAATATTCAACAGTACCTGATTCATCCGTAACGGTCACCAGGGCTGACCTTGAAAAATATTATAACAAACATAAGGAAGAGTACAGGCAGGAAGCAAGGAGAAGCATGGAGTATATTGAATTCGAGGTTGTCCCCAGTGAAATGGATGTAATGAATACCGAGCAGGGGATAATTGATCTTATAGAAGAATTCAGGGAAACTGAAACACCCGTTCAATTCATCAACCTTTCGTCAGACAGCAGGCACGATGAGGTTTACATGACTGTTGACGAGCTTTCTGAAATGATAAGGGACTTTGTATTACAGGAAAACACGGAGGAAGTGTACGGGCCCTACCTTGAAAATGAAACTTACAAGATAGCTCGTCTTATTGATGTTCAGAACAGGCCTGACTCGGTCCATGCAAGGCATATTCTTATTTCACCAAATGCCTATCGCAGTAAGGAAATGGCAGAAAACGAAGCTGACAGCCTGATGCAACTGATTATATCAGGGGAAAGTTTCGAATCACTTGCCATGGAATTTTCCGATGACCAGGGGTCGGCCCAGCTTGGCGGCGATCTTGGCTGGTTCGAAGAAGGCCGGATGGTTGTTCCTTTCAATAATGCCTGCTTTGAAGCTGATAAGGGTGATGTCGTAATGGTTGAATCTGACTTCGGCTATCATATTATTGAAATTCTGGATCAAAGCAGTAAATCAAGGAAATATCATGTTGGCATCGTTGAGAGAGCCATTGAACCAGGTTCTGCTACATACCAGGAAAAATATGCTGAGGCAAGCAGGTTTGCCGGCAATAACAACAGCTACCAGAAATTTAATGATGCTATTGCAAACGAGGGTTTGAACAAAAAGCTTGCAACGGATATTGCCCCTGATCAAAAAACTCTTCCCGGGCTTGAATCACCAAGAGCACTTATCATGGCCCTTTTTGAAACGCAAGAAAATAATATAATCCTTGATAACAGGGAGCAGGCAGTATTTGAGATTGGCGACAAATTTGTTGTTGCCTACTGCACTGATCTGAAAGAGGAGGGTTACGCAAAATTAACTGATGTTGAAACCGATGTCAGGTTTGCGGTTATCAGGGAAAAGAAAGCTGAAAAGATTATGGGTGAACTCAACAATAAAACAGAGGGGCTTGATAATATTGAAGATATTGGATCTGCACTGAACCTCAAGGTCAATGAAGCTACAAACATAAGCTTTAATTCCTATTCCATTCCTGCCGCAGGTGTTGAGCCAGCAGTTATAGCCACGGCCTCAAGTGCACCGGAAGGCTTTCTGTCAGGTCCGGTCAAAGGGAATAACGGTATTTTCATTGTTTATGTTAACAATGTTAACAGCAATGAGGAGGGACAGAATATTGATTTTATACGCAACAGGCTCATTTCCGCTTTTGAAGCCAGGGCAAGCTTCGAGGTATATGAAGCACTCAAAGAAGGTTCCGATATTGTTGACAGGAGATATAAATTTTACTAAAAAGCTCACAAGCCAAATCCCAATATTCAGGACTGTTCTGCGCAATGTTGTCTGCCCTTAAACGGCTCAACAAAAAAAGCTCAGGAATTATCCTGAGCTTTTTTATTTAAAGTCGGCGGCGACCTACTCTCCCGCTTTCGCAGTACCATCGGCGCTGACGGGCTTAACTTCTCTGTTCGGAAT